>Ga0265292_1002043_pt1 | contig 15177 bp, 16 predicted proteins | sample Munlanlewell296A_FD_189080 | JGI IMG/M metagenome (GOLD analysis project Ga0265292, IMG submission 189080) | Leachate microbial communities from a municipal landfill in Southern Ontario, Canada - Leachate well 296A | ecosystem: Engineered > Solid waste > Landfill > Unclassified | place: Canada...
ATCCAGGCGAACTGTGGTGGAAAAGCGTCGTGCCATACATTCACCATACACTCCCGCATGCGAGAGAGCAACGTCGGCAGGTGCTGGAGAAGTACCTGAATGCCTTCTTCGCCGGCGAAGACGAGCCGATCTGCTGCCGCCGCGAGGAGGCGGTGGACTGCTTCCTGCGCACTCACATGGATGCGCCGGCCCGTCGGCGTGATCGAGGAAGCGGCCGATGAGTGGGCCGAGGGTTGTGGAGGAGGCCAAGGACGATACGGCAGACCACGGCCGTAGCCCCGGTAGCAGGGGGACCGCAGGCTGGATCGCCGGTCGGACGAGTGGTTGACCTACGACGTGCCGGCGATCCTGAAGGAGATCCACGCCGAGAACGCGGGGCGCTGGCGTCGCGGATAGGGTGAACGGGCGCCGGAAGTGGTGGATCGTCGGTGGGGCCATCCTCGCACTGCGGGCGCTGGAGCCCGGGACAGCGTGCTGACGTCTGCGAATGCTTGGAGCTGCAGCGGGTCGTGATCAGCTTCCCCCGTAGAGGTCCCGAGCCGTGAAGGAGAGAGTCTCGACCCGCTGAGCTTCAAGGTTCGCGGGGGGCTTGCGAGACCGTAACATGTGCGTTACGCTGACGTCGTCGGCGAGGATCCGGGCAGGAGTTGTGATGAGCAAGACGGCGTTCGGTAGGTACTTCGACAAGCGGATGGAAGACCCCGAGTTCCGGGGAGCCTACGAGGAGGCCCGTGCCCGAATCGCCGCCATCGACCATCTCGTTGCGAGCCTGGATGCCGAGCGAGAAGAGAAGGGACTCTCGAAAGCTGAGCTCGCTCGTAGGATGGGGGTCAGGCCGGAGGCCGTCCGGCGGCTGTTTACCGCTCCGTCGCCCAATCCCACCCTGGACACCGTGGTCGGCGCCGCCCGGGCCTTGGGTCTACGGGTCATCATCGAGCGGGAGACCCGTGCCCATCCTGGACGAGGGCTCGGCGCCCGCATTTCCAGTGGCCGGCCGCCCGGGCGGGCTGCGGTCCGTGGCGTGTGAACGCGGGACGGGCCGAGCGGGGTCGAGCGCGGCCTGCTGCCGGGGGCGCGGATCAGCCCTGGCGCATCCACTTCTTCCAGCGACATCCCGACGATGACCCCAGGAGAGCGACCCCCGCAAGGGACTTCCTCGAGGCCTGCCCCACAGGCGTGGAGGCGGATGTCGTTGCGGTGCTGAAGGCGGTTGCCCAGGCGCCACCTCCCCGGTTTGCCGGCGGAGGGCAGTGGCAGGCGATGCACGGGACCATGAAGGGGTTCTACGAGGTGCGGGTTACAGGGCCAGGGCGGCGCAGGTACCGGCTCTTCTGCTTCCTTGATCGGGACAGCCCTGGGTTGGGAGGGCCGAGCGTAGTGCTGATCGCCGGGATGCACAAGGCGGCGGGCAGCGGCTTCGCCAAGGCGGACTACGCGCGCGTGGAGGCCCTGGGACGGGAGTACCTCTCTCGGTGCCCACGCAGCGTGGCTCGCTAGACGGGGGTTCCCGTTCTCTTAAACACCTCCTTCAACGAGAACGAGCCAATCGTCTGCCGCCGCGAGGGGGCGGTGGACTGCCTCCTGCGCACCCAGATGGACGTGCTCGTTCTGGGCGTCCACGTTGTGAAGCGCGGGCCGGTCACGGGAGGTCGAGCAGTTCCTCCGCGTTCAGACGTGACTGACGCATGATGGATCGTAGCCGCGTGGCGATCGACCTGCTACCGGAGCTGGGCCCAGGTCAACGTGCGGGTTGGAGGTCGAAACCCAGAGCCCGGAAGTGAGCGTCGAAACCGAAGACCTCCGTGACCCTGGCTCGCCGAGCGACTGCCGCGCTGATAGCGTCGGTCGGGCTGAGATCCAGATCCGCGTACTGCCGGAGGATCTCCCACCCCTCGCGCTCCAGGCGCTTGTCGATCCAGACAAGGCGAAGACGGCGGCGGGAGGCCGACTGTTCCAATGCCCGGTGAAACGAGAAGGCGGCATCAAGGCCGGCGTCATACCGCAGCCTGGTTGCGGTCTCGTCTACCACGTAGTTGGTGGTGAGCAACTGGACCCCTTCGGCCAGACGGCGCTCATAGTAGGCGCGCGCCCGCTCGTGCATCCGGTCGTCCCGCTTGAGCAAGGCAATCCAGCCCCCGGTGTCCACGAACGTCAGGGTCAACGTTGTCGCCCCGCACGAGCCCCGTACAGGTATCGATCGTGCTCGGTGGAGGCGTCGCTCGGTCCCCCGGCAAAGGCCCCCGCGAGCCCGAGGAACGCGTCGTCTTGGGTCTCGTCCGACTTCCCCGACAAGTACATTCGGACCGCGTCACGGATGAGGGCGGCCGCCGAGCGGCCCTCGGCCGCAGCCGCGGCTCGAAGCCGGGCATCCAGCTCCTCCTCGACGTAGATCTGTGTCCTCCTCATGCGGCCATTATACATCACTCAAGGGGATGTGTATACGCACTCTTTTGACGGCGTGCCGCAGCCTTGCTCTCTTCCTCGATACGAGAGGTCACTTCGGTCGCCAGTGTGGACGGACGGGTGCTGGGGACGGTCGCGCCCGGCCCGTTGACACGGAGGATCTCCGAGGACTACCGACGGTTGGCAGGGGCCTAGCCCACGCGAGGTTCCGAGCACGACGTGGCGCTGCTGGACTGCCTCAGTTGTCCCCGGTCGAAGACGGTCCAGCCGCCGCGAGGCTCCGAGCACGACGTGGCGCTGCTGGGTTGCGTCCCTATCGGAGGTATCCGGGCGGGCCTCGCCGCACTCCGCACGGGGATTAAGGTAGATTTTGCCGGGTGGCGGTGCTAGATTTACCCGACTTACGTTCGTCTTGCCGAGTTCCGTATTCCTCCATTCCGAAGGTGATGGTTTCGGCCGCAAGGAGGGGGTCAGAATGCGAAAGCGCATCTGCATGCGGGCAGTCGGAGTGGCACTGCTGGCGATCGTGGGAATGGCGGGTCTGGCATCGGCCCAGACCTCGACCCCCTATCCGCCTCAGGAGGGCCAGGCCACGGTCTCGGGCACCGCGGGCATTGCGGGGTCCAAGGTGACCGTGAGCGGCGAGGGCTTCTGCCCGAACTCCACCGTGACGATCAGGCTCGTGGCCTTGACCGGCGGTACGATCACGACGCTGGGCACGGCCACGGCCGACTCGAGCGGCCGGGCGTCCAAAGAGGTAACGATTCCCACCGACATCAAGGCCGGTTCCTACACCATCGAGTTGGTGGGCACGGGTAGCAACTGCTCGGCAGCCCGAGTGCTCGGAGCCCGCTACACCGTAACGGCCAAGGTGCTGGTCAAGACCGGCAGGAACTTCGCCCCCTGGATTGCCGCGGCCGCCGGCGCACTGTTGCTCGGAGTCGTGCTGATCGTGGTTGCCCGCGCCTCCAAGCGCCGTGGGGCGGCAGCAGCACAGTAGGCTTCGTCCATCGACCGCGAGGACCAAAGTGCTGGACACCCCGGCAGAGGTGATACGCGCGCTCAAGCGCTGCCGCGAGGCATACGACGCCGCCTCCGGGTCATTGCTGGTAGTGGGACGCAATGGGCGTGACCCACACCGCGATCCCTTCAGGCGCGGGTTTCTCGAGCACCTCGAGGAGCGCACGGAACTGCTGCGAAGGATGCACGGACTGGACGAGCGCGACTACTGGATTCTCATCTACTGGTTCGTCGAGGACTGCTCCGCCGTCGAGATTGCCAGGTGGCTTCGTGTCTCGCGGGTGCACTGCTACCGGTTGCGCCGTGCTGCCCTGGAATGCGTGGTGGCCATGGGAGAGCAGCGCGAGGAGGTTCCGGATCGCTTTGTCGCGGCTTCGGAGCCGAGTGGGGCAGATTGGGTAGCCGAGGAAGGGATGAGCGCATGACTGAGGAATCCGCGACAGGCACTGTCGCGATCCTCGGACTCGGATACGTGGGCATGCCCCTGGCCCTGTCCGCGGCCGGCCGCGGCTGGAGCGTCCTTGGCTACGACTCCAACCCCAAGCGCGTGGCGGCGATTGCGGGCGGCAGCCCGACCACCGAAGATATCTCTCCCGATGTTCTGAAAGGGGCTCTTGCCTCCGGCAACTTCCGGCCGACGGCCGACGAGGCCGACCTCGATGCCGCGACCACGTTCGTCATCTGCGTCCCGACTCCACTGGATGAATCCCACCTGCCGGACCTCACCGCCGTGCGCGCGGCGACCGAGGCGGTGACACGCCACCTGAAGATCGGTGACCTCGTCATCCTGGAGAGCACCACCTACCCGGGCACGACCGAGGAAGTGGTCATGCCGCTGCTCGAGAAGTCGGGGCTTGCCTGCGGAGTGGACTTCCTGCTCGCCTTCTCTCCCGAGCGCATCGACCCCGGCAACCCGACCTATGGGCTGGAGAACACCCCGAAGATCGTTGGGGGCGTGACGGCTCAGGCCACCAAGGCCGCCGCCGCTTTCTATGAGGCCTTTGTGGGGAGTGTGGTCAAGGTGCGCTCCCCGAAAGAGGCCGAGATGGCCAAGCTTCTAGAGAACACCTTCCGTCACGTCAACATCGCGCTGGTCAACGAATTGGCCATCTGCTGCGAGGAGATGGGTATCGATATCTGGGAAGTCGTGGACGCGGCCGCCACCAAGCCGTTCGGATTCCTGCCCTTCTACCCTGGTCCCGGCACCGGGGGGCACTGCATACCGCTGGACCCCGCCTACCTCTCCTGGAAGGTGCGCCAGTTCGGCCACCCGGTGCGTTTCGTGGAGTTGGCCGAAGAGGTCAACCTGCGCATGCCCAAGTACGTGGTGGACCGTCTTGCCGCGGCCCTCAGTGACAGGGCCGCCAAGGCCCTCAACGGCGCGAACATCCTGGTGCTTGGGGTGGCCTACAAGGCAAACGTGGGAGACACCCGCGAGTCTCCGGCCATCGAAGTCATGAAGCTCTTGCGCCGCAAGGGCTCCAGGGTCTCCTACCACGACTCCCATGTGCCTCGCTTCAACTTCGAGGGCGGGATGATCGAGTCGGTCCCCTTGAACGAGGACACCCTTCGCCGGGCCGACGCCGTCGTGATCCTGACGGCGCACGCCGGCGTGGACTACGAGGCAGTGCTGGAAGCGGCCCCCCTGGTGTTCGACACGCGCAACGCGACCCGGGGCATCGAGGCTGCCAACCTCGTGCGGCTCTGACCCCTGCCAACCTCGTGCGGCTCTGACCCCCGCCGTTCCCCTCCGACCAAGGGGGGGGCGCAGCGCGAGCCTCATCTGAGTTCCCGTGGGTGCTTGACTCATGTTACAGATCAGGGGATTCTGCCTAGGCTAGGGTGGCTCTACCCAAGCGGTAAAAGCGGAAGTCGCGAACCTCGCAGAACAAGCGGTTGTCTCTTGTATTACGGGACTCCTCTGGACGGGAGAGTCCCTTCGTTTCTCTTGACGGGGTCCCCTTCGTTTCTCTTGACGGGGTCCCCTTCGTTCCTCTTGGTGGGGGGGTTCCTTCGTGGTGTTCGAGGGTTTCGATCTTCTTCCCGGGATTCCAGAGGAAGACCAATGAAGACTCCCAGCCGGCCAACTTGCGCTTCAGCACCGCCTCAGAACTGGAGTTCTGGCTCGCATCGGGGAGTTGAGGAATGGAACTGAGAACCTACCTTGCGGTGCTGAGGGAACGCCTCGGAATCGTGCTGCTGGCGACCCTGGTCACGCTCGTGGCGGGTCTGTTCTTCTCGTTTCGTCAGACCCCGGTGTACTCGGCCCAAACCAGGCTGTTGGTGCGGCCCCTCATGACCGTGTCCTCATCGTCTGATGGGAGCGCGGGCGCGGCGATGAGCTCGCAGAGCGTCGGCGACGAGGCCGAGTTCGTGCGAAGCCGAGATGTGGCGGAGAAGGTGGCCGCGGACCTTAGTTTGTCCGAACCCCCCGAGACTCTCATCAACTCTGTCAAGGTCTCCACCGTCGCCAACACCGCGATACTTGCCATCACCGCTGAAAGCACAGACCCTGTGCGCGCCCGTGATCTGGCCGACGGGTTTGCCAATGCCTACCTCGAGGTCCGCCGGGAAGCGGCTGCCGCTTCACTGGTGGCGGCCTCGAAGGTCTTGGGCGAGCAGCTCCAGCAGCTTCGCCAGGAGGCATCCGACCTCTCAGATGAGATAGGCAAGGAGAAAGACCCCACCAAGAAGTCCGCTCTTACCAGCCAGCGCGACGCCCTGATCGGCCAACTCGGAGTGCTGCAGGCAAAGGCGGCGGAACTCTCTCCCGGTGCCTTGCTTCCAGGATCGGGAGGCCAGGTCGTGCAGCCGGCGGTGACTCCCACCTCACCTGCTCGTCCCAACCATGCCCGCAACGCTCTGTTGGGCCTGACGCTGGGCCTGGCCTTGGGTGTGGGGGCGGCGTTCCTGCTGGACACCCTGGACGAGCACATCCGCAGCAAGGAGGAGGCGGAGCAGAACCTTGGCGTCTCCGTTATCGGCACGATCCCCAAGGTCGAGACCTGGGACAGGTCCAATCGTGCTTACCTGGTCAGCCTGGTCAGTCCCAAGTCTCCCGCGGCCGAGGCATACCGGAGCCTTCGCACCAACCTGCAATTTGTGGGGCTGGACGGCGGACTGAAGACGATCGCCATCACCTCCGCCTCGGCCGGGGAGGGCAAGACCGCCACCGCGGCCAACCTCGCTATTGCCATGGCCGCCACCGGCGCCAAGGTCGCCGTCATATCGGCCGATCTTCGCAAGCCTCGCCTGCACCGATTCTTCGGTCTGTCCAACAACGTCGGCACCACTCAGGTGCTGGCCGGCCAGGCGAGCCTTGCTGAGGCCGCGCAGGCGCCGAGTGTGCCCGGTGTGGCCGTCATGGACAGCGGCAAGGTTCCTCCGAACCCCGCCGAGTTGCTCGCCTCGCCTCGCTTCGACGACCTGCTCGCCGAGTTGTCCAAGGGGGCGGACTTCGTGCTGGTGGACTGCGCGCCGGTCCTGGCGGTCGCGGACGCCTCGGTGGTCGCCCCCCGCGTCGACGGAGTCATCCTGGTTGTCAACGGCCGGACCACGCGCCGGGGCGCCGCGGTCCAAGCCGCCGAGCAGCTTCGCCAGGTTGGGGCCAAGATCGTGGGTGTGGTCTTGAACGAGTTCACCCCCGGCGCGAGGGCCGGGTACCGGCATGGATATGGCTACCGCTACTACGGCTACGGTCAGTACGGCCATGGAGTGGAGCCCTCCGGCGACGGATGGGCCGGCGGCGAACCCGGTTTGCATCCGATCCCGCCTACCCCGGCGAGATCGGGGTGGCAGCCCGAGCGCCAGCCCGTGACGCACCCGGAGCCTGGGGCGATGGTGTCCCCGCCCGGCTCTTTCGTCGACTTCTCACCGGTTGAAAGTGACTCGGCCGCAGGCGCCAGACCGGCAGTCTCGGCCGGCCCGCTTGAGAGTTCGGCCGACGCGGTTGCGGGACCGGCAGTCTCAGCCGGCCCGATCGAGAGCGCGGTGAATCGGGGTGATACTGAGTGCGAACTGATGGACAGGGCAGACGAGAGCGCCGAGATCTGATCGCCCTCGTCCAAGGAGGGCGCCCGCGCAAGCGACTCGGCCCATTCCAGGCCTCCGATGAGCCGGTGCTTCGCACCGGTGAGGTCGCGGTGCTGTTTCGGGTGACGTCACGGGCCGTGCGCTCGTGGGCGGATGCCGGGAAGCTGGCCTGCGTGCGCACCCCCGGGGGGCAAAGGATGTTCCTGGCCAGTTCCGTTCGCGCGGTTCTGGACGCGATGGAGAAGGTGGAGAGCTAGCGGATGGAACTCAAGACCTACCTTGCGGTGCTCAGGGAACGCATCGGCATCGTGCTCCTGGCGACCCTGGTCACGCTCGTGGCGGGTCTGTTCTTCTCGTTTCGACAGACCCCGGTGTATTCAGCCCAGACCAAGCTGTTGGTGCGGCCCATACTCACGGTCTCGTCCTCCTCGGGCGCCAACTCGGTCTACGAGGCGCTCGTGAGCCGTCAGAGCGTCGGCGACGAAGCCGAGTTCGTACGGAGCCCTGAGGTGGCGGAGAAAGTGGCCGACGAGCTTCGCTTGTCCGATCCTCCCGAGACCCTCATCAATTCCATCAAGGTCTCCACCGTCGCCAGCACCGCGATACTGGCCATCACGGCTGAAAGCACCGATCCCGTGCGCGCACGTGATCTGGCCGACGGGTTTGCCAATGCCTATCTCGATGTTCGCCGGGAAGTGGCTGCCGCCTCACTGGTGGCGGCCTCAAGGGCTTTGGGTGAGCAACTCCAGGCGGTGCAACAGCAGGCTTCCGACCTCTCTGGCGAGATGGCCGGAGAGAAAGATCCCACCAAGAAGTCCGCTCTTGCCAGCCAGCGCGACGCCCTCATCGCCCAACTCGGAGTGCTGCAGGCCAAGGCCGCCGAGCTTTCCCCCGGCGCCCTGCTTCCCAACTCCGGAGGCCAGATCGTCCAACCCGCCTCGACCCCGAGTAGGCCTTCTCGTCCCAACCACACCCGCAACGGGATGCTGGGCTTGACGCTGGGCCTGGCCTTGGGTGTGGGAGCAGCATTCCTGCTCGACACCCTTGACGAGCGAGTCCGTACCCAAGAGGACGCGGAGTCGATCCTGGGGACCTCGGTACTCGGGACAATCCCGCCGGTGGCAACGTGGGATCGGCGAGAGCGCTCCTACCTCGCCAGCGTGGCGGACCCCAAGTCCCCAGCCGCCGAGGCATACCGGGGGCTTCGCACCAACCTGCGATTCGTTGGGGTCGACGGGGACCTCAAGACGATCGCCGTCACCTCAGCCTCGGCTGGTGAGGGGAAGACCGCTACGGTCGCCAACCTGGCCGTGACCTTGGCGGCCACGGGGGCCCGAGTGGTGGCCGTCTCCGCCGACTTGAGGAAGTCCCGGCTGCACCGGTTCTTCGGCGTGCCCAATGAGGTCGGCATGAGCCAGGTGCTTTCCGGGCAGGCATCCCTGGAGGAGGCCATCCAGAGCCCGGGGGTCCCGGGCCTGCGGTTGCTCTCGAGCGGCAAGGCGCCGCCCAACCCCGCCGAGCTTCTGGCCTCGCCCCGGTTCGACCAGGTCCTGAAGGAGCTTTCGCGGGTGGCCGACTTCGTCCTGGTGGACACCCCTCCGGTGCTTGCGGTGTCCGACGCCTCGGTGATCGCGCCGCGCGTCGATGGCGTCTTGCTGGTGATCGATGGGAAGTCCACGCGGCGCGGCGCGGGCGTTCACTCCGCGGAGCAACTTCGCCAGGTGGGAGCGAGGATCTTGGGGGGAGTGCTGAACGAGTTCTCTCCCGGCGCCAAGGCTGGCTACCGCCATGGCTACGAGTATCGCTACTACGGCCACTACGGCCAGCAGGCAAGCGGAAACGGCCAGGTCATGAGGGAACCCACACCCAGGCCCGAGGCCCCCGGCGACAGCCTGAGGGAACCCACACCCAGGCGCGAGTCTCCGAGCGACATCCGCTGATGGCGGAGGGTCAAGACGATCCGAGGCGTGGGCGGCGCCGGTGGTGGACGCTGAGCCCGCAATGAGGGCATCGGCATCGAGGAAGACCCGCAGCCGCGTGGCCGAGGAAGGGATAGTTCTCTATGGGGCCTGAGCGCGAGGAGGCTTTTCGGGTGACGGGCCCCCGTGACTTCGGACTCAACCTGGATCTCGATGCCTTGCGTGCCCAAGCCGTGCGGCTTCTGGTCGTGTTCGGCTCGTGGGCGCGAGGAACGGCCACGGCCCGCAGTGACCTGGACGTGGGGGTTCTGTTCGGGCGCGGGGAGGTAGGGTTGGAGGAGCGCGCGGCGATCCTGGGCGCTCTTGGTTCCCCCGTCGAAGTGGGCCTGGCGGTTCTAGACGGTGCCGATCCTCTGCTCCTGTACGAGGTGGCCCTGGACGCTCAGCCCGTCTATGAGGATCACCCCGGCGCTTTCGAGGAGTTCCGCCTGCTGGCGGTGAAGCGCTACTGGGACACGGCCTGGTTCCGGCGACTTGAGGCCGGGGCCCTCAAGGCAAGGCTGGGATGATGGTTCGCCCCGAGCTGATCCGCCGTAAGCTCTCCTCGCTGGCGGGCTACCTGACGGAGCTGGAAGCCTTCCGCGGCCTGGGCTTCGACGCCTATGCGGGGCCGGGAGGGCCTAGACGAACCGTCGAACGGCTGCTCCAGCTCATCGTTGAGGTGGCCTCGGACATCAACACTCACGTCGTGACTGAGTTGGAGGGTAGGCCTCCAGGGGAGTACCGGGAGTCGTTTCGCGCGGCGGTGCGAACCGGGCTCCTGCCGGGATCGCTCGCCAGGCGCCTGGAGCCGGCCGCGGGGTTGCGCAACATGCTCGTTCATGAGTATGAGGGAGTGGACGACCGCCTGGTACACGGAGCTATACCGCTCGCGCTGGAGGACTTCGCGGAGTACTCAAGGCAGGTCGAGCGTTGGCTGGAGGAGCACCATCCCGCTCAGTCCGGGACGGGGAACGAAGTCCACGGATGACCGGGTCGGTGGCGTCCCGGGGCTAGGTGACCGAGGCGTTGCGAACTCTGAGCCATGGTGGCGAAGCTGCGGCGAACCGTCGGTCAGATCGCGTGGGCACCGCATGCGAGTGGCGAGCCAGGTCGACAGCGCGTCCCAGGCTAGCGGCCGAGCGGCCGGCGGCCGGCCGCAAGCCGGGTGCCCAGCGCCACAAGGACTTCCCGGTTTTCCAGGCCGAGCAGCCAGTGCCCCCGCTTGCTCAGTAGAGACGATGCGAGCACTACAGCGCGGGCCGTGCGCAGGGGCGAGAGCGCCGCTTCGCCGAGGAGCGGGATCCGGTAGGCGACCGGGTCGACCGGCAGGCCCAGGGCCATCGACCGCCTGAGGGTCGCGGCGAGGGCCGGACCCAGTCCCAAGAATCGGGCTTCCTTGATCAGCGCGGTCGGGGAAACGTGCGGCAGTAGGAAGGCGAGGTCAAGCCACGGCATCGGATTCGCGGGGCCGTGGTTGAGGCAGTGCAGCGCCGCGCTGAGCACGCGGTGGGTCATGCCGAGGGCCCGCAGCGGCAAGGTGTCCAGGGGCTCAGCCGCCTCAGCCAGACGGCCGAAGGGAACGAGCCGGCCGAAGGCGGCGGGTGGGAGCGTCCTGTGGACGTCGACAGCGCACCCGCCCGGCCCGTACACGGTGACGGCGTGGGGCACGCGCCGGGCAAGGGACTCCCACCGCTTCCAGCGCACCCCCGCCATGGGGGCGCGAGGACCCGGCAGGGAAAAGCCCGCCTTGGCCAGGTGACCAAGGGCTTGGTCGAACCGATCGGGGTGCACGAGCAGGTCGAGGTCGATGAAGCGGCGGGCTTGGTCGGGCCAGAATGGTCGGAAGCTCGAACCTTTCAGGACCAGGACGGGGATGGCGCGGAGTGCCTCTGCGGCCCGACCGAGGGCCGCTTCCGAGCGAAGGGTCAGAGCGGCGTCGAACCGGGCGGCATCAAGGAGTTCCTTTGGTAGGCGGCGGCCGCTTTGCTCCAGGCGCTTCACGGCCAGCAGGGCCACCCCCGTGGGCACGATTTCCCGCGCATGCGCCAGCAGAAGGTCGGGGTCGATGCCTGCTCCGGCCAGGACGGGTAGCCATGCGGTGTTGGGATGTCGGCGGCGCCTGATCCGGGCGGCGGCACCGCTCTTCCTGGCTGGACTGGGGATGGAGGCGACCGGATGAGCCATGGGGTGAATCCTGTGCGCGCCGGCGGGCAACAGTCAAGCAGTCATGAGTCAAGCAGTGGTGGTGCGCCCGGGTGGCGATCGCAGTCGGCCCTTGGCCGGTGCTCTTCGGCCGGTTGGCTCACGCGGCAACGACGGAGGGAATGGCTACAGCATTGGCGAGCTACGTGGTGAGCGAGCAGGGCAGGCTGCGGATCAGCGAGGACGTGGTGTTCGAGGTGGTGGCGGGAGAGGCCGTGCTGCTTCACCTCGGGACGGGGGTCTATTTCACGCTGAATCCGACCGGCACGCGGTTCTGGCAGTTGGTCGAGGAGGGCGAGGATCTCGACCGGGTACGCGAAAGGATGCTCGCGGAGTTCGACGTTCCTGCCGAGCGCTTGGTTGCCGACCTGGAACGCCTCGTAGGCGAGCTGGAGGCCAAGGGCCTCTTGGTCCGCGAGAAGGTCGGCCGGTGAGGATCACGCTAGGAAGTGTTCGCAAGTTCCTCAGGCTGTCCGTCGCAGACAAGATGGGGATCATCCGGGTCGCCTTGACGGCGATCGCCGTCGATGTCGGCATACGCCTCGTCCCCCTACCGCGACTGGCGGGGATTCTCGGTGTCTCAGTTGGGACCGGCGGCGGCGGTGTCTCAGTTGCGACTGGATCCTGCGGCTCCCGCGTTGGGGCTGCGCATAAGGCGAGGGGCTGCGACGGCGTGAACCATGTCGAGGCTGGCGTCGAGGCCGGGTCCGGCGTTGGCGCCGGGGCACCGGCCCTGACTGCTCAAGAACGGCGGGCGCTCCGGACAGTGGCGGCGGTGTTCCGGCTCTGGCCCGAGAGGGGGAGGTGTCTTCGGGAGAGCCTTGTCCTGGGCAACGCCTTGCGCCATCGCCGTCCCCTGCTCCGTATAGGCATGGCAAGGGAAGGCGGCGAGCTTCGCGGGCACGCGTGGCTGGAGATCGACGGGGTCGCGCTGGACCCCGATGCGCCGGCCTTCATCCCGCTGCGGGCGGCGAGGTCCGCGACCGGAGGGGCTCGATGAGGAACCGGGCCGCCTACTCACTCCACCAGCAGTTCCCGGACAGCCGAATTGGTGCAGTGGAGGCGAGATGACGGAAAGGCCCACCTACCTTCTCCACGGACTGCGTGTGCGTTCCGATCTGCCTCTGGCCGCCCCCACCGTCGCTGGGGCGGAATGCGATATAGAGGTCGAGCTGGGAGCGGAAGCCGGCGTGCCCTACACCCGACCCGACGGCCGGGTCTTGGCGGAATTGCGTCTGCCCTCAGGCCCGACCTCCGCCGAGACTGAGCACACGCCGGGTCGAGCGGAAGCCCGGTCGGGGGGAAGTACGTGCGTGCGGACCCAGGATGGCTATGTGGTGCGGTTCTTCGGGGTGTGCGACTTCAGGGTTTCGCATGACCTGCGGCGCGTGAGCGCCCACCCCGACCCCTCACGGGGTTGGGATTTTGCCTCGCTCCTGCTTACGGGAAGCGTGTTGGCGTTCCTCCTCGGTCTGCGGGGGGAGACCACCCTGCATGCCGCCGCCGCCTCTTTCGGCGACCAGGCCATAGCCGTTGCGGGCGGGCCCGGTGCCGGAAAGTCGACCATCGCGGCCTGCCTGTGTGCGGCAGGCGCAGACCTGGTGACCGACGATCTCTTGCGTTTCGATCTCAGCCCCGAAGGGGTGCGCTGCCACACGGGCGCGCGCGAGCTGCGGTTGCGGCCGGGAGCCGTTGAGCTGGCGGGGAGGTTGGCGGAGGCCAAGATGACCACGCACCCTGATGGGCGTTTGGCCGTCGAGCTTCCGTTGACCCAGGGCCGGCCGTGGCTGAAGGCGATCCTCGTTCCCCGTTTGTCCCGTGAGGCGCGGCACGTCTCATTGCGCCGGCTTGAAGGGGCGGAGGCGGCTGCGGCTGTAGCGCTTGCGCCCCGCGTGGCCGGGTGGCTGGACCGGGCGTTGCTCTTGCGGCAGTTCAGAGACCTGGTCGCGCTGGCCCGAAGCGTCCTCGTCTACGAGGCGGAAGTGCCCTGGCGTCTCCCATTGTCCCCGGCCATCGCCGGCGAGCTTCTCCAAGCGATGGCCACCGACCCAGGCCTGATTGAGCGACCGTTCGCGGAGGTGTGCGCGTGAGCCTTCCACCCCTCGCCAACCTCTTCGCACTCAGAGCGGACGACCCGTCTGTTCATTCGGCGATTGAAGCCGATCTCCGCACGGCGGGGGAATTCGAGGAGGTCTGGAATCCCGCTCCGGGGTGGGTGGCGGCGTCCAAGGCGTTTCCCGGCGGGCTGCCCGATGATCCCTTGGTGCGCGCGGCGGGGCTGGCCTTTGCGGAGGGGCGAGACAGGGTGGTGGACGGATACGACGCGGCGGGCCGGCTGCGCGCCGGCGTGGGAGGGACCGACACGGCCGAGCGGTTGCGGAGGGTGTGCGATCTGGTGGACTCTGATCCCGAGTCGCTTGACCGTCTGCCCGGCGACTTCACGTTCCTCCGCTTCCGCCACGACGGGGGCGTCACCGCCGTGCGCTCGTGTGCCGGGTTGGCCCCGGTCTACCTGCACTCCTCGGCGGGCGTCTTGGCCATAGGCACCCGCCTGGGGGACTTCGTGCGCTATCTGCCGGGCGAACCGGAGTTAGATCCCTTGGTCAACGCGGCCTGGATCACCGGGTACGGCCTGTTCCCGGACGATCGAACCTTCCTGCGTGGGGTCGGCATCCTGCCGGCCGGTCACGCGGCAGTCATCTCTGCCCGCAATGGGGTGCGCCGCCTGCGCTACTGGGACCCGCGGCCGGACAAGCTGGAACCCCCGACACCCGAGCGGGTCGGGGAGCACGCGGAGGCGCTGAGGGAAGCGCTCATCGCCAAGCTCACCCGCGACTTGGATCCGGACGGGCGGAACCTCTTGACGCTGAGCGGCGGTGTGGATTCCTCGTCGCTGCTTTGCCTCGCGTGCGGGGTGGTGGGCCGGGAGGTCATGACCCTGAGCTTGGTCCCACCTCCGGGTGAGCGGCTGGACCGCGAGCGCTCCTACATAGATCCCCTGCTTTCTCAGTACGGGGTGCGCCGCTCCTGGTTCCAAGAGGTCCGTCCCGGCGAACGTCTGCGGCTCATGCCCAGGGGCCCGGTTGCCGGGGTAGAGGGTTTGCCGAATGGGACGACTGGCGCCGTGTTCCACATCATCCATCCGGCGCTTTGCCTGCTTCCGGACATCTGCCGGGAGGCCGAGGTGCGGGTGCTCTTCGGAGGGGAGTTCGCGGACGAGGTTGCCGGCTCGGTGCTCCGCATCCCCGACTGGGCGCTTCACACTTCGCTTTGGGCTCTGCTTGCGGGGCTACGGCGGCTGCCGACCGGGTGGAAGGACGTTCCTCGGTGGTTCATGTGGGCGGCCCCCATACGTGGGACCGGTCTTGACATTAGGGTCTCCGGTTTCCTGGCATCGTAGCGGACCATCTCACGCCGCGCCCGCAGCGATGGCTGGGACGCACTTGGCGGCGTACTCGGCGGGCGTGATGTAGCCGAGCGAACTGTGCAGATGTTCGGTGTTGTACTCCATGCGGAAGCCCTCGATCACGACGCGGGCGTGCGCGAGACTCCAGAACTC
>Ga0265292_1002044_pt1 | contig 15177 bp, 11 predicted proteins | sample Munlanlewell296A_FD_189080 | JGI IMG/M metagenome (GOLD analysis project Ga0265292, IMG submission 189080) | Leachate microbial communities from a municipal landfill in Southern Ontario, Canada - Leachate well 296A | ecosystem: Engineered > Solid waste > Landfill > Unclassified | place: Canada...
GGGTAATGATTATATCAAAAAATCGATGTTATCAACATATCCACCCTATTATTGTTATTATTCTTTTAAAGTTGAATATATCTTTTAATAAGTCCCTAACTCACTGAAAGAATAAACACTTACAGGTATTCTTCCTTTGGGTTTCAGACACATTTTTAGTATATTACCTCACTAAAAATTTATATTTTCAGCTCAATATATTTAAGGAGATTGATAATGAAATTTTCCGTACGGAGCGCTGATCTGCAAAAAGCTTTGGCAAAAACCGTCAGCGTAGTTCCTACCAGATCCACCTTGCCGATTCTTGAAAACCTTCATTTTGACGTTCATGCAAATACACTAAAGATCACAGCAACCGATCTGGAAATTTCCGTTTCTGTTTCGTTGGATGTTCAGGGAACACAAAACGGAACAATTGCTATTCCGGCAAAAAGAATTTTTGATACGGTGCGGGCATTATCCGATACAAATATTACCTTCACGATCGATACAGAATCCAATAAAATTAAAATGAAAACGGACAACGGTGAATATACGTTAACCGGTGAATCAAGCGAAGAGTTTCCAGCAATTCCGGAATTTAAAGGCGAAACGGAAGTAGCGTTCGACGTGCATGTGTTGCAGCGTCTTATCGGTACAACAATGTTTGCCGTCAGCGCTGATGAACTGCGTCCCGCAATGATGGGCGTGTTGTTCCAATTTTCAAAAAGTGAAGTCCGCGCAGTAGCAACCGATGGTCACCGTCTTGTGCGCGTTAATAATAAAAATCTCGGTAATACTAAACTGACGAAAGACATTATTATCCCCGCAAAAGCATTATCCCAATTAGATAAAGTTGCTGCCGGCACCGAAACGAAGGTTGCTATCAGCGGAACCCACGTGATGTTTAAATTCGACGGAACATCGCTGATTTCCCGTTTAATTGAGGAAAAATATCCAAACTATGAAACAGTAATTCCGCTCGACAATGAACGAAAATTGATCGTCAGTAAGAATGAAATGCTTCAGTCTGTTCGGCGCGTTTCGTTATATTCGAATTCCACTACACATCAAATCCGCCTCTCAGTTGGCAAAGACGAATTGCGTGTAACAGCGGAAGATCAGGATTTTGGAAGCGAAGCAAAAGAAAAAATTTCGTGCGATTATAACGACGAAGAGATGGAAATCGGATTTAATTCCGCCTACGTCATTGATGTACTGTCGCATATTGATTCGGAAGAAGTGGAGTTCTTTCTGAGCTCCCCCAACCGCGCAGCAATCGTTTCTCCCGTCACAAAAAAGGACGGTGAAGAAGTGTTAATGCTGATTATGCCGGTGCGGTTAAATAATTAAGTTTAACACGCCGCGATGAAAATTTCCAACGCCCACCTGCGCAGCTTTCGCAATCATTACGAAACAGCATTTGAGTTTGGTGCACGGGTTAATGTGCTTCTTGGGGAGAATGGTCAGGGAAAGACCAACGCCCTTGAAGCACTTTCCTTTCTCTGTTTAACGAAAAGTTTTTATGCGAGCGCGGATGCAACAGTAATGCAGCAGCAGCAATCGTTCTTTGAGATTAAAAGCGTACTAGTGTCAGATGAAGGAAAAGAATTTGTTGTTCGCGTGGCGTATGACGACAATAAAAAGAATAAGAAATTCACTATTAACGGTGCAGAGGTGGAAAGGTTTTCCACAGTAATCGGCATGTTCCCCGTAGTGATTCTTTCACCGGAAAATAATTCTATTACGTTCGGCTCTCCTGTAGACAGGCGGAAATTTATCGATCTGGTGATTTCGCAAAGCAGTAAAGCCTATGTAGAAGATTCTATGGAATATCGGAGAATTGTCCGTCAACGAAACGCAATTCTAACCGAGGCAAAAGGAAGAGAGACAAGTTCTGAAATTGCACCGTGGAACGAGATGTTGATAAAATACGGATCGCGGATTATTTTTAAGAGGAATAAATTTTTAAACGAGTTTGCACCGTATATCGCCCGGACATACTTGGATATTGTCGATGAACGGGAAACACCGAAGATAGAATATGCTCCGTCGATTAGCGTGAACGATGATTCAACACTCGAACAGATTGCCGAAGCGATGGAAAGGAAGTTAGCAAAGAAAAAAAACGATGAGGCGCGATTTCAAACAACGCTCGTCGGTCCACACCGGGACGAGATGATTTTTTCGCTGAACGGAACGTCCCTGAAACACTTTGCATCGCAGGGACAGCACAAAACATTTTTGGTGGCACTGAAGGTGGCAGAATTTTTTTATTTGAAAGAGCGCTGCAACGAAACACCTGTATTTCTGTTGGACGATGTGTTCAGCGAACTGGATGAACATCGCAGTAAAAAACTACTGTCGGTTGCCGAATCACTCGGACAAATTTTTATTACAACAACGAGCGAAAAAGTATTCGGTGGGGCAGAGTGGAATCAGGAGCGCCGAAAATTTTTTATTCATAATGGCACAGTAGTGAACGAAGAGCAGGCGGCGTAAGCAGTGTAGTGTCAACAATCAGTGAAACAATGGTCCGAAAAGAGAACATGCAAACGCTCGGTGACGCACTGAAGATGCTCGTGCAGTCCCTCGGTATCGAGAAGCAGGTAGAGCAATATAAGATCTTCGATGTGTGGAATGAAGTTGTGGGACAACAAGTGGCAAAAGTCGCACAGCCGGAACGGCTACACAACGGCGTGTTAATTGTGAGTGTGAATAACGCGCCGTGGAGAAACGAATTGACATTCCGTAAAAGAGAGATACTGGAAAAAATTCACGAACAAACAAATTCACAAAGTATCACCGATATCAAGTTTCGATAAAAAAATTTCTAACACGTCGTTATGAGTGGAACGAAGAATCCAGATCAATGACTGGATTCTTCGTCCTGAAAAAACGTCGGGACTCAGAATGACAAATGAATGTAAAACATCATCACAAAGGAAACACAGTGGCTGAAAACAAACCAAAGAAACAGAACGGAGATTATACCGCCGAAGATATTACCGTTTTAAAAGGACTGGAAGCGGTCCGCCGCCGACCCGCGATGTATATCGGTGATGTAAGCACACGCGGACTTCATCATCTGGTCTATGAAATTGTGGACAATTCGATCGATGAAGCGCTTGCAGGATATTGCAAAAATATTGATGTGAAGATTAATAAGGATGGAAGCGTTTCGGTGACCGACGACGGCCGCGGTATTCCTACCGGCATCCACAAAGAAGAAAAACGATCTGCGCTGGAAGTTGTGCTTACTGTTCTGCATGCCGGCGGCAAGTTCGACAAGAACACCTACAAAGTATCCGGCGGTCTTCACGGCGTCGGTCTTTCTGTGGTGAATGCGCTGAGCGAAATGCTGGAAGTAACAGTGCGGCTCGACGGAAAAGTTTGGTATCAAAAATATAAACAGGGCGATCCTGTTGCGCCGGTAAAAGTCATCGGGACGATGGGCAAGAACGATCAGACGGGAACAATGGTTTCTTTTATGCCGGACGGATCGATCTTTAAAAACCGCACATATAAATTTGATACGTTAGCAGAACGACTGCGCGAACTTGCCTTTTTGAATCCCGATGTGACTCTGGAAATCACCGATCTCCGCAACAAACTGGAACAAACCGAAAAATTCCATTTTAAAGGCGGATTGATGGAGTTTGTGAAGTATACGGATTCTACACGTCCTTCCATCATGAAAAAAATATTCTACGCCAAAGGTGAAGGAAAAGACGAGAACGGTCGCACAGTGGAAGTGGAAGCGGCGTTCCAGTACAACGATCAGTATTCTGAGAATGTGTTCTCGTACGTGAACAACATCAATACGCACGAAGGAGGAACGCACCTGGTCGGATTCCGTACGGCAATGACCCGGTCGCTGAATAACTTTGCATCAAAGAACAATCTGGTAAAAGATGAAAAAATCCAGCTGACCGGTGAAGATTTTAAAGAAGGTCTTACCGCGGTTGTTAGTGTGAAGGTGCCGGAACCGCAGTTTGAAGGACAAACAAAAACGAAACTTGGCAACAACGAAATAAAATCAATCGTCGAATCGGTAATCGGTCCGGCGATGTCCGACTGGTTGGACAGTAATTCTCCCGACGCAAAACGTATTATCGATAAGAGTCTTCGCGCGGCAGAAGCGCGCGAAGCTTCTCGCAAGGCGCGCGATATTGCTCGCCGCAAGAACGCAATGGACGGAGCAGGTCTTCCGGGTAAACTGGCGGACTGTTCCATCAACGATCCGGAACATTGCGAAATGTACTTGGTGGAAGGGGACTCTGCAGGCGGTAGTGCAAAGCAGGGGCGCGACCGGCGGTTTCAGGCGATTCTTCCGATGAAAGGTAAGATCCTGAACGTAGAGAAGGCACGTCTGCACAAGATGCTGGAGAACGAAGAAATTAGAAATATCTTCACCGCAATTGGCGCAGGTGTTGGTGAAGATTTCAATCCAGAGAAATTACGATACAATAAAATCATCATCATGTGCGACGCGGACGTCGACGGATCTCATATCCGCACACTGCTGTTAACGCTCTTTTTCCGATATATGAAACCGCTGGTGGAACTTGGCCACGTGTATATCGCTCAGCCACCCCTCTATAAATTGAAGAAGGGAAAGAAGGAGATGTATGCGTTCGACGATGAAGAGCGCGATGAAGTTCTGAAGCGTTTAAAAGGGGAAAAGGCGGATAAAAAAGCTGAAGAGGAGGAGACAGTACCCGAAGAAGGCGCAATGATCAAGGGTGGCATTGTTATTTCCCGCTTCAAAGGTCTTGGAGAAATGAATCCCGAACAGTTATGGTCCACAACCATGAATCCGGAAACTCGCACCATCCTGCAGGTCGGAATCGAGAATGCTGCAGATGCGGACAGAACCTTCTCTATGCTTATGGGAGACGAGGTGGAACCGCGCCGTCAATTCATCGAGAAGAATGCAAAGTATGTTAGAAATCTCGATATCTAAAATGTTGAATTCAGAACGCTAAACTATTAAAGAGCTTATGGCCACATCAAACGAAAAGATTGTACCTGTTGATATTGAAGAAGAAATGAAAGGATCGTACATCGATTATTCGATGTCAGTGATCGTAGCGCGTGCATTGCCGGATGTCCGCGACGGAATGAAGCCGGTACACCGTCGGGTCCTGTTTGGAATGAACGAACTCGGCAATACGCCAAACAAGGCGTATAAAAAGAGTGCGCGCGTAGTGGGAGAAGTGCTTGGAAAGTACCATCCGCACGGCGACTCATCGGTGTACGATGCGATCGTCCGCATGGCTCAGGATTTCTCGCTCCGGTATATGCTGGTTGATGGACAGGGGAACTTTGGTTCCGTGGACGGCGACTCTGCGGCAGCGATGCGTTATACGGAAGTCCGCATGACCCGCGTGGCGGAAGAGATGTTGCGTGATATCGAAAAAGATACGATCAATTTCACGCCGAACTTCGACGATACACTGCAGGAGCCGACCGTGCTTCCGGCAAGCATTCCCAACTTGCTGGTGAACGGCGCTAGCGGCATTGCGGTCGGTATGACGACGAACATTCCTCCACACAATCTCACCGAAGTGATCGACGGTATCGTCGCGATGATTGCGGACAGGAGCATCGATAACGAAAAGCTGATGAAATTCATCAAAGCGCCGGATTTCCCGACGGGGGGAATTATTTACGGATACGATGGTGTTCGCGAGGCATACAAATCCGGGCGCGGAAAAATTACACTGCGCGCAAAAGCCGCCATTGAAACCGCTAAAAACGACCGTCAGAGCATCATCATCTCAGAAATTCCGTATCAGGTAAACAAAGCGTCGCTAATAGAAAAGATCGCTGAACTGGTCCGCGATAAAAAGATAGAAGATATTTCCAGCGTCAACGATGAATCCGACCGCGACGGTATGCGCATCGTGGTCGATCTGAAGCGCGATGCGAATGCGAGCGTAGTGCTGAACAATCTGTATAAACACACGCAGATGCAAACCACCTTTGGCATTATTATGCTTGCGCTGGTAGACGGCCGACCGCAGGTGCTGCAATTGAAGGATATGCTCCACCACTTTATTGAACACCGGAACGAAGTGGTGGTGCGCCGCACAAAGTTCGACCTCGACGCAGCGGAAAAACGGGCACACATCTTAGAAGGATACATCATCGCGCTCGACAACATCGACGCGATCATCAAACTGATTAAAGCATCAAAAGATACCGAGACGGCGAAGCAGGGTTTGATGAAGAAATTCAAGCTCTCCGAGATCCAGGCACAGGCGATCCTTGATATGCGTCTGCAGCGGTTGACGGGACTGGAACGCAAGAAGATCGAAGACGAGTACCGTGATTTGATTAAATTGATCAACCGCCTGAAAGCGATTCTTGGCAGCAAGCAATTACAGATGCAGATCATCAAAGAAGAACTGCTGGCAATCAAAGAAAAGTTCGGCGATCCACGCCGCACCGAAATCGTGATGAAACAGACGGAATTCAAAATTGAAGATATGATTGCCGAAGAAGAAGTGGTAATCACCATCTCGCACGGCGGATACATTAAGCGGTTCCCGGTAAGCGGATACCGCCGCCAATCCCGCGGAGGAAAAGGCGTGACAGGTGCAGCATCGCGTGAGGACGATTTTGTCGAACATATGTTTATCGCCAGCACGCACAACTATATTCTCTTCTTTACCGACAGAGGAAAATGTTATTGGCTGAAAGTGTTCGAAGTTCCCGAAGGCGGACGTGCTTCGAAAGGAAAAGCAATCACCAATCTGATTGCGAAAGAGGCCGAAGAGAACATCACAGCATTCTTAAGCGTAAAAGAGTTTACCGAGAATCAGTACGTCTTTATGGTCACCGTAGAGGGACAAATGAAAAAGACGTCGCTGATGGAATTCGGCAATCCGCGTAAGAACGGCATCGGCGCCATTTCGCTCGATAAGCATGACCTGCTGCGCGATGTAAAACTGACCGACGGCACACATGAGCTGGTGATCGGCACACACGAAGGTATTGCGATCCGATTCCCGGAAAGCGAAGTGCGCGCCATGGGACGCAGCGCTTCCGGCGTTCGTGCAATTAAGCTGGAAAACGGCGACAAGGTTATCGGCGCCGTTTCGTTAAAGCGGACGAAGACGACAATTCTCGTTGCCACCGAGCACGGATTCGGCAAACGGTCCGAACTGGGCGATTACCGCGTCAGTCATCGCGGAGGAAAAGGAATTGCAACGCTGAAAGCAAATGATAAAACGGGTAAGATGATAGCAATTAAAGAAGTGCAGAATACAGATGATATCGTTGTGGTCTCCTCCAGCGGTATGATCATCCGGCAGCGCGCAGAAGATATCCGCGTTTCCGGCCGCAACACATCCGGCGTTCGGTTGATCCGTCTGGGCGAAAAAGACGCTGTGACAGCGATTGCTATTGTTACATCAGAGGACGAGGAAGAGAAACAGTTGGAGGCGGCGGATAAAGCCCGCGCCTCTGCTTCCGCTCCCCTTGTCGCCGAAGAAGATATCGAACACGCCGAACAAAACGATTTGTTTAGCGATAAAAAAAAAGCCCTGAAGAAGGGGAGGAATAAAAAAGTGGTAAAAGAAAAGCCGGCGGCGAAGAAAAAAACTGAAAAGCCTGCCCCATCGAAAAAAGCGGCGAAGAAACCGGCTCCGGTGAAAACCAAGCCGAAACAGAAATCGAAACCGCAATCCAAGAAAAAGGGGAAGAAATAAATCAATCATCATTCAAGGAGAGGCATCATGAAAAAGACACTTGTATTTATTGTAATCGCGGCATCGCTCGCGATTGTTGGCTGCTCATCGCTGCAGTTACAGCCGGCGGATTTTTCCTGGGCCGCGGAAGAAATCGTTGACATCGGCGCAAAAGGAATGGTCGATGCAAAACGATACAGCGTAGCATTCAACGTGACAGCTCTCCTGACAAAGGAGTTTGCGGCGGATTCGATGGCCGCCAAGAATACGCAGGAAGTACGGTTGATCCGCGATAAAGCCGGCTTCTATTATCTAACGGGAAAAAAGTTTAAAAATGTGTACGTTCTTGCGCAAAGTGACGGAGCGCTTGCGGTTAGCAACACCCTGGCAATCTCTGCAGAAAAAGCGATGGATGATCCAAAGTTTGACCAAAAAGATACATACATCGAACTGTGGAACGGCAAAGACAAATATCAACTGAGCAAAGGGGGCGCCCAGCCGCTCGGAGGAAAAAAATGAATCAGAGCATCATTCTCCTCGCAAGCGTTGTTTTGTTCATCGGCGGGATGAATGCTCAGGATCGTTCTCAGTCCGATATTAAGCGGGACTTTGAGACCCGGTTCGTTCTTCTCACCAAAAATCTGAACAGCGCCGACAATGAAGCGGCGCTGACAAAACTTCTTGCCGATGTGGCTGCATTCGAAACCGAATTTAAACCGCATCAGGAATTTCTAAACAAGGCGGTTTTTCCGGACGGTTACGACGGATTGATTGACCGACTGCATAAATCCAAAGAGCTGGCGGAAAAGAAAATCCGGGCATCGCAGTTGGAAAAAGAGATCGCCTCGCTGAACGATCAGGTGCAGTCGTTGAAAGAAGAAAACGCTTCGCTTCGATCACAATTGACGAAGGCACAGGCTGAACTCGCTTCCTTAAAAAAGACGATTGCTATGCTGCAGGATGAGATCCAGAAACGCGACGAAGCGGTTTTTGCGCTGGTGGACAGTCTTTTCGTGAAGTACGATACCGATCAGATTTCCGGCACCGACATGAAAAAACTTTCTGTGTTGGAAAAGAAGAACGTCGTTGCAAGCATCAAACGTTCCGTGAACGACAATATCCTGTTCTTGTCGTCAGCATCATTCTCTCCTCAGCAGATTCCGCAATTGCTAAACGAGCAGCGCCGGTTCGAATCATCCTGGAATGGAGTCGGACAGAAACTTTCCAAAGCATACATTCCGTCGTCGCAGCAAGGGAAAGAGGTTTCCGATATTTCTGGACTGATTACCAACTGGCGTACGCTGACGGATGGAGTGTTCTGGAAAGGAGTGAATGAAGTTTTTGCAGTTGAAAAACTTCCTATCACACCGTTCAATAACGGCGAAGAGATGTATGCAAATATTCTGAAGTTTATCGATGAAGAATCGAAAAACGCGGCGCAACGCACGTCGGCCGAACAAACAACGATCTTTGAAGCATTCGCCTATAAGACATGGGGAAGCAAGATCAAACCGTCGTGGATACCGGTGATGATGCGTCACGGAATGTTCACAGAAGAACAATTGACGGAGATCGATGCAAAAACCAAAGCATGGTCTGAAGGAATGAAGCCGATTGAAGACAAAACGTTATCCTATTTGTTGATTGGTGCGTTGATAGTGGCAATTTTAGCGGGAATCTATCTCGGAACGCGGAAGCGTTCTACATAATAAAATTATTTAATCAAGTAGATGTAAAACACCTTTACGGTACTCTACATCTTTTATCATCCATCCCAAGGAGGAGTAGATGAAACAATTCATTCTAACACTTGCCGTAGCATTCCTGTTTACCGTTACTTCGGCACAGGAACGATCCAATTCCGAACTAAAACGTGATTTTGAAAAAGAATACAAAGTAGTACTTAAATCGATTAACGACGCAGAAACACCAGAAGCCATTGCCGTCGTCGGCGAGAAAGTGAATGCACTGGAATCGTCGTATTCGTCCCATCGCGAGTTTTTGAACAAAGCGCTGTTCCCGGATAATTTCGACGAAAGCATTGCAAAACTGAAAGCGCAATTCGTGTATTCCGAACAAAAAATTAAGGCGATCGGTGAAAGCGCCGCCCGCATTGCTGCATTGGAACAGCAGGTGGAATCGTTAACAGCGGAAGTGAATAAACTCTCCGGCGAAAACACTTCGTTGCTGGCACAATTGAAGGAAGCAAAAGCGGAACGGGATTCATTAAAGAAAATCGTCGGCACCCTTCGCGAAAATATTGCAAAACGGGACAAAGCAGTTTTTGCCTTGGTGGACAGTCTGTTTATGCAGTACGACAAGAATACCGAACCTACCGGCGATGTGCAGAAGAGCCAGCAATCGAAACTGGAGCGGAGCAATGTGCTTACCAACATCAAACGAGCCGCTTCGGATAATATTGAGTTTCTCTCTTCCACACTTCTGTCCGGATCGGATGTGGCGAAACTGTACGGTGAACAGCGGAAATTCGAATCCAGCTGGAACGGCGTAAAGAACCTGATCGGTAATGCGTATCTCTCCAATAAAGAGAAAGCGCGTGAAATTCCCACCATCGATACGATGATAGCGGAATGGCATGCCAAGGTGGACGCATCGTTCTGGAAAGCGCTGAACAATCTATTCTCGAATGCAACACTGAACGTTGCACCGATTACTAGCGCCGGCGATATTCATAACAATCTGGCAAAATTCATCGACGACCAACTGACCGGCGCAGGTGCAAAAAGCGATGTTGATCCATACGAAGTGTATGAAGCATTTAACACAATCTGGACCGAAGAGTTGAAACCGGTTTGGGTTCCGGTGATGAAAGAGAACAATATGATCACCGATGCAAACGCAGCGGATATCGATACAAAAATGCAGCTCTGGTATGCTAAAGTAAAACCAAGCAACTGGCTCTTGTATTCGATCGTCGGATTATTGGTGATCGCGCTTGCGTACATATTGTACGGCCGCATGAAGAAACCGGCAACAGCTTGAATTGACAACCTTCTGAAGGTTGAAGGAAAAAACTATGCACACACATGAACAAAAAAATGGACCCGAGATCGGAAAGACGTATACCTGTGTGCTGAACGACGTACCGCTGTACGAAGCGACGATTGAAAAAGCGCAGGGATGTTGGGCAACCGTGAAAGTGGTGAAGCCGCTCCCGGGAAAATTCGAGCCGCACTATAAAGCCGGACAGGAGTTCGATATTAAAGTGCAGTTCTATGATTTTGTGGAGCAGCAGTAAATTGCAGAACGATCCGCCGGATCGTCCGAAACAGAAACTTCCGATCCCCGAATTCGAAAGAGTTCGGGGATTGGTATTTTAAAAAGAAAATTCGGCTCCACCTTACAAAGTTTTTGGATATAGTTATACAAGAAAAGCATTGACATTAAAGGCATGCAAGGTTAAAAACACGCAAAATTAATAGGGTGAGGAAAAACCACGCATTTACGTTATTGAAAACAAAGCTATAAAACTACAATATATACCACCAAACAATAAAAAATTTAAGCCATGAAAAAAATATTAGTTGGACTACAAATTATTCCAGCAATAGCACTAATTCTGTTAATTGGATGCGAAGATAGTCAGACCAACGCCACCGAGAAAGAAAATGATTCTACAAGCCATGCCTTCACATTCTATTTTGATACTTTAGGTGAATCATCGGGGTCTTCTTTAAGGGATATTACAATTCTTAACGATTCCCTGGCTTTTGCTGTGGGAGAAATGTTTGTTAGAGATTCTATTGATACGACTAAGCAAACATCAAATGCGATTGCAAAATGGAATGGAAAAACATGGACCACCATGAAAATATATTATAACAATAACAGTTTAGTTTCAGAAATATTGGGGATTTATGTGCTCAACGAAAAGGAAATATACTTAGCCGCAGGCAGTATATATAAGTGGGATGGTCAATCTAAAAACGCGGAATTAGTTTTCTCTAGATTATCGTTGCCCGACCCAATGGCTACCATTTATAAGTTATGGGGTAACAGTAACAATATATACGGGATTGGCCAACGAGGTACATTAGTATTTTATAATGGATCAACATGGCAGCAATTAAATAGCGGAACGGTTCTCCAGCTAAACGATATTTGGGGTGCAGTCAACCCGCTAAACTCCGAATACGAAATTCTAATAGCCGCTTCAGATCACGCGCTCAATAATGGCAAAATGATAATTCGAATTAATTCTGATCAAAGCACGAACCAAATAATCGACAGTGGATTAAATTGGGAAAACAGTGGAATATGGTTTGTCCCTAATAAAAAATATTACATTGCGGGAGACGGAATATTTTTAACAAATGAAATTGGGATGCCATGGGAATCAGCCGTTAACACAACGACTTTTACAACAGGAGTAAGGGGAAATAATGAGAACGACATATTTATCGCCGGCATCCAAATGCTACTAATGCACTTTAATGGGGCAAGTTGGAAAAAATATTTTCCTGATGGGAACACACACTTTGCAAGAGTAGCAATAAAGAATGATTTTATGATAGCGGTAGGTTATAGTGGTGCGAAGGCAATAGTATGTCGAGGATATAGATGAAGATTCCGCAAGTAGTCATTAGGAAATACGCCAATGCAAAAAACTATCGCGCACGACACGGCATCACTTCACTTCTTAAACAAATTGCGAGAATCAATAATCTCTATAAACATAAAAAATCAATTAAAACAAGATCACCAATTTCTTCACCATCAAAGGCCACAAATATGATGAAAAGAGAGTTAACTTCAAAAGTTGTGTAAAATAAAAAAGCGCATCCGTATCTTAGGTTACCAACAACCGATAGGATTATCCTATCAAATACCTAAGAGGAGGACACGCCGATGGAAAAGTACAAGAAACCAAACGAAGAGGCAAACCCCAAAGGGGCCGGCACACCAATCCGTTCAATGTTAGATCAGTTAATACTGCTGGGAGCCCAGAAAATGATCGAACAAGGGCTCGAAGCCGAGATCCAAGAACATCTCGGACGTCAAAAATACGAGCGACAAGAAAATGATACGAAGAGACAGTATCGTAACGGCTATTCCAAAGAACGAAAGATAACAGCATCAATCGGGAGCATGTCGGTTCGGACACCACGGTTGCGAGAACCGTTTGAGTCGCAGATCTTAGGCCGGTATCAACGGCTCTCAGACCAGATGCAAGCGCTTGTTCCGGATTTGTATCTGCACGGGTTATCATCGGGAGATTTTCAGCAATGCTTCCAAGGGATACTTGGTGAATCAGCGCCGTTGTCTCAGACAAGCGTTCTGCGGATGAAGAAAGATTGGGAAGCAGAATATCAGTTGTGGAAAAAGCGCCGTTTAGAGAAAGAATACCTGTATGTGTGGGCTGACGGAGTCTACCCGAAAGCCGGTCCCAAAGATGATTCAATGGCGGTGTTAGAACTCGTTGGAGTGCGCAGAAGTGGAGAAAAAGAGATCCTAGCTCTGGAAGAGGGATACCGTGAAAGCGCAGAGTCATGGAGTGACCTCCTGCGCAATATTAAAAAACGTGGTGTTGAATGGATCGGTATGGTGATCGCCGACGGCGCTCTGGGGTTGTGGAAAGCTCTCAGGAATGTATTTCCAACAGCCAAACGTCAGCGGTGCTGGATTCATAAGATGCGCAATGTGCTCGATAAGGTCTCCGCGCGCCATGAGGATGATGTCCGTGAACTTCTTCGGCAGATGTATCACTCGCATTCGGTTGATCATACGAAAACGCTGATAAAGATTTTTCGACAGAGATATTACACGCTGTATCCGAAAGCGGTGGAATGCTTGGAAGATAACTAAGAGATGCTCTTAACCTATTTTCAGTTCCCAAAGCGTCATTGGAGAAGTATTAAATCCACGAATGTAATTGAATCGATGTTCTCTACTGTAAAACTCAGAACGAACGCTGCCAGACGTATTCCTCGTCGGGATAGTGCTTTGTATTTGGTATTCAAATTGTTAACGACACTACAAACACGATTGAAAAAACTTCACGGTTATAAACTTGTTGCTCAAACGATTGATCAGTTACATCCTAAGAAACAGTTTAAGCTACGGTTAGCAGCATAATTTTGTTAACACAACTATTGACTATATCTCCAATGGAACGAGAGAAACAGAAATTAAATTCGCATATTTTAACACGCATAAAACCGATCAAACAATAAATATATATGCAAGGCTCAACGAATAAAATTCTTTTCTCTCTCTTTTGCCACTCTTTTTTAGTCTACGTAGATTATATCGAAGTGCCAATAACGCCAAAAATAATAATTCAAGATACGCCACGCCACAGTTTTACCGTGTTGACACACCTGGATATTTCTTCCATTAAGTCAATGGCGTGGACATTGTCGGCGAGAATAATATCCAGGTTGCCGGAATCTTCATAGAGAGTAATACTAACGGCACGATCCTCTGCAACAAGAATTTTACACGCTAGAACGAAGCGCAATTGGCATTTTTCAGTATTTATGTCTTCAAAACGTTTGAATCCTTGGCGAGAATTGCATCAGAACCATCCCACAATATCTATAAGGGCAAAACCGAAAAAGATTTGAATGTGACGAATTCAAAAAATATCGGGTTCTATCATTTTTATGGAGTATCATTATTTCGATTTGATCCAAACGGCAATAATTAATTAACGATTCAATACGAGGTAAACAAAAAATAGAGCGCTTCTAGAAGTCTTAAAAATGGATTGGGTACAGCGATTGTCATTATTGCCAACATCAATAAGCGAAACGAAGACAAAACATCCCGGAGGAGATACCATCGGGACGCAAAACGAATAAGTCGAAGAAATAGGAACGCTCAAGCTCACCCGCAGCCCAATTGTTTACATATGGAATGTAGAAAATATTAATAGCACACCCACATTTACAACACGTAATTACAAAAATGATAAATATTTCGAAATTCAAAATCGCAGCATTTTTAGGGTTATCACTACTGCAATTAAATTGCCGCGAAGAACCAATAACGCCTCAAAACGATTTGGTTGATTCAACCTCCCACACATTTAACTTTGTTATAGAAACTTTTGGGGATGGCGGAGGATCTTCCATTACCGATATTGACATTATTAATGATTCAAATGCGTATGCTGTTGGCGAAATATTTACCAGAGATTCTTTGGGCAACATAGAAAACCAACCATATAATGTCTTCCGATACGATGGGAAAAAATGGCATTCCGAAAGGATTAAGTTTCAATTGTTTAATTTTGATTGCACAGTCGGAGGTTATTACTATGGGTTGATAAAAGCAGTATTTGCTTTCAATCCCATCAGCATTGTGTTTACCGATGGAGCGTCAGTAGTTCACTTTGACGGACAATCATATACATACTTACCTTGTTCGCTGCCAATAAAGACCGGGGTCATATTAAAAATATGGGGCCTGTCGATTCAAGATTTTTATGCGGTGGGCACAGAAGGTATGATTCTTCGATTCCATAATGGTGTTTGGA
>Ga0265292_1002045_pt1 | contig 15174 bp, 17 predicted proteins | sample Munlanlewell296A_FD_189080 | JGI IMG/M metagenome (GOLD analysis project Ga0265292, IMG submission 189080) | Leachate microbial communities from a municipal landfill in Southern Ontario, Canada - Leachate well 296A | ecosystem: Engineered > Solid waste > Landfill > Unclassified | place: Canada...
CTTCCTGCGTGCCGTCTTTGCCGGCCATAAACTGGATGTCATCAACCAAGAGCAGGTCGGCGGAACGATACTTGTCTTTAAAATCTTTTACCTGGCCGTTTTTTACCGCGTTAATATAGTCGTTGGTGAATTTTTCACTGCTGACATAAAGAATTTTATCGGTTTTTTTAGCCAGCTCATGCCCGACCGCTTGCAATAAGTGCGTTTTGCCCAAACCCACGCCGCCATAAATAAATAAAGGATTATAAGCATGCCCCGGATTAGCGGCAACCGCCTGACAAGCGGCGTGCGCCAATTCATTGCCGCGACCGACCACAAAACTGTCAAAAACATACTTGGCGTTAAGGCCAAAGCGATTTAAGGGAATGGACTCGCCGCTGGTATTATTTTCGTTAATTCTAGCCTTTTTTGTAATATCAGAAATCGGGCTGGGCTTTCTTAGCTCAACCTTGTAAAAAATTTCTTTCAATTTTCGGTTCACAATACTTTCCAGTGCCGCCGCTATTTCTTTGTGGTATTTTTTTTCCAACCAGGCTTTGGTGAAGGTGTTAGGAACGCAAACCACAATCCGCTCGTTTTCTTGCAAGCTGATAAAAGTGTCTTTGAACCAGGTAGTGAAGTTGGCTTTGGATAAATTAAGCTCGATTTCCCCTAATGCAGCCTGCCATAGCTGTTCATTGTCCATGAGTGTAAGCATTATTTCTCATTAAAAAAAGAGAGAAAGAGGGAGCCCCCTTTGCATCAAAAAAAGTATAGCAGTAATCAATGGCCACAGGAAGAGCGGGATTTGTTGATAAGCTGTTAATAGCGAGTGGAAAACAATTTTGTAAAAAGGTAGCGTGCGAGATTGACCAAAAAAGCTAAAGATGGTAAGCTTTGGAAGTGCTAAATTCCATTTTCTTATCTTAAAGAGCTTTTAAAAATTTGTAAAGAGTTAAATTTGCAAATCATATGCCAAAAAGAACCTACCAACCGAACAAAAAACGCGCGAAAACCAAACACGGTTTTAGAAAGCGGATGGCAACCAAAAATGGACGCAATGTTATTAAAGCAAGAAAAGCCAAAGGGCGGAAAAGATTAAGCAAATAATATGTCCGGCCGCATTTTAAGTCTTTCCAAAAAGAAAGATTTTGATCTGGTCTTTAAAACCGGACGCAGTTGTTTTGATAAATTTCTCGGCCTGAAAGCCGCACCGAACGAACTGAAACAGCATCGCCTAGGCATTATTATTAGCTCTAAAGTTAGCAAAAAAGCCGTTGAACGCAATCTATTAAAACGGCGTTTGAAAGAAATAATTAAAAAAGAGTTGGTCGAAATTTCCGTGGATTATGATTTGGTGTTGGTTGCTCTGCCCGGGGCTTGCGAGAAAACTTTCGCGGAATTAAAACAATCAATTGAAGGACTCACCGGCAGGTTAAAAATTAAAACCGGAACAAGTACACCCCCACACCCAAAAAAACATGATAACATATAATGCGCACTTTTGCTTTATATACTATCATGCCCTTAGGTTGACACGCTAATCGTTCTGGGTGTGGGGGTAAATAATCCGATGCTAAAGTTCTACCCCCGCTACGTTGCAATTAAACTGCTGCGGCTATATCAAAAAACTTTTTCGCTGGATCACGGATTTTTTCGCCGCCTGTTCCCTTATGGCTATTGTAAGTTTTATCCGACTTGTTCTGAGTACGCGATACAGGCGATTGAAAAATATGGTTTTGTTAGGGGCGGCTTGAAAGCGATCTGGCGAGTTCTTCGCTGTAATCCCTGGAACAAAGGCGGCGTTGATCCCATTTACCCCCACACCAAAGATTCACGTAACTTATAATAAAACACCACAATGGATTATAAAAAATGGTCAAAAAATAAATTTTTATAAATTTTGGTGTGGGGGTTAACTAATAACAAACTATGGCTTCAATATTCTCTACCGTTTTTTATCAGCCAATATTTAATTTATTGGTCTTTTTTTATAACATCGTTCCCTATCACGATCTTGGGTTGGCAATTCTTTTATTGACCATAGTAATCAAATTAGCGCTCTTGCCTTTGTCCAAGCAGTCCATCAAGTCGCAAAAAGCCTTGCAGGAAATTCAGCCGAAAATTGATGAGATTAAGAAAAAATATGCAGGCAATAAAGAAGAAATGGCTCGGGCGACGATGGCGCTCTATAAAGAAAATAAGGTTAATCCGCTATCTTCCTGCCTGCCCTTGCTGATTCAGCTGCCCTTTTTATTCGCCGTCTTTCAGGTTTTTCGTGATTTTGGCGCGAACGGCAAGTCGTTGGATTATATTTATTCGTTTATCGCGCGGCCGGAAAGTATTTCCAGTATCGGCCTGTTCGGTTTGCTTGACTTGTCTAAACCAAATGCGATTTTAGCGGTACTCGCCGGCGCGGCGCAGTTCTGGCAGGCGAAGATGATGGTCACCAAACGGCCGACAGTTAAAGCGCCGGGCGCCAAGGATGAAGATATGATGGCGATGATGAACAAACAGATGATTTATATGATGCCCGTGATGACCGTAATTATCGGTCTTTCTCTGCCGGGCGGCCTGTCTCTTTACTGGCTCATCACCACTCTTTTAACCGGCGTGCAGCAGTTATATGTGTTTAAGAAAAATAAACTGGAACAACCCGTAAAATAGTAAATTACAAAAAAACAGCTTTATCATAAGACTGTTTTTTTATTTGTATTATATTATTTGTCATCCCTGCGAACGCAGGGATCCAGACATTCCCCTCTTGAGAGCCTGCCTGCCGGTAGGCAGGGGGTGGCCGTAGGCCGGGGTGTGTTGGGAGGTGTGTTGTGGTGGGGTGTGTTTGGCGCGCCGACAAGAACGCGCCAAATTTTTTGTCAAAACGAGATCCCTCGTCTCGCTTTCGCTCAACTCGGGATGAATTAGTTTTGTTATCACGAGATCCTTCAGCCGTTTGAGCGACTTCAGGATAAAAACGCCGACAAAGCCAGCGTTTTTAATTCTTAAAACTGGTAAGCGGTGGTGGAATCTGCCCTTTACGCCAGATCATCACATCAGACTTTTCTTTATGCACCTCAATAATATACGCCCCGCCCAAGAGCCCGCCCCAGGCAACATACTGCCCGGCGCGTTTGCCTGGCACCGGTATCAGCCGCACGCCGGTGGTTTTGTGATTCATCACGCCAATCGCCATCTCATCCGCGATGATGGCCGAGATGGTGGTAGTGCGCGTTGAGCCGGGAATCGCCACCATATCCAGCCCGACCGAGCAGATGGCAGTCAGGGCCTCCAGTTTATCTAAAGTAAGGCATTTTTTCTTTACCGCATCCGACAAAAATTTATCCTCGCTCACCGGGATGAAAGCGCCGGAAAGCCCGCCGATATTGGCCGAGGCCATGATGCCGCCCTTCTTTACCGCGTCAGTCAAGAGCGCCAGGGCCGCGGTGGTGCCGTGCGTGCCAACCGTTTCCAAACCGATCAACTCTAGCACCTCGCCCACGCTGTCGCCGACCTGCGTGGTCGGCGCGAGCGACAAGTCCACACTGCCGAACTTCACCCGTAACTCTTTCGCTACCCGCCGGCCGATTAGCTCGCCCGCCCGGGTGATTTTGAACGCGGTTTTTTTGATTTCATTGGCCAACTCTTCCAAGGGCAGGTCTTTCGGCAGATTGGCAACGGTGGAACGCACCACGCCCGGCCCGCTGATGCCGACATTGATTACCGAATCCTTGCCGGTCACGCCATGAAAGCCGCCGGCCATGAAAGGATTGTCATTGACCGCGTTGGCAAAGACCACCAGCTTGGCACAGCCGATCGCCTGCTTGGACTGATTGGCTGTTTCCAAGATAATTTGCCCGAGCCGCGCCACCACATCCATATTGATGCCGGCTTTGGTTGAGGCAACATTAATGAAAGCGCAAACCTTGTTCGTTTTGGACAGCACTGTGGGCAAAGACTCAATGATAATCTTATCCGCGTAAGTCGTGCCATTTTCCACCAACGCGCCGTAGCCGCCGATGAAATCAATTTTTAGCTCGTCGGCAATCGCGTCCAGATTCTTGGCGTATTCCAGACAAATTTTTAAATCAGATTCGCGGTCGTTCTTGAAAAGATTCGCAATCACCAAGGCCGCCGGTGTCAGCGTAATCCGTTTGTTGATGATCGGCACGCCGTATTCAGCGCCAACCTTATCCGCTTTATGGTTTAAATCTTTAGCCAGCGAAACAATCCGCTTGCGGATGAGTTCATTGGTTTCTTTGATTGTGCCACCGATGCAGGATAAAATCTCCACGCCCAAAGTCACCGTGCGAATATCAAACTTGTCCCGCGCGGTCAGCTGGATTGATTCATAAATTTCATTCAAAGATAATCCATCCATAAATTTTGTTGTACCCTTATTTTTTTGTCATTCCCGCGCAGGCGGGAATCTTATTATTCCCCTCTTGGGAGGGGTGGCGCGGAGCGCCGGGGGTGGGTTTATTAAATCCGATTCATCGCCGTAAAAATCTGCTGATTATAAAGCGAGATGTCTAGACCGATTTTCTGCCCCAAAGTTTTCAGCTCCCGCGACAGTACCTCAAAACTGACGCTGGATTTCGCCAGGTCAACCGCCATGATCATAAAAAAATTTCCCTTGATCACACCCTGGTTCAGTTCCTCAATGTTGATTCCCTTTTTCCAAAGCAAAGTGCTCACCTGCGCCACAATCCCCGGCGCGTCCTTGCCGATCACCGTGATAATCGGCAGATCGTTTTTAGTTTGTTCTATTTTTTTCATATATTTTTAAAAATTTAAGCTGGTTCACTAAAGTGTAGTTAGCTATACTTTGTTTTATGATGTAATTGTCATTTCTTTTTTGCTTTTCTTAAATCATAAAGATGCTCGATTGGTCTAGGATGCAGGATTTCTTCAAGTGAGTTACTTTTGATTCTGTTACAATTTTTGTGTATTAGTCTTAGGTTTTCAGTTGTTGACTTGCCACCTTTTGAAAATGGAATAAGATGATCAAATTCTACTTCTTTATCAGAAACGGGTTTATTACATTTTTGACAGATTTGTCCATCTCTACGAACCACTTTGAGCATAACATCTCTAGGAATTGAACGACCATGATTTCTTCTTTCTTTTGTTTCGGTCAATGGTTCAGCCATAAAGAATACGGGGCAAATATGACCATATACTCTGCACGAAGCCTCCGCTAATGTTTTAGGAATGTTTTTTGGGTAATTATTTGGATCAAACTCTCTCACCTCTCTTTTTAAAATTTTTTTTCTAATTATATCCAATTGTTTTCCATTGCCGAACTTGCCGGTTTCTATGCATTTTTTTAAGTATTCATTGTGTTCTATGGCCTCATCTCTGGTTGGCGGGAAAAGAGGAAAATCTTCAACTACTGGCCCAAACGGACAATATTTTAATTCCCAACATGGCTTGCAAAGACTGGCTGTTCGTTTTTTCCAATCACTCAATATTTTTTCATCGGATATGTTTAATTTATAGCCGAGCCTTCTTTTAATAGATGCATGAATTGCCATAGCCTATAAGAATTTAAGAAGGTTTTTCTGTTAAATTAACTAGAAATTATTTTATGATTTCCCCCTCAAGCTTTTCATAGAACTCTGATTTTTAGTGCACAATATGAATAAAAAATTAGAACTGGGCGGAAGGTTGGGCATCCTTCCGCCTTTTGTCGAGGAAGTGCGAGTTTACACTCTCTCTAAATTCTCGCAAACGATCACGGATTGACGTTCATCGCCGCGCCACTTCACGGGCACTTCCCATGGCTCGAAGAGACTGGCGAGGCCGTCAAATTTTGCCTGTACAATTCCGATTTTACCGCTTTGCTTGTGTTTCACACACGAGTCTGCTGGAAACGTCTCGCTGACATCCATAGTTTCTCCCCCCTTTATTGTTTTTGCCCAATTCTAATTTTTTATTCGTTTGTAAAAAAAATTTAAAAATTCCGTTTCTTCCCCACAATCACGTTAAGCGCCCGTTTGGCGATATTGATCTCCGCCGGCGGGCAATAAATTATTTTTTTTCTTTCAGCAATGCTTCAAACTCTGCCCGTAATTCTTTCACCGTGGTTGTTTTTCCATGCCTATCAGCGGAAAAATCATAAATAGTCCTACCAATGCCACTTCTTTCAAGAAAAACGTTTCTGCATATTTCAGAAATTTCGTTATGGTCATACGCCTTGGGAGTTTCTTCAAATTTACCAATGGCCTCTTCCGGTTTTTCCATAGTTTTATTGTTATTAATTAAAAATTTCGTTTTTTTCCTACTATAACGTTTAGCGCCCGCTTGGCGATATTTATTTCCACCGGCGGATCAACCTTGGTGGCGTTATCGATCAATAAGGGATAAGAACTGTTGTTGATAGTCAGTTTTTCAAAAGTGAAAAAACTCTGATCAATGATTTTTTTGAAAAAATTTTTCTTGGCCTCGGTCTTGATGTAAAGTTCCAGCCGGCCGTCCTGCGGATCAAACTTTCCTCGCGCCGGCAAATTAATTTTATTTTCCGGCGGCAGATTGACGATATGGATACTGCCTTTTTCCAGAATTTCAATTGAATAATCCTGGTTAATCTCCACCACCGTTCCCTTCCCGGTGATTGAAGCGTTGGTCAGGAAATAAAAATAGTTGGCCTTGCCCAGGTCCAACTTCTCAATTCGGCGCGCCGATAAGATATCGCAAGCCTCCTCTGCCGAATTGATGCCCAAACATTCCGCGACCGTGTTATATTCCGAACCGATCGGAATGATGCCGAGCGGCACCTCCGAGCCGACCAGCGCGTTGATCGCCTGATTGATCGTCTGGTCGTTGCCGACCGCGATAATCGTTTTCGCGCCGCGCCTTATTTCGTTGGTCACGATATCTTGGATCTTCGTCATCACGCCGAGGCGGCAGATTTTTCCGTTCAACCCCAGGTCAGTGATTCTTGTTTCCACGTTCGCCAGCGCCCGCTGATATTTTTTTTGATTCACGAATGAATCGTAAATGTAGACGTGCATTTTTACCAGTAATAAATAACTAAGAAACTTAAATTCCCTAGTCTTATGCTAGTTTAGTTTCAACTTTATTTTCTACTGGCGCCACACCGCCCATGGAAATGCGTCCGTTGATCTGCGCGCCTTTTTCAATTGAAAGAGAACTAACCTCAATATCACCGGTGATCTTGGCCGTCGCGCTCACTTCCAGAGAACCTTTAATTTTTAAGTTCCCCGTGACTTCCCCGCTAATTGAACAGTCCTTTGCTTCAATACTAGCCTTTATTTTTGCCTTGTCGCCTACCCGCAGACGGTTGCCGGTCTTTAGGCTGCCTTCTAAGACACCCTCAACAATAATGTCTCCCTGGCCATTGAATTCACCCTTAACTTTAACCGATGGACCAATAATTGTTTCAGCATCTTTCAGCTGTAATTTTTCGTCGCGATTGAACATAAAATTATTGGGGACTGTCGCCGAACCCTCTTTCGGACATAGCCCCTATTTAAAATAGATTAATTATCTTTAATTTTAGGTAAGTTATCACTATTTGTCAAAAAAGAAAATTTGCTGTATGATACAAACGCGCCAAAATTGGTGCTTTTCTTTTTAGAATAGTTTAAAAGCTCCCGTAGCCCCGCCTGCCAGTGCCAATGCCCTTGTAGTTTCCGCCAGAGGCGGATCAGCCTTTAGCTGACAACTTGCCCCGTCACCCTCCGCCCTCTGTAGCCCCGCCTGCCAGTACCAATGCCCTTGTAGTTCAATGGATAGAACAAAGCACTCCTAAAGCTTAAATGGTGGTTCGATCCCACCCGAGGGCACTGCTAGTGGCGGGCAGGTCAATGGATAGAGCAAACCCGTCCTAAGGGTGAGGCGTGGGTTCGATTCCTACCAGGGGGACAAGGGTAACGGGGTGAAGATAGAACAAAGCACTCCTAAAGCTTAAATGGTGGTTCGTCAGGTCATCAGGTCATCCGACCTGACAAGTTCGACCTGACGCCCTGTCGAATGACAGGGCGATTCTCTCCGGAGGCACAAAAATATTTCTATCGGAGCTAAGCTCCGTTATTATAGCTAATATTAAATAAATAATATGAATTTAGACTAATATTAGCTAAAAATGCTAATATTAGTTAAAATACTAGCTAAGGGCCCATAGTATAGCAGTAACACGCTTCCATGGCATGGAAGAGTCCGGGGTGCGATTCCCCGTGGGTCCACCCCGTTAGAGATTTTTATATATTTCGGCGTACATCTCGTTAAATTGTCTTTAGATTTTCAAATAATAAAGCAATCGTTTTACATTATCTCTAATGGGATCCACTTGAATTTATTTGCACTGACCATATATATGCAAAAAAGAGTATTTATAATCCATGGCTGGGACGGCTACCCCGAAGAAGGATGTTTTTCTTGGTTGAAGAAAGAGCTGGAGAAAAGAGGGTTCACTGTTTTTAATCCATCAATGCCGGGACCGCTGAACCCCCAAATTGACACGTGGGTTTCATTTCTCAGGGATCAGGTGGGCATTCCTAATAAAGAGACTATCTTGTTTGGGCACTCTATTGGAGCCCAAACAATCTTGAGGTATTTGGAATCACTTAACAAAGATGAAAAGGTGGGTGGAGCTGTATTTTTAGCGGGGTGGACTCATCTTACCGATGAGGCTTATGAAACCGAAGAAGATGCTAAAATTGCAAAACCTTGGCTTGAAATCCCATTAAACTGGGATAAGATTAAATCTCACTCAGACAATTTTGTTGGTATTTTTTCTGACGACGATCCATTAGTTCCGATTTCTGATGCTAAAATTTTTGAAAATAAGCTTGGGGCGAAAATTATAATTGAGCATGGGAAAGAACATTTTAGTGGAAGTAGCGGAATCAAAGAGTTGCCTTCCGCGCTTAAGTCCATACTGGAGATTGACGGCGGAAAGCAATAATTTGCATCAAACATTTTTATGCGCTATAATGAAGATGGCTTAATTGCTACTTAAATCCCTGCTCAACGGCAGGGATTTAAGTTTACCCCGTTAGAAAAAATACTTTGACAAAGTCGGAGGTAAATAATCCTGTCGCAGTCGGTGGTTTAAGGTTACCGACAAGAGATACCCTTCTAACGGGGTTTATAGCTAATATAAGCAAAAAATAAGTATTTTAAAACATTTTATTATGCTAAAATTAGGTAAAATCTATTTAATCAGGCATGGTGAAGACGAGGATAATGCCAGGGGCATTCTAAATGGCAACCGCAATAAACCTTTGACGAAACTTGGTATAAGTCAGGCAAAGGAGGCCGGAGATAAATTAAAAAACAAAAAAATTGAGGTGATTGTGAGCTCCCCCTTACGGCGCGCTAAACAAACGGCCACGATAATAGCAAAAGCCCTTGGGATAAAAAAGATCTACCTGGAAGCCGATCTACGAGAAAGGGACTTTGGCGTGCTTACCGGTAAATTGGTCAAAGACATTCCTCTTTACGCTGAAGAATATATCAGAATTAACAGCTCACTGTATCTTACCAAAGGCAAGGGCGTTGAGAGCTTCCTTGCTACTTTAAAGCGAGCGAAAAGTATTTTGAAAAAACTAAAAAAGGCTTATATTGGCAAAAATTTACTGTTGGTTAGCCATGGCGATTTGTGCTGTATGATGCTGGCGGGTGAAAGAGGTATGTCTTGGAAAAGGGGTTTAGAAAAATGGGATGGTATAAAAAATGCTCAAATAATCAAATTATAGTTTTATATAGATAAAGAAGCTCACCCGCAGTTCTACAAGGAACTCAGCATAAAAAAAGATAAGTCTACGAAACCGTAGACTTATCTCAAAAATGAAAAAAAGGGGATAAGTCTACGAAACCGTAGACTTAAGTATAGCAGGTGTACTAATATTAGCTAAAATTAAAACTGTTGATAAATTGTGCACATACAAACATTTATCTATTTTTCAGAAATCACTTAAGTCTACATATTAGTGGACTAAAGTATAAATTACCACCGACCATGTATTTTGGCCACCTTTTTTGAATAACGGTAGCTTTAGGCGTCTTCTTGTTTAGAAGCGGAAAAAGGTATAGAATTAGTTCATTAATCTTATTAAAATTGAGACCGTTGATTAATTCAGCGGGCTCATCCTAAACGAAGTGAAGGATCCCTTAACGTTGTTTAAGAGATCCCTCGTTATCACTCGGGATGAGAGCGTTTCATATCCCCAATTAAAGTTGAGGACAAGATTATTCAACGCTCTCAAATTATTCTTAAAAACTTTTTATGTACCCCGTTAGATGTGATGATATTAGCGGGCAACCCAAAATAATTATGAATACAATTAAACAGCAGAAATCTAACGGGGTGTACGATACAATCATCATTGGCGCCGGGCCTGCAGGAGTGGCGGCGGCAATTTATGCTGTCAGGAGGGAAATGAAGGTTTTGCTCATCGGCAAGGAACTGGGGGGTCAGGTTGTGCTGTCCAATGAAATAGAGAACTATCCGGGCTTTAGTTTAATTAATAATTTTGATTTAATCGCCAAATTTGACCAACATTTAAAATCCGCCGGCGTTGAGACTAAAATTAGCGAAGTTAAAGTTATTGAGAAAACTTCTGCCGGTACTTTTAAGTTGCATACAGCCAAAGAAAGCTTTGAGACTAAAACAATAATTATTGCCATGGGCTTGATTCCGCAACGGTTGGCGATTCCGGGGGAAGAAAGGCTGGCCGGCAAGGGTGTCTCGTATTGCGCGAATTGCGATGGGCCTTTGTTTAAAAATAAAATAGTGGCGGTGGTTGGCGGTGGCAATTCGGCCTTAGATGCGGCCGAGGTCCTGTCTAAAATTGCCAGCAAAGTTTACCTAATCCACCGCAGAGACACCTTTCGCGCCTTTGAAGAATTGGTTGATGAGGTTAAGGCGCGTGAAAACATTGAAATCCTGACCAACTGCGAGATCAAAGAAATCATCGGCGAGAACAAAGTTGAAAAATTGAGCGTTCTTAATAATCAAAATGGAAAAATAAGAGAACTGGCTATTAACGGTCTATTTATTGAAATCGGACGCATTGCGCACACAGACCTGGTTGGCGAGCTGGTGAAACGCAATGAAAGGAATCAAATCATCGTAGATGAAAAGTGCAGAACCAGCAGTGAAGGAATCTTTGCGGCCGGCGATGTGACGCAAACTGAATTTAAGCAAATCACGGTGGCGGTTGGGCAGGGAACTATCGCCGCGCTGGCGGCCTACCAATATCTGCAGTTAAAACAAGGCAGGTCAGCTAACGTGATGCTGGATCGCGGCAAGAAAAAATAAAAAATCCTCCCGAAGTCCGGGAGGATGGTGTCAGCGATAATTGGTCATCGCTCGCTTTTTTTTGCCACCAGGCTGGATGCTGATGGCGCGGCTGGGAGCGGCGCTTCCCCTGGCCTCTAATCTGCAGTTATGGCATTCTTTGGATTTACCGGTGCCTGGTTTGATGCCCAGGCTAGATGCACACCTGGGATCGCAATTTGGAACCGCCACTGACTCCGCCAATGACTCCATGTAGCCTCCTTAAAAGAACCGATTTTTTATTGTTATTAACATTATACCTTGTAACGCGAGAAATGTTAAATTTTTCCACTGAAGAAAAAATTTTTGGCGAAGGTTGGGGTTTACTTGGTGCGATTGATGAGGCGGGCCGCGGACCGCTGGCCGGGCCGGTAGTCGCCGCGGTGGTTTTGATACGGCCGAATTTTATTTTTAGCCAGGAAAAATTTAAATTGATTCGCGACTCAAAAAAATTATCAGAAGCAAAAAGGGAAGAGGCCCACGCTTTAATTATGGCTGAATTTCCGGAAGTGGGGGTGGGCTGGTGCGATCACGAGACCATTGACCGCATTAATATTCTACAGGCATCTTTTTTGGCAATGAAAAAAGCCTTGGGCGCTCTTAGAACCAGACCGGATTTTGTGATTGTTGATGGTAAGTTTAAAATACCTAATATTAGCCAAAATCAACGAGCAATTATTAAGGGTGATGCTACGGTTTTTTCCATTGCGGCCGCTTCGATTATTGCCAAGGTCACCCGAGATCGCATGATGCGAAAATTTCACGAGAGTTACCCTGCCTATAATTTTGCTCAGCATAAAGGCTATGGCACAAAACTTCATCTGGAAAAAATCAAACAGTATGGTCCATCGCCGATTCACCGCTTGAGTTTTGCGCCGCTTAAAAAACATTTTCTTGTTAAATAGTCAAATCTTTCATATAATGTAGATAAGTGATAAACCCCGTTAGAAATATTAATGGGGTAATAACTTCGTTAACATTTTATCGATAGAAAATTGAAAAGTATTACTTCTAACGGGGTAAATATGGACGGGAAAAGCGGAGGAAACATTCTCTTAAATGAAGATTTGATTCTGGACAAAGCCCAAATTTTTGAAAAGATGCGGGTGGCTAATTTAGGCTGTGGTGTTTCCGGACATTTTGTTTATCCGGTCGCGGAGCGGGTGGGCAAGAAAAAAGGCAAAGTGTACGCGGTTGATATTTTGCGCACGGTGCTTGAACGGGTGGCGCGGCGAGCCAAACAGGATAATTATACAAACATTGAAACCGTTTGGAGTAATTTGGAACTTTTTGGCGCGACTAAAATTGATGAGGGTAGTCTGGACGTCGCGTTGTTGATCAATGTTTTGTATCAATCGCATCGGCGCGCCGAAATTTTGCGCGAGGCAATTCGTATGTTGAAAAAAGACGGACGGCTGGTGGTGGTGGAATGGAAAAATACTGCCACACCACTTGGCCCGCCGGTAGAAGATCGGGTAAAAAAAGAGCTGCTGGAAGAGGCGGGCAAAAAATTGGGGCTGAAGGCCGAGGAAGATTTTGAAGCCGGCCCATATCACTACGGTATTTTATTTGTTAAATGAAATTGCTTCATAATTATAAAGTAATTTCATCCCGACCCCGCACTTGCCTGCCCGCCTTTGGAGGGCTGCGGGGGAGGGATCTCTAAACATCCATGAAAGAGCTGTTAAATTATCGCTATTGGTTTAATTCACGGCCGGAGCCGCTTTGGCCGAACGATGATAAGATTATAATGTGGCTGTTTGGCTTTATTGTTGTGCTCGGAGTTGTGAGTTTTTTCTTAAAGCGGCAAAATGGCCAGAATCCGTATCGCAAAATTTGGGCGAGCCTGTTCAGCTTGAGCTGGGTTAATTTGTTAATCGGCCTGATGCTTTTATTTTTTTCTTTTGAATTGGTACCATTTTTAGCTTCGCGTTTTTGGCTGATTTTTTGGGGGCTTGAGGCGGCCATCTGGTTATTTTTTATTATCCGCGATTTAGTTGAGGTTCCAAAACAGCTGGCTAAACTGGCGGCGGAAAAACAGTACAAACAATATATCCCTTAGTTCGGCCCTTCGGCAGGCTTCTTTCAGCTTGGTTCGACTATGTTCACCACGGGTCGCTTAGGACAAGCAGGGCAGGCAGGCTCACTACAGGTAGTTTTTTGTTCCCATACGAAAATAGTCCCGATCGATTTATTTCCGGTCGGGATTATTTTATCCCCACACCTTCCTGGGGCTAACATCTTCGCTGGAAGGTGTGGGGATTTATTAATCATGAAACATAATCAAATTATCGGACAATTGGGCGAACGACTGGCAGAAGGCTTTCTTGACCGTCGCGGCTACCGAGTACTGGATCGCAATGTTAAGACGAGCTTTAAAGAGCTTGATTTGATTGTGATGAAAGACGGGGTGCTGGTCTTTGTGGAGGTGAAGACTAGGACTAATTTTAACTTTGGCGGGGCAGAAGAAACAATGACCAGGAAAAAAATAATTAATCTAAAACAGGCGGCCCTGCTGTATTTAAATCGTAAAAAAATTAATTATAAAGCGTTACGTTTTGACTTTTTGGCTGTGGATTATAATCAGACGATGAAAACGGCTAATATTAAGCATTATCAAGATATTATTTAAGGAACATTTTTGTATTTTATTAATTCATCAACAGAGTTATAAACAACCGGTTCAAGTGTTTGTACACAATTTTTTAACTGTTTATCTACTTGACGCTCTGCCAGCCGACCGTTAGATTGTAAATACCTTATGCTTATATTTTAGCGTTCGGGTTTGGCGGGCCTCGGCTCTCCATCACCCGATGGCTGATATATTTTAGCCGCTTGCGGTAAGAATAAGGCCAACAGATAGGGTAGAAAATATCGTGGAGGTTTGCTCCACATATTTGCTACTCTATTTTGTTTTTCCTGATTTTCTGATATAGTGGAAACATTGTGAAAATAAGTGCGTTGAATAATCTTGTCCTCAACTTTGATTGGGGAGATGAAACGCACTCATCCCGACCCCGCACTTGCCTGCCCGCCTTTGGAGGGATGCGGGGGAGGGATCTCTAGAGTCAAAAAATTCATGCTGAATAAAATTAAAATAATTTTTATCGTACTCGGCGGTTTGTTGATTTTGGGCTTTGCGGCGCCGAGCCGGGCGGCTGAACCGGTGAGGTTATATTTATTTTACGGCGATGGTTGCCCGCATTGCGCCAAGGAAGAAGAATTTTTACCGTCTTTGAAAATAAAATTTCCACAATTGGAAATCAGTAGTTTTGAAGTTTGGTCAAACGATAAAAATGCCGAGCTGATGTCGCGCGTAGCCAGCGAGTTGAAGGTTAGCCGAGCCGGCGTGCCGCTGACAGTGATTGGCCGGCAGGCGGTGGTCGGTTTTGGCGAGGCCGAGACGACCGGCGCGGAGATTGAATCGTTAGTCGCGGACGCTTATAGTGTCGGTGATTATGAAGACGTGGTTGCCAGAGTGCTTGCCGGAGAATCTGACTTCCTCGCTGATCAGCAGACAAACAATCCGGAATCACCGGAAGCTGATAAAAAAATAAAATCCATTTTTGGAGAATTCAATCTTAAGGATTTATCTTTACCGGCACTAACAGTATTGATCGGTGCTTTGGACAGCTTGAATCCTTGCGCTATGTGGGTATTGTTATTTTTGATCAGTTTGCTTTTCGGTCTGGATAACCGCAATAAGATGTGGCTCTTGGGCGGAACTTTTATTTTCGCTTCTGCGGCGGCTTATTTTGTCTTCCTCGCCGCCTGGCTGAATATTTATTTATTTATCGGATATTTGAGTTGGCTGCGCCTGGCGATTGCTTTGTTTGCGGTTGCAAGCGGGGCGTTCTATCTGAAAAAGTATTGGGTTGACCGTAAGGGCG
>Ga0265292_1002046_pt1 | contig 15165 bp, 14 predicted proteins | sample Munlanlewell296A_FD_189080 | JGI IMG/M metagenome (GOLD analysis project Ga0265292, IMG submission 189080) | Leachate microbial communities from a municipal landfill in Southern Ontario, Canada - Leachate well 296A | ecosystem: Engineered > Solid waste > Landfill > Unclassified | place: Canada...
GGTTTAATTCGATGGTAAGCGAGGAACCTTACCAAGGTTTGACATCCGGCTGCAGACCCCTGGAAACAGGGGAGCCTTCGAGGGTGCCGGACAGATGCTGCATGGTTGTCGTCAGCTCGTGTCGTGAACATCTCGCGACCTCTGTCCGAAAGGACACTGACAAATCTGGCTCATATCGGAGAAATTGGTTATCAAGGCGTATATAAAATGCTATATTTATAGTAAATTATGCGTTCAACAACTCCGAGGGAAGTCGGGCTACTGCCATATATTTTATTTGCGCGACGAAATTTGCGTTTAGAACTTACTGAACGCCAGGTTGAGATACTTATTGGAACAATTCTCGGTGATGGATATATTTATCATCAAGGAAAGATTCAAATAGAACATTCTGCAAAGAATAAAGAGTATCTGATTTGGAAATACGATGAATTGAAAAATCTATCGTATAATAAAGTAGGTTGTATTGAAAGATACGATAAACGAACAGGCAAAAATTACTATTCCCTAAGATTTTGGCTAAGACAATATTTTCGCCCCTAGCGAGAAGTGTTTTACCAAAATAGTGAAAAAGTATTTCCTAAAAATTTATCATTAACGCCATTAAGTCTCGCAGTTTGGTATATGGATGATGGGTATTATAGCAACGGAAGATGCATTATTTCTACGGATAGTTTTAATTCAGCCTCTCTTTTGAGAATTAAAGTTGAATTAGCTAAACGTTTTGGAATTGAAGCCTATATCCGTTCTAACGGAAAGCTTGGAATACGAGCAAAGTCTCAATCTAAGTTTTTTCAACTCATTATTAATTATATTCATAAAAGCATGAAATATAAGTTGCCTTGACCCTGTAACGACTTAGGCTTTATGCCGAGAGTAGAGTAATTCAGTATAAGGAAATTAAGCTCTGCTAATACGCCAGCCCCTAACCCCGAAGAACATCGGGGAAGGGTGAAGGAATAGTCTAACAAGAGATAACATCTGGAGATGTACCGTTAAGTCGGGAAACGAGCGCAACCCCTATTCTGTGTTTTACATGTCACAGAAAACTGCCCGTTTTAAATGGGAGGAAGGCGGGGATGACGTCAAATCAGCATGGTTCTTACACCTTGGGCGACACACGTGCTACAATGGGAAGTACAACGGGACGCCAAATCGCAAGATGGAGCTAACCCCACAAAACTTCCCTCAGTTCGGATTGAGGTCTGCAACTCGACCTCATGAAGCTGGAATCGCTAGTAAACGCGTATCAGCCACGGCGCGTTGAATACGTTCTCGGGTCTTGTACTCACAAAATCTGCGCCGGGCAGGTTATATCACTAAATGGTTAAAATCCATTCCTCCATTTCGTAAATGGAGCGTAGCCAAAGGATAGTCGGCAGCCGCGAGGCGACCGGCGGAAGGTTCCGAAGGCAAGAAGTAGCCCACACGATAAAGATGGATAGACGACCATCTTAAAGAAGAAATCGACCTATGATTCGGTGGTGAGCATAGGGAAGATTCATAAAAAAAATTCTGTGTGGGATGTTTCAGCATAGTGACCTAACTGACCCCGGGAGATCTGATGTTGCGGCATTATTAGTGATAATGATATAATGAACTAACGCAGCGTCAGAAGTCAGCTGGCTCGTAGTATCCGCCTCATCGGCGGAGAAGGAGCCACTCCAATGCATATGTTAGATGTAAATTATGTTGTCGGTCTGGTTGACGGCGAAGGCAGTTTTACTGCCTATGTCAAAAACCTGGACGAAAGCAAGGAAAGAATCAGACGAGCTCGTGTAGAGCCGAAATTTTATCTTAAGCTAATCGGCGAGGATAAAAAGACACTTGATGAACTGCAACGATTCTTCGGTTGTGGCAATGTCTATTTCCAAAAAGACAGCCGCCCCAACCATCAAGATTGCTTTCGCTTTGAAGTGACTAAACGACAAGATTTAATTGATAAAATCATTCCTTTCTTCAAACACAATTCACTGAAGTTAATTTCTAAAAACAGAGACTTTCAACTGTTTTGCGAAATAGTAGAAAGAGTAATGAAAAACGAGCATCTGACTGACCTGGGTTTGCGAAAAATTCACAAGCTCAAAGAAAAAATGCATTAGAGCTCGCCTAGTGCGGGAAATCCGCTCGCTAGGTGGGAACATCAATTCTTATGTTCGTAAGAAGATAATCGCCCGTCACGCCAAGAGAGTCGGTAACACCCAAAACCCCTGCCTAGCAGGGTCTAAGGTGGGACTGATGATAGGGGCGAAGTCGTAACAAGGCATCCGTAGCGGAAGCTGTGGATGGATCACCTCCTTTCTAGGGAGAATGTCCTTAAGTGGACATAGTCGACCCTGTTAAATAATTTCGCCGAAAGCGAAATTGCCGCGAGAGCGGCATTTAACAGGGCAAGTCCTCTTTAATAAAATAAAGAGGCCTCCTCGATAAACTATAGAGAGCTTGCTCTCCGTAGCTTTAGCGAAGGAGAGGACAGAGTTGGTGCCTGTTAGTTCCAAAATTATAACAAATAGTTTATGGGCCTATTTGTGCGTAGACAAAAAAGACCGGCCTTGAACTATTTGAAGCTCGGTCTTTTTTGTTACTACGGGCGTGTAGCTCAGCTGGTTAGAGCGCTACACTGATAATGTAGAGGTCCCAGATTCGACTTCTGGCACGCCCACATAAAAAAATAAAAATTATTGAATCCCGCCGAGGCGGGATGACCTGCCTGCCGGCAGGAATAATTACAAAAATTTTACATTTTGATATTTACATTTTGCATTATCAATCGACGCGGGGTAGAGCAGCCAGGCAGCTCGTCGGGCCCATAACCCGAAGGTCGCCGGTTCAAATCCGGCCCCCGCTACAGTCCTTCGCCAAGGCTACGGCCTGCAAGCAATAACTTAAACAATTATTGTTAGCCGAGTTCATCATCCGAAGTTTTAACGAAGGATGACCAAGGCTACGGCTTGCAAGCCCAACTTGGCATAAAAATATGCATTATGTGTATATTCTAAAATGCTCCGACAACTCTACTTATGTTGGATTAACACAAAACATAAGGAATAGAATAAGGCAGCATAATGAAGGATTGGTGCATCATACTAAATCAAGACTTCCCATAAAATTATCTTGGCTTGGCATGTTTACCAGTAAAATCAAAGCTACAGCTTTTGAGCAATATCTTAAATCTGGATCTGGGATAGCTTTCTTCAAGAAACACCTTATTTAAGAGCTTGCTCTCCGAAGCTTTAGTCCTCCTTCGTTAAAACTATGGAGGATAAACAATAATTCTACATAAACTATTCTAAGGTTATTGAGAGCTCGCTCTCCGTAGCCTTGGCGTAGGAGAGCCGAGGTAGCTCAGTGGTAGAGCACATGACTGAAAATCATGGTGTCGGGAGTCCGATCCTCCCCCTCGGCACAGACGGAAAATAACCAATAACCAAGAAACAATAACCAAACAAGGCTTTCCAACCTTTGGAAATTGGGATTTGGTTATTGGTTATTTTCATCTCGGGGTGTCGTATACCGGTAGTACGCGTGCTTTGGGAGCATGTAGACAGGGTTCAATTCCCTGCACCCCGACCCTCTTTCGCTAAAGCTTTAGAGGGCAAGCCAGCGCAATATTAGCGGGCCTGCCCGCCGAAGCTTTTGCGATAGCAAAAGCGTAGGCGGGTATAGTATAATGGCTATTACATTGGGTTTCCAACCCAAGTATGCGGGTTCGATTCCCGCTACCCGCTCCGCAATCGTGTAACACATAACATAGAACACATAACAAAAAAACAACAAAAATTACTAAGCGAAGCAGCGAAGCTATGTTACGTGTTATATGTTACGTGCTATGTGAAGTCGGTTGACACCAATAGGAATCTAAGTTAATATCATCAAATAATAAACAAACTAAAATCAAGTTACTATGCTCACTATCAGACTATCCCGCGTTGGCAAAAAAAACCTGCCGATGTACCGCCTGATCATTTCAGAGAAAGGCCGCGATCCGTATGGCCGCGCTTTGGAAATTCTAGGCTCTTATAACCCGCATTCTAAAGACCTGCAAGCCAAGGGCGAGCGCATTAAATACTGGCTCTCTAGGGGCGCCCAGATGTCCCCGACCGTCAATAACCTGCTTTTGGATAAAAAGGTGATTGAAGGCAATAAGGTGAAGGCTTCCGGCTCCGGCAAAAAAGCCGTAGAGACTGAAAAGAAAGCCTAATTGGAATTGACAAATTTCTTATTTGTGTTATAATAAATTTTATAATTAAATTTCCCACCTAAGGGAAGGTAATATTGAAAACGTATGTCAGAAGAGACCAAAGACAGGGATTTCCTGGAGCTCCTGGTCAAGTCAATCGTCGCGCATCCCGAGGATGTAATGATTGACCGCACCATTGATGAAATGGGCGTACTGTTGACTTTGAAAGTCCACGCAGAAGACATGGGTTATGTGATTGGCCGACGCGGCCAGACTGCCCAGGCGATTCGCACTTTATTGCGCATCGTCGGCGCGAAGAACAATGCTCGCGTGAACCTGAAAATTTTTGAACCGGAGGGTTCAGAACGCCCGCCAAGAAAGGAACGCGAACAGCGTGAAGTTGAAATCGACACTTCTTCAGTTGACGATTTGAAAATCTAACATCAAATCAACATATAAACAAAAAAACCACACACTGTGGTTTTTTTGTTATTTTTTTTCGCATAACGCATAACTCATAACACATAACAAAACTCCGAGCTAATCTGAGCCGAGCCACATTACGCGTTATGTGTTATGTGTTATGATAAATTTATGAAATTCAATATAATCACAATTTTTCCAAAAATTTTTAATTCTTACTTTAACGAAAGTATTCTTAAACGTGCGCAGAAAAAAAATCTGATTGATATAAAAATTCACAACCTGCGCGATTGGACGACAGACAAACATAAAACGGTTGACGATACGCCTTACGGAGGCGGTGCCGGCATGGTGCTGAAGGTAGAACCGATTGCCAAAGCCCTGGAAGCCTTGAAGTCCCAATTTCCAAATCCCAATTTCCAAAAAAATCCCAAATCCCAAATCAAAAAGCTAACAGCTAAAAGCTATAAGCTAAAAGCTGTGCTTCTCTCCGCCAAGGGCAAAAAATGGAATCAGCAACTGGCGAAAAAATATAGCAAGCTGGATGAAATCATCTTCATCTGCGGACGCTATGAGGGCGTGGACGAACGGGTAAAAAAATTAGTTGACGAGGAAATTTCCATTGGCAACTACGTACTGACCGGCGGCGAGCTGGGAGCGATGACTATTATAGATTCAATCACCCGCCTGTTGCCCGGCGTGCTTGGCAATAACCAAAGTGCTGTCAACGAATCGCATTCCGAGCCTGGACTGCTGGAATATCCGCAATATACCCGGCCGGAGTCGTTTGAAATTCGGGGAAGAAAACAGAATGTGCCAAAAATTCTTCTATCCGGCGACCATCAAAAAATTGTCGTTTGGAGAAAGAAGAAAATGAAACGGGGTTGACCCTGTTAAATTGCGGCTCTGCCGCATCCCGCCTTAGCGGGAATTTAACAGGGTTGACACAATCATCTTTTTAGAGTATAGTTGTATTTGTTATTCCTATTAACTCTGCCGCAGAGCGGCAGTTTTTGTTTTTATACTTTTATGAATATCAGGAATGTCGCTATTATCGCCCACCCCATACCGCTGACGCGCTACGGGGCAGGCGTTGACCACCCCATCACTTCAATCTGATTTAATTTATATAAAACTTTAAATTGTTAAGCGGCTTCGCCTTCCCTCAATTATTTTAAAATGAAAGAAAAAGGAAGTGACGGGGCAAGCCCAAAATTTTCTTGTCAGTAAATTTATGACCTCTATTCGTAATGTCGCCATTATCGCCCATGTAGACCACGGGAAAACCACTCTCGTTGATGCTTTGTTGCGCCAATCAAAAACCAAGTTGAATAAAATTGAGTCTTCGGGCGACCTGATTATGGACTCCAATGAGCTGGAAAAAGAACGTGGCATCACCATCTTTTCTAAAAACGCCGCGGTCGTCTGGAATGGCACTAAAATCAATATAATTGACACGCCCGGCCACGCTGACTTCGGCGGCGAGGTGGAGCGGGTTTTGACCATGGCTGATGGCTGCCTTTTACTGGTAGATGCCAAAGAAGGGCCGATGCCGCAAACGCGCTTCGTACTGAAAAAAGCGCTGGAAATGAAATTAAAAATCATCGTGGTAATCAACAAGGTTGATAAACCTGATGCACGGCCGGAATACGTTTTAAACAAAACTTTTGATCTATTTATTGACCTCGGCGCTGATGATGATATTGCCGACTTCCCTGTCGTCTACGCCTCGGCCAAGCAGGGCAAGGCCGGGCTGCTACCGGAATTGGATAAAATGACTGACATCAGCCCGATTTTTGATGCAATAGTTGCTCATCTGCCAACGCCGCCGGTTGATCCGGAAAAACCCCTGCAACTCTTAATTAACACTATCACCGCGGACAACTACAAAGGCCGCATCTCCATCGGCCGTATTTATAACGGCCGCATCAAAGCCGGCCAGGACGTTATGCATATCAATCGCCAGGGTGAGATGAAAAAAATCCGGCTGGTTAGTCTGATGACCTTTGAGGGACTGGAAAGAAAAGATGTCACGGAAGCGAAGGCAGGCGATATTGTTGCGCTTTCCGGCATCCCCGAGGCAAATATCGGCGAGACGATTGCTGATATCAATTCACCAATCGCGTTGCCGCTATTGGACATTGAAGAGCCGACCGTCAAGATGACCTTCAGCATCAACGATTCGCCGGTTGCCGGCCAAGAAGGCCAGTTCACCACCTCGCGCCAACTCGAAGCACGCCTGATGAAAGAATTGGAAACTGATATGGCATTAAAAATCACGAACGGCGAGGGCACCAGCTGGGTGGTCTCCGGCCGCGGCGAACTGCATCTGGCGATTTTGATTGAGCGCCTGCGGCGCGATGGTTATGAGCTGCAAATCTCCCGCCCGCAAGCGATTACCAAAATTGTGGAGGGCCGGACGCTGGCGCCTTTTGAACGCGCTTTTGTTGAGGTGCCGGAAAGCTACTCGGGCGAGGTGATCCAAAAACTGGGCAGCCGCAATGGACTGATGGTGGAGATGCGCGTGGAAAACGGCATCGCCTTTCTGGAATTTGTCATCCCGACCCGCGGCCTGTTCGGTTATCGCAGTGAATTTCTGGTGGACACCCGCGGTCTCGGCATTATGAACACGATGTTTGAAAAATACGCCGAAGAAACCGGCAGTTGGCGCGAACGCGAACGCGGTTCGCTGGTTGCTCATGAAACCGGCCAAACCAATCTTTACGGCCTGACTAACATTCAGGATCGCGGCAACTTGTTTGTCGGTCCGGGTATTTCTGTTTACAAAGGCCAGGTGGTCGGCCAGCATTCGCGCACCGGAGACCTACGAGTCAATGTCTGCAAAGCCAAAGAGCTTTCAAATATGCGCTCCAAAGGAGACGGCTCGGCCGAGCATTTCAATGCGCCAAAGGCTATGGATTTGGAAGCGGCTTTGGAATATATCGGCGACGATGAACTGGTGGAAGCAACCCCAAAGAGTATCCGTATCCGCAAGATGATTTTAGACGAAAACGATGAAAAACGCCGTCAGAAACAGAATGTAAAATAATAGCTAATTTTAGCTAAAATAATAAATATACCATCTAAAATAAGATTAAAATCGTCAACCAATCTCCAAGACAGTTGACGGTTTTTTTGTTTTGTGATATAATATTTAATCGTCCAATTTTACATAAATAAGGGAAATTTAAGGAATTTCCTTCTTAATAAATTGGTGGACTTTGACAACCGACAACGAAACACAAAATAAAAAATTCCCGACTGGGAAAGGAGATTGGCTATGCCGAACAGAGCGGAATTCAAGTTTGAAATCACGTATGGACCGGCCGTTGCTAACGCGGCGGGTGAAAAAGAAATACTGATGACAGTAGTGTGCCGCAACAAGAAGGGTACACTCATCAAGGATTTCGATATTTCCGTGGAATCAGGCGGAGTGACGGAACAGAAGAAAACCGACCCCAAGGGGATTTTCCAGTTCACCGCGAAGTGCCCTGCCGGCACGAATGAAATCGCCGGCAAATTCTTGTACAAGAAAGGCGGCGCGAATCTGGAATTTCCTTGGAAACATGACTTGACCGTACCTTCACCGACCACGGCACCCGCTTCTCCGGCTTCTGTTCCACCCGCTCCCGCACCTCCGACTACTCCGAAACCACCCGCTCCTCCATCTGCGCCAGCCCCCCCTGCTCCTCCGGGACCTTCTGGGCCGGCAGTGCTAACGACCATCAAGATTCTTCCGGCAGTACCCCTCGTTGCTGCAGGTTGTTCGCAGCAATTTGAGGTGGAAGGCTACGACCAGTACGGGAACATTATTAGCGCCGATAACCCGATTTGGAGCTCAAGCGATAGGGCGGTTGGTAGCATCGACTGTTCCGGGCTGTTCAGAGCTCATGCCGCCGGAAGCGTTACGATTAACGCGACCATCCGCGACATAAACGGAGCGCGGGGATTGAATATCACTCAGCGCGTTCCATTGTTCGTGGAAGTTCTCGCTTTCATCGCGATTGCCGGTGGAATAATCACCAGCCTATTAGCTGGGTACTGCGGCCTGGGAATTCTGAAAACGCCAGCCTACATCTGCGGCGTCCTGTCTGCGGCCACAAGCGGCTGGATCTGGTTCAGGACCAGCAAACGTGACTACAAGCCCTATGCAATCACATTCAAGTCGCTGGCAATCGGCTGTGCAGTGGGTCTGATGATTCACGCCGCGGGCTATGGCCTTAAGCCTGCAACAAAAACCTCCGCAACCTCTGCGGCTTCGTCTACAACTACCGGTAAAATACTCAACATAGAGCTGAAGCCGGGAGAGATTTACAACGTGGATGATGTCAGGGGTGGACAGCAGTGGCGTTTTCTCGCCTTCAACGGCGCTTTTGATCATCGAATAGACAAGGGTGATGGTCGCGCCTGTTGGAAAGAAATCACCAACAACAAACCCTGGAGCGCCGATTGCGACGGCAAACTCCAGCTGCGTGCCGGAAATACACCGGTATCTATAACCGTTAACGTTCTTTGAACTGATCCCCGAAGGGGGATTTACAAAGGGGCATCCGCAAGGATTGCCCCTTTTTTCTTGCAATAAATTAATTGACTTTTTATCACATAAAGGTAAAATAATGCTAACTGACAATTTTTTCTTCCGGGCTGATTGCCCTTTTAAAATACGACAAAATAAAAGATTTTCTTCGTTATAAAACCATCTCACCACAAAGGAGGATTCGATGAAAAAAAATGGCTGGAGAAAGTTTTTCGTCGTACTAATTCTTGTTATTCTGACGCTGGTAACTGGCTTTTCCACTGCTTTCGCCAATGGTAATTCGCCAACCGCACAGGAATTCATGGATTCGCGAATGTATCCGCAGGCGGTTGCGCTACTGAACCAGCAGCTTAACAAGAACCCCAAAAATGCAAAGGCGCACTACCAGCTGGCGATTTGTTATCTGAACCAAGGTAACATCAGCGCCGCAGATCAGAGCTTTGAGCGAGCACTAACTTTATCGCCCAACTTTGGACTCTCTATCGGCAAGGAGTATTTGGCCGCTGGCTCCTGGAACCTTAACCGAGGCAATAATCATCAGGCACATCAATTGATTGCCAAGTCCCTGCAGTACGATCCAGGGTTGCGAGATGCGGTCGGCGAGACCTACCGACGAGGAGGAGAAAATGCGTTACAGCGTAACGACCTCACGGCCGCCAAAGAGCTTTATGGCAAAGCGATAAGTTATAATTTCAACCATCGAACTCCGGCGATGAACGCCTGCCTGGACAGAGGAAAGGTGCTACTCGCCGCTGGCGAGGTCAAGCGAGCCGAGGATTTCTTTGAAACAGCGCTTTATTTTTCATCTGATGCGAAAGAGCGACTCTGCGATATCTACTTTGAGCAGGGCAGGGTTGCCGCAAAGCCAAGTGATTTCGGTCTGCTGGAGCGCGCGAAAAAATATGGTTCGCAACACAACGAGGAGATACTCGAAATCCAAATCGCTAAGCTCCCGGGCGAAACAATACGGGTGGAAATGGGACCGAACGAGGTCAAAGATATTGCCGATATTACTCCCGGACAAAAATGGCAATATATTTATTTCAGGGGCGATTTTTCACATAGAGTTACAATTGGAAACACACCACCCGAAATAGGTGACTGGAAAAAGGTTGACAACGGACTACCATGGAATGCTGGTCAAGCTGGCAAATTGCAAACAAAGTCTAGATCCCCTTCTAATTTCGTAGTGAACATTCAATAATGAACAAACCAAGGGTAGAGAAATCTACCCTTTTTTTATTAAATTTGATATAATTAATATAGTTTGAGTCTAGAATCTAACGCAACACTTTTGGATTAATATTTAAAGTAAGATTTGGGCATTTTGCATTTAACCTGATAAATATTTGTCTTGAATTAGCAAAAAAACTAATTATTGCTAAGTGCTTAAAAAAATAATACTTTATTATTAGCCCCTGAAAGTGTTGCGTTAGATTCTAGAGACCAACATAGAATATAATTAATTTCTATTATGAATGTAAAAAAAACTTCCGTATACTTAATATTGCTTTTTATTTTTTTTGTAAAATCAGCAACTTTTGTGTTAGCTGATTGTTCAAACACGAATCAAAATGGAAATACGGTGTCACTATCTGATCCATTATGTATTAATAATGTGAGTCTTACTCCCCAAACCCTGATCGGCAAAGTCATTGCTGCGGCCTTGGGGATTGTCGGTTCGCTTGCGCTGCTGATGTTCATCTATGGTGGTTTCACCTGGATGACCAGCGCCGGTAGCGCAGAAAAAGTGACTAAGGGTAAAGGCATTATGGTTTGGGCGGCTCTCGGCCTGGTTGTTATCTTTTCCTCTTACGCCCTGGTGAAGTTTGTGATTGAAGGCGTCACCAAATAACACATAACACGTAGCACATAACAGAAAGACAAACAAAAAAAGCAACTTTTACAAGTTGTTTTTTTGTTTAAATTAATTCATAATACTCCAAAGCATTTTTCCTATTTCTTCCGATAAGTCATTTATTGTTTTATACTTTTCCTCTGAAATATAATTTTCTGAAAAAGAAAAATAAAGTAAGTATTTTGATTCTTTCAATGAACCGTAGGCTGTTTCTAAAAAATTTTGATAAACCTTGCAATTATCACCTCGTCTTCTTGCGTATCCCTCAATGTAATTTAATATTACTGACATTGCCACTCTTCTTAATTGAGATGTAATTCCATACAATTCTTCACGTGGGAAACCCCTGGTGGTTCTGTAAGTCTCTTTTACATACAAATGCATCTTAAATTTCAATTTATCATGAAAAGAGCCCCCTGTTATGTGTTCCATGTTACGTGTTATGTGATATAAGCAATGCCGCGCCGATGGCGCCGGCCAGCGGTCCGAGTTTAGCTTTAATAATTTTAACTTTCTTGGTTTGCGGATTGAATAAGTATTTCATCATCGTCTTGGTCGCTTGATTTAAAAACAAATCACTTGACTGCACTACGCCGCCGCCAACGACAATCATTTCCGGTTCCAAAATGGTAGCGATGTTCGCAAACATCGAACCGAGCAGCATCGCTATTTCGCCAAAAGACTTTTCCGCCAACGGATCCCCGCGATATGCCTCTTCAGCCAAAATCGCCGGATTACTTTGAGTTATTTTATGAAATGCCTGCTCAATGGTTAGGCCGGTTGTGTAATCAATAATCAGCTGGCCCGGCTCGCGAGAAGAACTGCTCACTCCATGATAAATTCTACCTTCATAATACCAGCCGCCGCCAAGACCGGTGCCGATGGTTACTCCGACAATATTTTGATACTTTCGGCCGGCTCCGGCCCGCGCTTCAGCCAGAGTAAAACAATTCGCATCATTATCAAGGGCAGTCTCCCACTCCGGCTCAATTCGCTCTTTTAATTTTTCTACTATATTAAAGCCGTCCAAAACCGGTAAATTGGGAGACTCTAAAATTACGCCGTGCGGAATATCCAGCGCACCGGCTATACCCAAACCGATTCCCTTAATCTTCAGTCTGCCCTTTTTCGCTCGTTCCTTGAGCGGCTCAATCAAGGCTACTAACACATTTATAAAGCTTACCAAATCATCCTTGGGTGTGGCCAAAGTATAGTCCGCGACCACGTGCGCACCATCAAACAACACGCCGGACATCTTGGTGCCGCCGATATCTACGCCGATGGAATAAGTCTTTTCTTTCATATATTGTGTCATCCTGGAGTCCCGTTTCGACGGGACGATAGGATCTTATTTTATATAATCTAATCTGATAAATCAATCCAATCTCGATTAAAAGCATTAATTAGGGCGATTTTCTTTTTTCTTAACAAATTCTTAATTTGTTTTTCACGGTTTATCGCCATCATGACGTCTCCGAAGCTTTCATAATACACTAATTTATTAACATTGTATTTATAAACAAAACCGGTTTTATTCTGTCCTTCTTTGTGCTGCCAATTTCTTTTCAGTAAATTTGCAGTTACTCCCGTATAAAGAACTTTATTGTATTTATTTGTATTTATATAAACAAAATAAGTTTTACCCATATTTATTTTCTATTTTGTCATGCTGGAGCGAAGCGATAGCATCCTGTGGTTTAACAATGAGATCCTATCGGTCCCCCGGGTCGAGCCCGGGGTTCCTCCAGGATGACAAGAGAAGAAGGCTCCCTCCAGGATGACAAGAGAAGAGGGGACGCTTCAGGACGACAACATTATTTCCCAAAAAGTGTTTTCGCATATTCCCAATAAACCGGCTGATTTTTCATCTCCTTCTCCCAATACCACCACTCCGCGCCCCAAAGATAGAAAGTCCGGAAACCGGCCTGATGGGAAAACTCAATAATTTCTTTGAACTTTGTCAGGCTCATCGTCCGGTCTTTTTCCGCTTGCGACAGTTCTTTGTAAGATTTTGGCCCCCAGGGTTCAGCTGCGAGTTCAATCACAATCCAATCAAGAGGCTCGGCAAACCAACCGGTCACCCGCTGTTTAAAACGGAAAAAAGCGGGTGTAATCGGATAATGTATATAGCTTTTCAAAAAACGCGAATAGGTGTCGCGATACATGGTGGTGCCGAAAATATCCGCGCGCTTCGCGGCCGGAATCCAGACGGATAATTCTCCCGAGTCGGTAATAATGACCGGCCGCGAATCAAGCGCTTTCACTAAGGCGATTTCTTTATCCAAGAAAGCCGGATCAAGCGTTGGACACTCACCGAATTGATTTAAAAAAGGCTCATTTTCCACCTGCCAGGCAATAATATTGGCGGCGCCGCGATAATGCTCAACTGCCGCCTTTAGATATTCAAGCAATTCAGCCTCTCTTTGCTCTTTTGACAAGCCGACCGCCCAAGCAGGAAAATGGCATTCCGGCCAGCGGGGCAGGCGTCCGCCAATCGCTAAAATCACCCTGGCGCCCCGCGACGTAGCCTGACTCACCTGCCAATCCAAATCGCTCCAGTCAAACTCGCCCGGTCGCGGTTCCACCTCGTCCCAATAGGCCGAAAGACGCAACCGCCCAACTCCCAGATCATCCAAAATAGACAAATAAGTCTTCTGCCAGTCAAGCCCCAGGTGCCGCGCCTGTTTGACGGAAAAAGTTACGCCATAGACTAACTCGTCTTTATCATAGGCCTTGCCCAAGCTAAGAATCAAAATAACCAGCATCAAGCCGAAAACCACCAGCAAAATATTTTTGAATCTTAACAAACTATTGATCATATTGATCGATTGATACTAGGTTGGGCACCACATTAAGTTTGGATCAACGGCTTTTAAAACAGCGCAAGTTACGAAATTAGTGATGCCCCAGGCGGCTAAAATTATTGCCAAACCGATTATACTCGTTCGCAACCGTTCTTTTGCTTCAGTTACTTTACTTTCATCACCTTGAGCCATCATCCATTTATAACCGGCTAACACAATCAAAGCAACAAACATAATCCCAAGCAGTCCCAAAAAAACACTGATGACCTTTGCCACCACCACTCGGATATCTATCGGCGTTCCACTTGTACTGCCGAAAGTTGTGCCAATATCAGTAGTCATACCCTCTTGATCTTCCCAAAGACCGGCACTGGCTGTTTGCGGCAAAACAAATAGCACCAATTGCGAAATAAAAATCAGCCAGAAAAAAATTGGCGCTAATTTCAAAATGGCTCTTTTTTCAAATTTCACCCCTCCAGATATTATTCTTTTTTTCATATGAATGTTTAAAAATAAATTTATTAAATTAAAAAATATTTTATTATATAATTCAATAACTAACGGGGTAAATATGGAACCTTGGCTAAAAGAAGCTGTCGCTAACTTTAATTATAAGCAAAATCGGCAAAAAATGCTACAATATAGACATAATGCGAATCTACATACATAATGCGAATCTACAAATTCAATGCAAATTCTGCAAATTATAGAAATGCAAATTAATTCACGGTATTCGTTAATTCGCATGTGCCCCATTTGTAGTGGGGCTCCCGCAAGGATAACATTAATTTGTAGGTTAGCATTACTACCATGACTCTAGCAAAAAAGGTTGCCCTAAACACTATTGTCCAGGCGGGCAGTAAAATTATTTCTACCGCCTTAGGCTTGATTACGGTTGCGTTGATCACCCGCTACCTCGGTCCAAGCGGTTTTGGCGAATATACTACCATCATCACTTTTATCTCTTTTTTCGCCATCATTGCTGACTTGGGCTTAACGCTGGTCACGGTGCAACTGATTAGCGCACCCGCTACGGTCTCAAGCGAGCAAGCGGACCAATCGACGAACAATCAAGATAAAATCTTATCCAACCTCTTCAGCCTGCGCCTCTTGTCAGCCATTTTTTTCTTAGGTTTGGCGCCAGCAATTATCTGGCTCTTGCCCTATGGCCAGGAGATAAAAATCGGCGTGCTGATTGCCACCGCTTCTTTTTTGTTTCCTGCCCTGAACCAAGTTTTGGTCGGCTTGTTTCAAAAAGAATTACGGCTTGATCGCGTTTCCATCGCCGAAATCGCCAGCCGGCTATTGTTATTCGCCGGCTCCTATGCGGTAGTGCGTTTAAATTTTGGACTTTACGGCATGC
>Ga0265292_1002047_pt1 | contig 15164 bp, 15 predicted proteins | sample Munlanlewell296A_FD_189080 | JGI IMG/M metagenome (GOLD analysis project Ga0265292, IMG submission 189080) | Leachate microbial communities from a municipal landfill in Southern Ontario, Canada - Leachate well 296A | ecosystem: Engineered > Solid waste > Landfill > Unclassified | place: Canada...
CGCTCCTTGGGCCAATCATTTTTCTCGGGTGGCATATGAGGCTAATTTGGCCTTGGCGTTGTTTGGTTTAGGTTTGATTACCTATCATTTGGTTCTAGATACTTCGAAGTTGAAGTCTTCGGTTCAAGAAGTTTTGCTTTGGGTTGTCACCGCCGCTTGCTGGTCACTAACACTATTAACTTATCATTCATATCAATTATTTTTGCCAGTGATGCTTTTTAGTTTGTTACTGATTGATGGCAAAAAAATTCTTCAAGCTAATAAAATTGGTTTAAGTTTAGGAATTTTGATAGGTGGTCTGGCTTTGAGCTTGATAGTTTTTGGCGGAGTTTTACAAGCTAACCTAGTTAAAAGTAGCGGGATTAATCCATTTAGATTTTTGACTTTAGCTGGCCAATTTGCACCGCTGCGCCAATCATTAGGACTTTCAGATAGTTTAGTGGCCAAAGCTTTATTTAATAAACAAACCGAGTCCATTACGGTACTGATTCAAAATTATTTAACTGTTTTTGGCGGCAATTTTTTCTTTGTCCAGGGGAGTAATCATGGCGATCACAATCCTGGTCATATGAGCAATTTTCCGGTTTATCTGGCGCCATTAATTTTATTTGGGTTGGGGTTTTTCTGGTTAAACAGATCAAAACCAGAGGCCAAAAGAATTTTGGCTTGGGTTTTTTTGGCTGGGTTGCCGGCCGCTTTAACGATTTCGCCCCAGCATGAGGTGAGACTTTTGGCGATGTTTCCAGCCCTACTTTTAATTAGTGCCGTGGGGGCTGTGAGTTTTTTGGCAGAGGTTTCTCAAAAATGGTTGCGGGTGAGCTTAAGTTTTGGTTTGGCTGGTTTGGTATTTATCTCAGCTTTGAGAATGTGCTTAAACTACTGGTATATTATTCCCACTCAAACAGTTACCCATGAAAAGGATCAATTATTAGCTACAGCACTAATAAAGTATCAAATCACTGGCAAGCCGGTGATTACTAATTCAGTTTCATCATCGCCATATATTTGGTATTTAGTGGCGGCTAAATTTGATCCAGCCAGACTTCAAACTTTGATCCAACGCTATCCACCTGACCAGGAAGGTTTCATTCATGTTCAGAGAATTGGTAATGTCTACTTTCAAACCATCGATTGGGACGAACTGAGTTTGTTAGCCAATTCAGAGGACATGATATTGATTTTACCTCAAAGAGATCTGCCAGATGATAAAAAATTGGCTACAGGCATGAGGTACTTAGAGAGTTTAGTGACTCAAGATGGGCAAGTGGCCTATGAAGTTTATGAATGGAGCTTGGGAGTTCAACCTAAAATAGCTGAGGGCAAACTATGATCCCTAACCGAATTTTAGCTTTTGGAGCTAGTACCTGTGAAGGCAAGGGAGATCCTGTGGGAGGTGGGTTTGTGGGCAGGCTTAAAACTTGGCGAGAAATCGCTGATTATCAGCAAAACTATGTTTACAACTTGGGCATTAGTGGCAATACTTCTAGCGATGTTTTAAAGCGGTTTTTTGGAGAAGCCAAGCCGCGACATCCAGATCTGATAATTTTTCAATTTGGTGGGAATGATATTCGGCGGGAAGGGTCAGCTCGCTCTGAGATTAAAATCTCACTGTCAGATTATGTTAAAAACCTGACCGAGTTAATTCTTCAAGCCAAACAACTGAGTCAGGTTTTGTTTATCAGTTCGATTCCGATTGATGATTCAAAAACCCAACCAATTGGCTGGGTACCATACTATTATGCCCAAGCTGATGTGGCCACTTACGCTGCCAAGCTTCAGCAAATTTGCGCTGAGCAGCAGGTACCATATTTAGATATTTTCAATGACTGGCTAAAACTTGATTATTCGAAGTATCTCCACGCTGACGGCCTGCATCCTAGTGTTCTAGGCCATCAAGTTATTTTTGACCAACTTAAAGCCAAGTTGCTAGAATTATATTAGCTCTGCCCGCCAACCTTTAAGGTATAGTATGGCTATGGTCCAAAAAGATTCTCAGCTGCCTCAAATAGTTTTAACTGGTTCTTTGGCAGTTGACCAAATTTTACATTTTAATGGTAGCTTAGCAGCTGAATTAGCTGGAACTGATCTAAAAACATTATCGCTATCGGTGCTTTTGACTGGTTTCGAAAAATCTCTAGGAGGCGTGGCAGGCAATATTGCTTATTCATTAGCACTTTTAGGTGAGGTCCCGGTGCTCTATGCCAGTTTGGGCAGGGATCAAACTGAATATTTAAACAAGCTCACGACTCAGGGAGTGGACACTTCGCAGGTTCACTTGAGCGAGCTGGCGACAGCTAGTTTTACAGTTTTGACTGATAAAAACGGTGGTCAAATAGGTGGTTTTTATCCCGGTGCTATGAGTGATGCCCAGAGTTTAAGTTTGGAAAAATTTCAAAATCATAACTCTCTAATTGTAATTTCAGCCCATGATCCAGCTCAGATGGCGGTTCAGATCCAGCAGGTTGAGGCTTTGAAGTTGAGACTGGTTTTCGATCTTGGTCAGCAAGTTGCCGCACTGGATTCTAAAGTAATTGTTCAAGGTTTGAACTCTGCCGAAGTCCTGCTCGTTAACGAATTTGAGCTGGAATTAATTTCAAAAAAGACCGGCCTGAATCATGACCAAATTTTTAAATTAGTACCACTGGTAATAGTGACTTTGGCGGAAAAAGGTTGTTTAGCTTATGATCAAAGTTCATCTCCATTAGTAGTTAAAGCTGTCACTGCCGCTCTAATAGATCCTACCGGAGCCGGTGATGCTTTCAGAGCTGGCTTTTTATATGGCTTCATTAGAAATTGGTCAGTAAAAAAATCCTGCCAATTAGCTGCTACCACAGCCGCGGTGGCGGTGGAAAGTCATGGGACTCAAAATCATTTTTTTGATAAAAAAACCTTAGCAACTAGATATCAACTTGAGTATCACCAAGTTTTAGATTGGGCCTAAACTATGAAAAAACCTGTTTCAGACTATAAAATTAAAGATATCGCTTTAGCTGATTGGGGTCGACAAGAAATAACTTTGGCTGAACAAGAAATGCCTGGCCTAATGGCCCTGCGGGCGGAGTATTTAAAAGCCCAGCCTCTCAAGGGCGCTAGAATTGCCGGCTCACTTCACATGACGATTCAGACGGCGGTTTTAATTGAGACATTGGTGACGCTAGGAGCGGAGGTGCGGTGGGCTTCTTGCAATATATTTTCAACTCAAGATCATGCCGCTGCAGCCATTGCGGCCGCCGGAGTACCAGTTTTTGCTTGGAAGGGTGAGACTGAAGCAGAATATTGGTGGTGTACAGAACAAACCTTGGTTTTTAAAGATAAGTCTGGCAAAACCACCGGTCCAAATATGATTTTAGATGATGGTGGGGATCTGACGGCTTTTATTCATGATAAGCGCGCAGATCTCCTTAAAGATATTAAGGGTGTTTCAGAAGAGACCACTACTGGCGTTCATCATTTATACCAAATGATGCAGACTGGTAAGTTGAAAATTCCAGCTATCAATGTCAACGACAGCGTGACTAAATCTAAGTTTGATAATTTATACGGCTGTCGCGAGTCATTAGTCGATGGTATCAGACGGGCCACAGACATTATGTTATCTGGTAAGGTAGCTTTGGTGGCTGGCTATGGCGATGTGGGCAAGGGTAGTGCCCAATCACTTCGTAGCAATGGCGCCCGAGTTATCGTCACAGAAATTGATCCCATTTGCGCCCTTCAGGCTGCCATGGAAGGTTATGAAGTCAGGCGATTAGAAGATGTGGTTGGCGATGTAGACGTCTTTGTCACCGCCACTGGCTGTAAAGACATTATCTTAGCCAAACATATGGCTAAAATGAAAGATACCGCCATTGTTTGTAACATTGGCCACTTTGATGTTGAGATTGATGTAGCCGGCCTCAAAACTGTTAAAGGTATTAAACGGACAACTATTAAGCCTCAAGTCGATATTTTTACTTTTCCAGATGGCCACAGAATAATTCTGCTCGCTGAAGGCAGGCTGGTCAACCTGGGTTGCGCTATGGGCCATCCATCATTTGTGATGTCGTGTTCGTTTACAAATCAGGTTTTAGCTCAAATAGAATTATTTACCAAAAAATACTCAGTTGAGGTCCATTTGTTGCCTAAACATTTAGATGAAAAAGTCGCCGCTTTACATCTTGCCCATGTGGGAGCGGTTTTAACTCAATTGACTAAAACTCAAGCTGATTATTTAAACTTACCCTTAGCGGGGCCATTTAAATCTGATCAGTATCGCTATTAGCTGACTAGTTTGCCCAGGAATTTAATTTTATTGAGGAGCATGACTAGGCCGAAACTGCCAATAATGGCTAAGCCACTCATGGCCAAATTATGTTCGACAGTCGCTGGTCTAACATTTTTGAAGATAAAAGTTTCTAACCCCAAAATAATCAATGGATGGGAGAAAAACACCCCAAAGCTAGCAAAGCTGAGTTTAGCCACAACTGAACTAAGGATTTTTTGGGTATAAATCTTCTTTTGGAGAGTTTTGCCTAGTAAGATGAGTAGGTAAAAACTAATCACTGACGTCAAGATAATCATTGGCGCGACATAAGAGAGATATCTTTGAGGTGATTCAGGATGAGTGATGTATAGAAAAGACGTAGCTCCCACAGTTAGCCAGCCGAGCATCATAATCCATTGCCAATAGCCCTGAAGTGCCAGATATTTAGTGGTGGCCAGTTGAATTAGCCAGCCTAAAATTAGGTAGCCACTATAATTAATTGTTTGCCTAACTAGACCGTTGTCCACAACAGCCGGAAAGGCCATGGAGTCTCTTAAATACGGTAATAAACTCACGCCTAAGAACCAAAGTCCCACTAAGACAACTTGTTTTAAGTAACTTGTGTTTCTAACTAGAGTTTTAAGGTAGGGAATTAGGAGATAGAGACAAAATAAGACCGGTAAAAAGCTAAATTCGGCCGTAAAAATTTGTCTAAAAGTTTTTAAACCGGCTGTCAAAGAGGTGAGATTAGGTAAATACTTAGTGACTAAAAAAATTCCTGTCCAAATCAACCACGGAATTAAAATTCTTCTCAGGCGTTTAAATAGAAAAACTCTATCTGGCTCAACCTTATCCAGGAGCAGAGACCCGCTGAGCATTAAAAAGAGTGGTACACAAGTTTTGGCGATCACAAAGCCAACCAAACTCAAAACTGAGAAGGGAAAAACTAGCGGTAAATCGTAATTAGGTAGCTTGAAAGCGTGAATGACAACCACGCCAGCCATGGCCACAATTCTGATTAAATCTGGCCAAAGTAAATGCTTGGACGAGGGCTTGGCTAGTTTCATATCTACTTTATACTTAATCAATCATGCAATCAGATTGGTACGTTTATATTTTACAATGCGGTGACGGTTCGCTCTACACTGGTGTGACTAATAATTTAGCAGTTAGAATTTTGAATCATCAATCAGGTCAGGGGGCTAAGTATACTCGAAGTCATCTACCTGTCAAATTAGTTTTTTCTGAGGCTCAGGCAGATAAATTTGCGGCTTATAGAAGAGAGGCTGAGATTAAAAACTTCCCAAGGGTTGAAAAAATTAGCTTAATTAAGGCTCACTTGAGCTAGTTGGAGCAGGCGTTTCAGCAGGTGGGGTTGTAGGCTCAGGGACAGGGGTATTGTCTGGAACTGGGGTTGCCTCTTGAACTGGTAAAACCCCAATATCTCTTCTTCTGTCTTGATCAGGGTTTTCAGCCACACTGGCGGTGGGTGCGGCAAAAGCTAGAGTTGGACTCAAACTGGGCTGTGAGGTAGGTTGGGTGGTGGGAGTGGGCGGTGTAGTAGGCTCAATTGTTGGGGTCGGAGTTGGGGCTGGGGCAACCTGATTTTGGATGGTGGTTAAATCGTCGATGGTATCCTCAATGACTTGCTGAGCAGTGTCGATATCATCTTCAACTGTTGGCGGTGAGGGTGGGTTGGGGCTGCCTCCCGAAGCTTGAGTCGGATTGGGATTTTGATTTCCACCAACTCCAGCTACAGGTGAGTTTTTTTGTTTAGCTCGTCTGGCCAGTTTTTCTTTTTCAAGTCTTTTGTTAACTTCAATCAAATCAGCAATATATTTATCGGCCAGTTCTTTTCTGGCTGATCTGGAATTAATGTCGTGAATACTTAGAGAAGTGGTGGCAATTTGATCAGTTAAATTGGTTAGGCCTAATTCTGCCTGTGAGCCAGAAAGCATATCGGTGGCTTCTGAAAATCGGCGCTGAGTGATGGCAACTTGAGTCGATCCGGACAACTCTTTAGATGGCTTGAGGACGAACAGTAGACTTTTTTCTAAGCTAATTTTCCAGGGATAGGTTAAATCTCCCGGCACAGCATTCCATGAAGCTAAAGCCATGGTGCTGGGGATTAATAAGACCAGCAAAATGACGCCAATAATAACATCGTTAACTTTGGGTGATGTAAAAAAATTCACAATTCTTTGTTTAAACGAATCATCGTCCACGACTGGGGGGTGCTCAAAAGGCGCGTAAACAGAATTAGTCTCTAGCTGGGGGTATCCAGGCAGCGGTTTAGGTAATTCTGGCAAATTAAAACCAATAGGACGCGAATTTTCCATCTTACTTTATGGTAACCACAATTTAGTTGGAGCGCAACCTGAAAAACCTCAAGTTAAATGTCGGTCGAAATTGGGATGGCCAGGTTCGCTTCCAAAATTGGGAGTGAGGCGGCGGAATTTCTGGTTGAAAAAACTACAACTTCAGCCGTTTTGAGACTAGTTGAATTAGCGGTTTGATAAAAAAATCGCGTGACTTTTTCTTGGGCTTTTTTTATGAGCAATTCTATTTCAGCTTTTCTTTGACTCAGAATAGTTTTAACTGAAGTAGCTTCCACGCCTGCTTGAGAGGTGGTTATTTTTAAACCCCCAACTTCCAGCTCAGTTTTTTCTAATTGCGCTAAGACTGCTTGATGCCTAGCTTCCTCAGTTAAAAGCCAAACTAAAATTGTTTTTTGAATTTCAGTTCTGAGCCAGGCTATTTTTTGTTCGGCTGAGGCGGCCACATTTTGTGCTTCGCTAAAGGCCTGTTCAGCTAAACTAGTTAAGTTTATGGCTACGGCAAGAGCGCCTGGAACTTGAGGTTTACCAAATTTTTGGCGCAGTGATTCGGCGCTTGCTGCTTCAGCTAGGAAATCCATGACTTTGTCTAGCTGGACACCAATTCCAGCCGTAAGTTGACCAATTAAATTAACTAATTCAGGTGGAAACAAACTTTCTAGGCCAGCCTTTTGCCATTCTTTATCTGCTAGTTTAGCAACTGAAATTTCCGCCAAGCTGGCGCCAGTAGCATGTTGCTCGGTCACTCCAGCAGTTTCACCGTAAAAACTGGCATGCATCTGGCGAGAACCAGTTTTTGCTCCATACATCCCCATGCCATGGCCGTGGCTTAATTCATTCATAATTAACTTTCTGTACTTTAGCTGGAGAGATAAAAAAACTCCCGGTACTAAAAGTACGGGAGCATCTGCCAAAAGGCTATGATGCTCGTCAATAAATATCGGTTAAGAGGAAGATCGGGCTTGCCTTGAACTAGATTTAGCTAGTCAAGTTTACCGTTGCGGCACAGCGGCAGAATTTCACTGCCTTCCACACCCTTAACTATGTTCATCTTAAGATTGAGCTTGATTTTGGTCAAGCTGAAAATAACTTGGCTGAATTGGGCTTAATATTTTTCAGATCTGGCTGAAACTTAACTATTGCCTTGGCAGTTCCCAGGTGAGTACACTAAAGTCATGACTGCCGCTCTAAAAAAACCTCCTGTCCATATTGGTGCCAGCGCTTATGTATGGTTAAGGGGTTTGGCATTAATTGCCGTGATTGGGATCCATGTTTTGTCTAGTTGGCAGTGGCCCTTATTTACGTCTTCAGCTGGCCAGCTAACTGCAGCTTTGATAGATCAGTCATTTAGATGGTCTGTCCCATTTTACATTTTGATTTCTGGCTTTGGCTTGAGTCAGAAATATGGTGATAAAGTGCCGGGAATGTTCGAAGTTTTATGGACCCAATTTAGAAAACTTTTGCCAGCTTACTTAATTGCTAGTGCGGGGCTTTATTTAGCTTTTTTACTCGTACCCAGTTGGCATGGTTTCCCGCCGCCAAATTTTCTTTGGCAAGTGCTCCAAGGTGGCGTTGATTACCATACCTATTTTGTCTGGTTAGTGGCTCAACTTTATTTGTTATTTCCAGTTTTGGCTTGGATTAAAAAACGAGTCCCAGCTTGGTTAATGTTACTAATTGTTTTAGTCTGGCAAATTGGTTGGTATGCCTGGTTAGATACACCACTAAACTCAAATTTGCGGTGGCAGTTTGCTAGTGATCAGCAGCAATACCGGTGGTGGTTTAGTTGGATTTGGTATTTTGTTTTAGGCATGCAATTAGGGCCAATTTTGGAATGGTTAGAAACTAAAGTTTGGCCAAAATTTGGTTTGCCAATTTTAAGTCTCTTAAGTTATGGTTTGATTGTCTGGTTGGCCTTTACAGCCATGCAGCAGCGGACAGATCCGTTGATAGCCATGAGATTCACCCGGGTGCCAGTAATTTTATTTGCCTCGATTTTTTCAACTTATCTATTGTGGCTGGCCAGGCGCTGGGCAAATATTTCCAGGCCCTTTTGGCTCAGAGAAATGGATATTCTGGGAGCTTGGTCATATCCATTGTATCTCTGGCACACTTTAGCTTTGAGGGTTTTAGTTTTGATCTCTCAAGTAATTCTCAAATAAACTCGAGTACAATAGCAGCATGAGAATTTTAGTTGTCGAAGATGAACCCAGAATTCAGGAATATCTCAAAAAAGGTTTAGAAATGAAAGCCTGGACTGTGGATGTGGCTAGTGACGGCGAGGCAGGCTTGGATTTAGCTTTAACAGAAAATTACAACGTAATTATTCTTGATTGGATGTTGCCAAAGTTAGCCGGCGATCAGGTCTGTCAACAACTTAGAGCGGCTAATGTTTTTACCCCAATTTTAATTTTAACAGCTAAAAATGAAGTCACAGATAGAATTCACGGTTTAGATTGTGGTGCTGATGACTATCTAGCTAAGCCATTTGATTTCTCGGAACTTTTGGCCAGAGTTAGAGCTTTGACTCGCAGGCCAGCCCAATTAATAACAAATAAACTAGTCGTGGGTGGGGTGTCGCTTGATCCGGCAACTTTCGAAGTTAAACGAGCTGATAAAATCATTAATTTATCAAAAACAGAGTTTGTTTTATTGGAATTTTTAATGCGCCATGTTGGTCAGGTTTTGTCAAAAGACCAGATTGCCCAACAGGTTTGGAGTTATGAGAGTGATATTTTGCCCAATACGGCTCAGGTTTATATCGGCTATCTTCGGAAAAAAATTGACCTGGCGTTCCCCAATCTCAGTCCAATTATTAAAACTGTTCGAGGTTTTGGCTATCAGTTTGGAGTGACAAATTTAGCTGAGGAATCAAAATAATGCTGTTATTTACTAGCGCCAGAATAAAATTGACCTTTTGGTACTTTGTCATGATTACGCTCCTGACTGGGAGTATTACGACTTTGTTCTATGTTCAAACCGGCCGAGTTTTAGAACATGAATATGACCGGATTGAACGCCGACTGCAAAGAGAAGGTGTGGGTCAGCCAATCCTAGATGGTTTTCAACAACTTGACACACCGGTAATGCCTGGCCTCCGGCGCTTGTTGCCCGGAGATATTGTTTTAGCCAGAGAAAAGATTCTTTGGCAACTTATCTTAATTAATTTTGGGATTGTAGGAGTGTTTACCAGTATCGGCTATTGGTGGGCTGGTAGAACCTTAGCCCCCATTCAGATAGCTCATGAAATGCAACAAAGATTTATTGGCGACGCCGCTCACGAGTTAAAAACTCCAATTACTGCCATGAGAACAGCCTTGGAGGTGAGCCTAATGGATTCGACCCTCAACCAAAGCAATCAAAAGGTGTTGTCAGAAAACCTAACTGACGTAAAAGCCTTAGAAACCTTAATTCAAAATTTGCTTCAACTCACTAAATTGCGAGAGCGACCAGAAAAGTTAGTTCCGGTTAATTTGACAGCCGCTTTGACTCAAGCCGTGAGGTTAGTTAAGAGTCTGGCTCAGCAAAAGAAAATTCAGTTCAAAATTTCTGAGATTGATCCTGATATTAAGGTGATGGCTCAAGCCGAAGCCTTGGTGGAGGTGTTGATAATTTTATTGGATAACGCCATTAAATATAGTTCTCCAGGCGGTCAAGTTGATTGTGTTGTTAGCCCTCAAAAGCAGGCTGTCACAATTCAAATTACGGATTATGGTATCGGCATGAATCAAGACCAAATGACTCATATCTTTGAAAGATTTTATCGGGCTGATTTGGCTCGAACCAAGCAAAATACGCCGGGGTTTGGTTTGGGATTGGCGATTGCTAAAGAACTAATTCAACTTCAAAAAGGTCAAATTTCGGTAACCTCAAAACCCAATCAAGGCAGTTCCTTCAAGCTCAAATTAGCCCTGGCTTAATCCGGCTTTTTTCTCAACGCCGTCTCAACAATCTTTCAAGGTTTATTCAATTTCATTAGGTAAACTCTGGGAAGTATTAAATCTCTGAAAGGAGTAAATTATGAAAAAATTCTGGCTAATTCCAGCCGCCCTATTGATAGTTGGTGCTGGGAGCTTCTATACAGTTAGTAAAGTAGCGGCGGCCACAACTCCGTTGAACTGGCACCAAAGTTTGATTCAAAAATTGGCCACAACCTTTGGCAAAACTGAAGTTGAGGTTCAAACAGTTTTTGATCAATCAAGAGCTGAACAGCAAGCAACTCGGGAGGCAGAATATATTGCCAGAGTTGACGCAGCAGTCAAGTCCGGCGAAATTTCCTTGGCTCAAAAGCAGTTGCTCTTAAACAAGCACGCTGAAATGATCAAGACTAGACCAGAGCCTGGCTTTGAGTCTGGCCAAGATAGAAATCAGCGTAGGACTGAAATGGATCAGCGCAGAGCTGAACTAGAAGCCTGGGCAAAACAAAACAATTTGCCTTTAGACTTACTCTCTGAGGGCTTTGGTTCTAGAGGCACTCGCATGGGCGCTAACGGGAGAGGCATGAATAGATAACGATTTGAGACCTAAGTTGCCGCCAAGTTTAATTTTAAATTTGGTGGCAATTTCTCAAGTCTTTCTCAATTTTGAAACTTAAACTAATTCTAGTAATATTTAGAGGTTATATGACAAAAGAAAATAAATCCCCAGCATTGCAAACAAAAGGCACTGAGCCAGTTCAGGTATCAGCTAAAGCAAGCTCCAATAAACCAACTTGGTTGGTTTGGACTTTAATTGGCATTATTGGTCTAATAACAGTGTTCGGTTGGCAGTATTATCAATTCACTCAAAATAGTTTGAGACGCCGGGAAGGGATAGCAATTCAACAAGCCAAAATGACTAAATTTTGGCAGGATCAAGGTTTATCTCCAGCTGAAATAGAAGAAAAACTCAAGGCTGATCGACAGCAAAACTTTAGAGTTGATGGTGAGCCGGATTTCTACAGAACAATTATGAGAACGGTCAATCACGGTTTAGGCGGCTCTCCTCAAGGTGGTGGTATGGGTGGTAGCAGATAATTTTAGGCAAGTTTTATGAATAAATTTTCGAGTTTAATAAATAGCAGTAAAAAATGGTTTTTAGCCAAGCCAGTGTGGTTAAAAATTCTTTTGCCTATCTCAATCTTAGGTTTGGGTTGGTTAGGAATTTACCAGCTTCAAGCCACTCAAACTAAAACTACTTATCAATTTGCTAATGTCAAAAAAACTGATCTGAGGCAGACAGTATCTGAAACTGGCGAAGTTACAAATACCAATAAAACTGAAGTGCTGGCTAATATGTCTGGCATTGTCACAGAGGTTTATGTTGTGAATGGCCAAAAGGTAAAAAGAGGTGATAAATTATTTTTTGTAACGGCCACCGCCACAGAGGCAGAAAGATCTAAGGCCAACAGTGACTATTTAAGTGCTAAAAACACTTTGGCTCAGGCTGAAGCTAAAATTGGAGGGTTAGATTCAGCCATGTGGCAAGCCCATGAAACATTTAGAACCCAAGCTTTGGACATGAGTTTGGCTCCAGAAGCTGCAACTTATATTCAGACCAAGGGCGATTGGGTCACCGCTGAGGCAAATTACAAAAATCAAACTCAGGCTATAGCTCAGGCCAAGGCTCAGGTTAATAGTGCTTGGCTAGCCTATCAAGCTACTCAAAGTGGTCCAGTTAAAGCCACGGCTGATGGCCAAGTTGCTAATATTGCTATTGCAGCAGGCCAAAACGTCACCGCCGCCGATGCAGCTCTAACTCTAAAAACTAGTACTGACATCTGGGTAAAAGTGGCTATGAGTGAAAACAATATTGTCGAGATTTTACCTGATCAATCCGCTACAGTCGTGATTGATGCCTTGGGAGCCACAAAAGAAGTTGCTAAAGTCCAGAGAGTGGACGAGTTTGCTACTCTAGTTTCAGATGTGCCGATTTACTATGTCTATCTAAGCTTGAATTCAACCAAGGCTCAGATTAGGCCTGGTATGACGGCTCAAGTTGAAATAGCGACTCAAGAGAAAAAGGCTGTTTTAGCTATTCCAGCCGCGGCAGTTAAGCCATACCAAGGAGCTAAGGCTGTTCAGATTTTAGATCCCCAGACTCAGACTGTCATTTATCAGCCAATAACCATTGGAATTTCTGATGAAACCATGACTGAAGTTATCAGTGGTTTAGAAGAAAACCAGCAGATAATTTTGTCGATAGTTAGCGCCGGCTCAGCTACAACTACAACTAAATCCACCGGTACAGGTGGGGTTTTAATGCGCCCACCGGGAGGTTAAGCCATGTCTAGTTCTCAAACTCCGATCATCTCATTTCAGCAGATTCATAAAAGTTATCAAACTGGTCCAATAATTTACGAAGCCTTAAAAGGAGTCAGTTTTGATATTTTTCCAGGCGAGTTTGTAGCCATTACTGGTCCTTCGGGCAGCGGTAAATCAACCATCATGAATTTAATGGGCGCCCTGGATCTAGCTACTTCTGGAGAATATCGGTTAAAGGATCGAGTTATTGATGCCTATGATGAAGATGAGCTGGCGCAAATTAGAAACCAAGATATTGGTTTCATTTTTCAATCTTTTAATTTGTTGCCAAGAATGTCTGTTTTAAAGAATGTCGAACGACCAATGATGTATTCAGGAAAATTTAGTCATTTAGAGCGTCAGGCCAGAGCCATGGAATGTTTAAATTTAGTTGGTTTGGCAGACAAAGCTCAAAACCTTTCCAATCATATCTCTGGCGGCCAGATCCAGCGGGTAGCCATTGCCAGAGCTTTGGTGATGAATCCAGCCATTTTGTTAGCTGATGAACCAACCGGAAATTTAGATACTCATACTGCCCATGAAGTTATGGATTTTTTCAAAAAACTTAATCAGCAGGGACACACAATCGTCTTAATTACGCACGAATCAGATATTGCCGGATTTGCTAAAAGAGTCATTCATGTTAAAGACGGTTTAATTGAATCTGATACTTTAAATTCTCAAACTAAGCCCCTCAAGTCAGTAATAAAAAAATCGCAAAAAACTACCTAAAAAACTATGGAATTATTTGAATTATTTCTTCTGGCCACCGAGGCTTTAAAGACAAATATCGTTAGAACTATTCTAACTATGCTGGGGGTGATTATTGGCATCGCTTCAGTTATTATTATTGTTTCCTTAGGCCAAGGCACAACTCAGTCAATTGTGTCTCAAATTTCAAGTTTTGGAGCCAATATTTTAACTATTTCAGCCGGTAGGGCTGGCAGAGGACCTGGGGGTGGTGGGACCGTTGATACTTTAATTATGGCTGATGCTTTAGCTCTAGCCAAATTAACTAATGTCTCAGGCGTTTCTGGCATTGTTAGTACTGGCAAACAAATTAGTTATGGTAGTGGTACAGCCCAGGCAACGATAAATGGCGTTGAGGCACAGTATTCAATCATGCACAGTTTGAGTTTTGCTGAAGGTGGTTTTTTCTCTGATTCTCAAGTTTTAGGTCAATCAAAAGTGATTGTTTTGGGTGATCAGAAAGTTGAAGAACTTTTTGGTAGCCTAATTCCAGTTGTGGGCGAAACAGTTAAAATTTCAGGCAAGTCATTTAGGATTATTGGAGTGGTCAGTGATAGTTCGAGTGTCTTGATGCCTATTAGCACAGTACAAAAAGTATTGTTAAATCAAACTTATTTAAATAGTATTGAAGTAGCCGCTACCGATAGCAAACTAGTGACTCAGTTGCAGGCTGAGGTTGAGCCAATTTTGCTCCAGCGTCATAAAATTGATTTGATGAAGGATGCTGATTTTAATATTCGCAGCTCCCAGGAAATGATTTCTTCTATTAGTACCATGACTGGAACTTTGACGGCCATGTTGTCTGGAATTGCTGCCATCTCTCTCGTCGTTGGTGGGATTGGGATTATGAATATTATGTTGGTGACTGTGACTGAACGAACTAGGGAAATTGGTTTGCTCAAAGCCATTGGGGCTAAAAGAGTTGATATTTTGACTCAATTTTTAATTGAAGCCATCGTAGTTACTCTTATAGGCGGTTTGGTAGGGATTGTGATCGGGATTGGAATTACTTATGTGGCAGCCACAGTTTTGAGCGTGCCTTTTGTGATTAGTTTATGGTCAGTAGCTTTGGCTTTGGGCGTTTCGGCTGGGGTTGGTGTCTTGTTCGGTTGGTATCCAGCTAACCAAGCAGCTAAGCTTCAGCCCATCGAAGCCCTCAGATTTGAGTAATTTCTGCTTGGTTAATTCACAGATCAAATTGCTGGTCACATGCTAAAATGCAGCCATGAATTTTTTTGGATCCAACTTATCTCAAGCAGAAAAACTTGAGCGGTTAATTGCAATTTATATTTTTTGTATTGTGGCAGCCGAGACATTGGGGACAAAAACTTTTCCACTCATCAAAATTTTTGGTTATCAATTCAACGCCAGTGTAGCTATTTTTGTGTTTCCGTTAATTTTTACTATTAACGACATGATCGTCGAAGTTTATGGTAAACAGCGAGCCAGAAGCGTGGTTAGAAGCGGCCTAATAGTGGTAGCTTTGACTTTAGGATTTGCCGCCTTAGCTACTTTGTTGCCACCATCTGCCAGATTTCAAGCTACAGAACCAGCCTA
>Ga0265292_1002048_pt1 | contig 15160 bp, 10 predicted proteins | sample Munlanlewell296A_FD_189080 | JGI IMG/M metagenome (GOLD analysis project Ga0265292, IMG submission 189080) | Leachate microbial communities from a municipal landfill in Southern Ontario, Canada - Leachate well 296A | ecosystem: Engineered > Solid waste > Landfill > Unclassified | place: Canada...
CATTAGTGATAGTCGGAAACTTTATGACTGAGGCTTGGGGTTTTCCATCAGGATTTAGGAGACGGGGGGCGACAGCTCCTAAGGGAGAAATATTCTTGGCAAAATCTAGAAGTTTTTTTAGAGTTCCTTTTAGAACAACCGTGTCGGGATTCAAAATAAGAAAGAACTCACCCTTGGCATTTTTGAAACCTTTGTTGACGGCAGCTGAGTAACCGGAATTTGACCCCATCTGAATACAGTCGGGTTTGATTTTGTGATTCTTGGCGACTGGGAGCGAGGCGTCGGCCGAATGATTATCGACGACGATTACTTCCAAATATATATTTCCCCTATCTTTATAGATTGAGTCGAGAAGCAAGCCAATTTGTTTTTCGGAATTGTAGGTGACGATGACAATAGAAAGTTCGATCATGGGAGGGGTTGATTGATTAAAGACAGGACTTCTTTGTCGGTGCGAATGGTTTTGGTAAGAGGTTGGGCGTTCCTGATGACCTTAAGGACGGAGAAGATTACTTTTAAATAACCCGGGTGGAATAATGCGTGGCGGAAAAGATAGATAAAATGCTCGCGGCGCATGGCTGGATCCGTAATATTTTTCCAGTTGAAGATCAGTTCGTTTCTTTGTTTAATTAAATTTAAGTAATCGCGATTGATGAGACTAAAACTGCTCTCGTGTTGATGTACGACTTTGGCTTCCGGTTCCCAAATAATACGATAACCGGCTTTCCAGGCTCGCCAGCCGATGTCGATATCTTCCCAGTAACCCGGAGAGTAGGCCTCGTCTAGACCACCAAGTTCATCCCAAATTGATTTTCTAAAGACGGCACTACCCCCAGAGGCCCAAGCAGAATAACGGGGCAGGTCTTTGGCCTCGCCTTTGATATATTGAAGCTTCCCCCGCCAACTTATCAATGGCCAACTACTGGTTGTTTCGTTGAAAGTGACAGCAAAGACACTTTCGTCGTCAAAATGGCGGAGTGTCGGCGCCAGGTACCCTTTTTGAGGATGGACATCATTGTTTATTAGAACTACAAGATCAGTTTTTGCCTCCCTGAATCCTTGATTAACGGCGATGGGAAAAAATAAATTCTCTTTATTTCGGATACATAAAATTATATCCGGAAATTTTGAGGCTAGATATTCACAGGTACCGTCGGTGGAACCGTTGTCTACGACAATAACCCGGGTGAGGTCGGTGGAGTGTTCGATAACGTCCGGGAGGTGTTTTTTTAAAAGTTCAAGGCCATTGTAGCTGGGGATGAGAATTGAGTAACTATTTTTTTTCATGGCATGCGTTTAATTTCTCGACAACGATGTTTCCGGTAAGCTTCGCCTCCCCCATTTTACACAAACCGTCGAATTGATGGCGCCAGGCCTTCTCTCCCTCTTCAAAACCAAGCCGGCCTTCTCTGATAAGAAAGATTGCCGGTTGATCATTCTGACGAATGTTTGACTGATACTTCGGGAGTGTCTCAACATAAGCAGGAACGTTATCTTGATAAGTAATTGAGATAGGCTGGTAACCGTAAGCTTTACTACCATACCACCAAAAAAGGTATTGATAGTTGAAATCATATACCGAAGGGGTATAGTCATAAACCTTGAATCCGGATCCCGCAGCCTCCTGATAAACCCAATCGACAGTTTCAATTTGATTGAGTAAAGAGGCGCGATCGGCCGATCTGGTTGTCAGTTTATATTCCAACTGAAGAGAAAATTGTTGGTAGGCTTTGAGGGAAATCAGTACGAGAAGAGCGAGGGTTGATACTTTAAGAATAGTCTTGCGACTTTCATACAAGCTGGTCATGCCACTGGCAAAAATTATAATAAAGGGAACCGCTAAACTGATGGTATACCAGGGTTTGATAATATGTGGATAAAGTAAGTAAAAAGGGATTGAGAAAATGATTAAGCTAATACTTAGAAAGGCGGGTTTTTGGGTTTTGGGCAAAAGTATGACAAGTACCAGACAGAATAATAATAACCAGATAATATGCTGGGAAATCGGTAAGGAAGAGCCCAGGTCTCCTAAGAAACGATAAGAACGGTCGGCCAGTTTTTGACCAAGCGATAGTTTGTCGCCCAAAATATCACCTTGACCGACAAATTCGGCGATAAAAATTTTGGACATTAGGAATTTGTGTTTGATTTCGAAAGCAATTTGAGGTATTAAGGTCAAGGCGAAACCAATGAAGAACTGACGAATAAGGTGAATTTTGTCTTTGATTAGCCAGAATATAACTAGTGGCAAAAGCAAGACGCAGAAGGCGGCTTCGATCTGAATGGATAGACCAACTAAGATGCCCAAGACCATGACAGAGAGAGGTTTTTTGGACTGAAGAACTATTTCGAGAAAGAGTAAGGATAAAAGGACGAATGCGGGGGCGGCGTTGGCGTTGAAAGAGTACGATGTGGCTTCCAGTAAGCGTGGTGAGATGAGGAAGAGAAATGTACCGATGGTGCCAAAATGGGGATTAGTTTTCCGATATCTTAACCAAAAAAGAAAGACGGAAAAGTGGTAGAAAATTACCGTCCAGTAAACTAAAGCGGTGGGATCACCGCGGCCGAGAATAAAGGCGGGTAGGTTAAAGTAATACCAAAACGGCCCGAGGTAAACGCCGTTAATACTGGTGGTTGGCCCAATCGTGACTGGGTGATAGGCAACGGCGATTTTCCTGATTTCAAGCATATCGCGAGCCTGGTCAATGGTGAAGGCAAAATTAAAGTCACTAACGTAAAAGAGGCGAAAGCTGAGACTGGCTCCAATCAGAATTAAGGCGAAAATCTGTTTGATCAATTGTTATACTATTGGGTGGGTGTCAAGAAATGATATTATCATCATCTTGTGTTTGGTGCTGTTGGCTGTTGGCTTGACGGTCTTCTATTGGGTGAGATTGGGCTATCAATTCGACTGGGATCAAGAAAGGGATGCTTTGGTCGTATCCGAAATAATCAATCAACACAAATTCACCCTAATTGGTCCAAGGGTGGCGAGTGAGAATGGATTTTTTAATGGACCCTATCACTACTATTTTCTCCTACCGTTCTTTTCTATCACCGGAGGAAATCCGATGAGCGGGGGTGGGCTTGGTTTGTTGGTGGTAGCCCTGACAGTGACTGCATATTTTCTGGTTGGAAAAAAATTATGGAATGCCCGGGTGGGATTTTTGGCGGCGTTTATCTACGTTTTATCAGGGCAACTGGTGATTTGGAACGCGATGTATGGGTCTTTGTTGGCGGTAGTCGGTTTTTTCTTGATTTACGCCGCTATGGAGGGAAAAATTAAGTGGGTTTGGCCAGCGGCACTGGCAGGACTGGCCGCCAATGTTCATTTGGTTCCGGCGAGTATTTCGGTGTCGCTACTAATCGGCCTTCTGTTGGCGAAGAAGAAGCCAACCGTAAAAGAACTGTTTCAGACGGCGGCAGTTTATCTAATTTGGTTTTTACCCCTGGTAATATTTGATCTGCGGCATGATTTTCTTAACACCAGAAAAGCCTGGGAACTCGTGACTGGAAATGGTGGCCTAGTTTGGGACAGAATGAATTTTTGGAGAGTTTGGTGGAGAGCCTGGAACGTCTTTAACTTGACTGCCTGGAACAGTGAATGGCGATATTTGCTGGATAGATTGTTGGCGGTGGCGTGTTTGGTGTTTGGGTGGATTTGGATTGGACACAATAAAAGATTCAAAATTTTCACAATTAGCTGGTTGTTGATACCCATGGTGTTGCTTTTCCGATACAAAGGTAATTTACCTGAGTATTACTTTCAGGTAGGAGCGTCATTGCTGCCTCTGATTCTCGCATCATTGGTAACGAGAGTCCGCTGGTTGGCATTTTTGACGGTGGTGCTGCTAGTGATTAACCTGCCGTATGCCAGAATAGCCTCTCTCACCGTGACCCTGAAAAACAAACTGGCCTTGGTAGATTATTTGGTCAATCAAAAACAAGATAAATACTTTAACGTTTCTTACAGCTTACCTTTCGGTCTTAATAACGGATATGAATATCTGTTTGCGTGGAGAAAAAGATTGCCAGACAGGAGTGAACGCGGCCACCTGTATACAGTGGTTGATCTGCCGACGACGGATGGGGGTAATTTAGTGGTGACGAGCGGACCGATAGGCTTGATAAGACGCTAGCATAACGGTTAGGAATAAAATCGTTGTTGCGGAGATTGAAACGATGGCCCCGTAGATGAAACTAATTGGCCGGTATTTAAGCTCTAGAGAGTGTCTTCCGGAGGGCACTTCGATACCGACAAAGAGAAAATTGCTCTTGATAATCCTAACCGGCTTACCGTCCATAACGGCTTGCCAGCCCGGGTAATTGGTAGTGACGATGTTTAAAACTCCGTTTTCTTTCGCGTAAAATTCCCCGGAAATATCTCCGCCAATATCTTGTTTGAGAGGGATAACTTCGGCCTTTTCTCTGCCCGTGTATGTTTGGACGAGTTTGTCAGAGGTGAAGATGGCTTGGGGTTCTTTTGTTTCAAGCATTTGAGAAAGGGTGTCGATGTCGTTTTTTGTGATTACCGGAGTGTAGTTAAGGTAGGCGAGTCCAACCGGTGTTTGGTTTTCTAAAATAGCGACGGCCCGATCAGAAAACACCGGTTTGTATTTGGAGAGATCGATGTTGTCGTCGCGCAAATAACCATTGGGGTCAATTTTCCTGACTTTGTCGCGCTTGAGGGTGACAATATACTTTACGCCGGCTAGATCAAGCAAGGGTGAGTCGTATCTGGCCACCGAGTCCAGATAGCGTTCGCTGTTGGTGGGCGACGGGATACTGGTATTCATGGTCGCGAAATAGCCAGCGATAGAAGAGGGGGCGAGATTCTCGTAACCAAAGAGTGAATCGAGATGATACGGGGTCCAGGAGTTTGAGGGGAAGACTTCGGAGCTGGTGGAGATGAATCTCCCGGGGTGAGTCTGAAGATAATCAGTTACCGATGTTTTGGGAAAAGCGAGTTCCGGTTTCACAAAAGAGTTGTATTTGTAATGAAATCTGAGTAAGTCAAGGAGGATCAGAGAAGCGATAATTATCATTCCGGTTTGGCACAATTTCTTATATCTTGATGATAGAAATACTAGAACAATACCTGCGAAAAACAATCCAGTCGGCAGAAGGAGATTCCTAAGGCTAGTTATTGATGAGGGGGAATGCCAAGAAAGGTAGTTTGAAATGAAACCAATTAGAATCAAGGACATGATTGCGACGGGGACAGCCATCACTTTTGGGGTATATCTCCTTTTTCTCAAGCTATCAAGGCCGTAAGCGGCGAGCATTGTCAAAAAGAAATTCATGGGGTAACTGACTCTTGATGCGGCCGAGGTGTTCAGAAGCGGGATATTAAATTTGTATGGCAAATAGGCGATTGGGTTTGAAAAAGCAAAAAGTAGACAAACAAACAAACCGACTTTTAACCACCGACTGCCACGATTAAGAAATGATAAGTAGATTAGTAGACTAGAAATAATACCGATATAACCAACCGATTCCAGATAGTCCCAAAAGCCAAAATAATTTCCCGTCGATGGGTTGCCGAAAATATCCGGAGCGACAAAGGTAGTTAGAAGGTGTTTCAGGGGTAATATGCCGTAGTTGAGAGCGACCATATGGGGATCGTTAAGTCTGACGGAGTGGAAAAAAAGTTCGGCAGTGGGAAATAATTGGACAGAGGTAGCGATGGCCCCAAGGGCCAGCGCGTAGATTACCCAGAGAGAAGCCTTGATGTTGGATTTGAACTTCATTAGTATAACTACCAAGATGATCAGATTGGTGAAAATGAAGGTTTGAATTTGCCCGGCGGTAATTATGGAAAATTCACTTAGGGCGAGCGGAAGCAACAACCAATAATTTCGCTTCCTGTAAAACATATTTATCAAGTAAAGCGCTAGAGGCAACCAAATAACCGAACGGCCACCCAGACTTAGTTCAAAGTCGGCCGTCATGTGACCGGCGGTGGTGTAAATAAAGGCCCCGACAACCGAACTAATTTTGGACAGATTCAGTGAACGAAGGTAGGCGTACATAAAAACCAAACCCAGCAATGTTTGGACTAGGAGCTGAATAGTCCGCGCTTGGGGCAGGTCTCCAAGTAGGAGGATGAATGAAGTTGGGTAGAAAACCCCCATTTGATAGTTCGCAAAAAATGGGTAACCCATGAGCGAGGTCGGATTCCAAAATGGAAAATGCCCGGAAAGAATTTGGTCTCTGGCAAGTGATAACCAAGGGTATGTTTGAGAGACAACGTCAGATAGACCGGGATTCTTCACTGGTACACCGACGACATAACCCCATTTGTCAGACAGCCAAGGATAATATCCTCCCATAAAGAGATCAAAGGCAATCGGGACCTGGCCCTTGAAGATAAAGGGGATAAATTTTGCCAGAGCAAGTAAAACCAAGACAATCAGCCAAAGATGTCTATGAAAATATTTTTTGATCATTAGATAACAGTGGAACGAACTTTTTCTTCAAATACTTTAATTGAAAAATATTTTGACCTCTCGATCGCCTTTCCGGACATTAGTTTTAGTTTTTCTGGAGCATTGATTAATGACAAGGTGGAATTGACCATTTCTTCGATAGAATCACAAAGGTATCCGGTGTTGCCGTCAATAATCTCTCTTTGACCGCCACGGTCGATGACGACCGGAATGGCGCCGGCGGACATCGCCTCGGCCGTGGTGATGCCAAAGTGCTCGACCTTCTCCGGTTCCTTTGTTTCGTCTATATCGTAACCGGCGGCGTGCCAGAAAATTTTTGCTTTGGAGTAAAGTTTTTTTAGCTTGGCGAAGTCCGGATTAGGAACGAACTGAATCGGGAGTTTCCCCGCCATCGATCTCACGTTCTCCAGGTATTCTTCACCCCCCTTAAGTCCTCCAGCCAGTATTAGTTTGTAATCTTTGTTTTTTTCATAGACTTTTCCAAAACAGCGAATAAGGATGTCTTGTCGTTTGGCGTGGGAGGGGGAATCGAAACGAGCAACAGAGAGAATTATGTTTTCTTTCTTCCCCGGAGTAAAGCTATCAACATCGATGGGCGGATAAAGGACAACCGAGGAGCAAAAGGGGAGCTGTTTTTTGATTACCCCGGCGGTGAAGTTTGAGTTGAAAACCAGTTTGTGGATAAAAAGTCCTTTGATAAAGTTCGTGAAAAAATTACCACCCAGTTTGGTAATGGGGACTTGAAAATGGACAAAATTCTTCTTGCCGAATAAAAAAGGTAAACTGCCGTCACTAATCCAAAAGACTAGATCATAATCTTTTGTCTTTTGGTAGCGGCGAAGCAGACCGGCAGAGAGAGATAAGTCGTCAAAACACTCCGAGCAAACTTGGGTATGCTTTAGTTTGAGGTTGAAGCGTTTTTGTGCCGAGGCAAGAATGGACGTGTCCTTCCAAGCAAGATCGACTGAGTAGCCGAATGATTCAAGAGCCAGAGCAAAGGTAAGAGCATACCTTTCTCCCCCACCCAAGGTATCAAGATACGGATCGTGGATTAGGGCTTTTTTCATTTATTTTTTTCTAGGTCTTGCTCAATTTTTTTGTCGATGGTTTCGTAAGTTTCTTTGAGGGTTGGTTTCCGCTGCATCTCCCATAACCTCTCGTAAGTAAGAAAACGGGAAAACATTTGATAAATCACCTCGATCCACCCCTCAGTTCCGTCTAAAAATAGTCTTTGTTTGACGAACCGATCCCAAAATTCAGTTAGCATAATCCTCGCGAAACGCCAGCCTTTCATCTGTGGATGATTGGCTTTGAATAACATTTCGGCCTCGAGTCTGGACCACTTGATGGTGCCAGCCAATTTCTCGTCGATATTTTTGTGAGACAGATGAATCAATTGTTCCCTTAACCCACCTATCTTGCCATCAATGTTGGGTTGCTCATGAAGTCTCCCTTTCCAGGTTTTTAGGGAAGATTTTTTCATGAGTCGGAGGACTTTTGGGTCGGGCCAGTGATTCAGGTGTTTCCCTAGGAAGACCTCGTAGCGACTGATAGTATAGGCGGCATAATCGGTGAGACTAATGGCAGAACTGACTTCGGCGGCCAATTTCGGAGTAATCCTTTCGTCCGAATCAAGATAAAGCAGCCATTCTCCGATAGCGGCTTTGGCACCGTCGTTTCGCCAAGCACTGAAATTGTAAGTTTCGCTTTTGACGATTTTGTGAGCATATTTTCTGGCCAGTGAAAGGGTATTGTCGGTCGAGCCGGAGAAGGTATCGACGTAGATAATTTCATCGGCAAATTGACTGGTGATAAACGCAGGAACGACCTCAGCCTCTACGTTTTGACCGAGAATGATAATGCTTAGTTTTTTCATAGATATGATCCTTTACCTAATCTTCCCGTAAAAAAATCTACGATGGCCTTTCTTTGGGCGGGGGTTCCGAAAAAGATTTTTCTAAGGGCTTCGCGAAATAGAGCGAATTTTGTTTTATATTTTGCAAATTTAAAGCCAAAATAGAGCCTATTTCGGGTAATAAAGTAGTCGTTTAAGGGAGAGCCAATACCGGAGCTTTGGCCGACTTCGTGCCACATCTTGATCTTCGGATCAAAAATTAAGCGATAACCGGCTAGTTTCATCCGATGCGAGAGATCAACGTCTTCGAGATACATAAAATATTTCTCATCGAAGAGACCGACTTTTTTGAGAACCTTGGCCTTCGTTATCAAAAGAGCTCCGGTGACAAAGTCGGTGTCTTCCGGTTTTTTGAACTGACCATGATCCACCTCATCAACGTGGGCATTGGATCCCAGAATGTTATTCCAGTCAAAGTTTCCACCGGCATACCAGACCACCCTGCCAAGATCACTTTGGGTATAATTTTTGGCAAACTCAAAGCCGGGGGCGAAGTAAATCAGTCCACCAACAGCACCTACGGACTCTTCCTTGATCGGGCTTTCCAGTATTTCTTTGAAAAAATTTTTTCCAACAATTGTGTCGTTGTTTATGGCGATTAGAATTTCGGCTCCATCATTGATGGCTCGTTTCAAACCAAGGTTGTTCCCAGCAGCAAAACCTAAATTGCTCGGACTGACAAGTAAATTGACACCGGGAAAATTTTTGTCAAGCTCGGCTTTGAGATCTTTTGAATTCTCATTATCGACGACGTAAATCTTGACTTCGTGTTTTTCCGGGATTGTGGCTTTTGAAAGAGACGTTAACAGAGCTAAAGTATCATCCAGATTTTTGTAGTGAAGAGTGGCAAGAGCTATGCGCATATTAGAGATTAAACTTCCGTTTGATTTTGAGTAGAAATTTTTCACTTTTTTTACCGGTTAAATGGATCTTAACGGTGTATAGCCAGTACTTTAATTCAGTGAATTTTTCCTTGATAAGTTTTTTGAATGATGGATTTGAGAGAACGTCCTTTTGGGGAACAAACCCCTCATCCTGCCAAACCTTGAAATAAACAACGAACATCGAAAAAGATTGAAGAAGCGCGAGGCTGAAGCCATGAAGACCATCTTTGTACCCCTCTCCGGCAAAGAACCGGGAAAGGAATTCACCGGCTGGCTTATTGATAAGATCGGCCAATGAAAATTGATAGCCTGCCTCAATAAGTTCTTTGCTTTGTTGAGTGGTGTATCTCATCATGCGGGTAAGGTACTCGTCAATGGAGCAGTAGTGGTGGTGAATGATGGCAAACTCCGGCTCTGGATCGAGATTAATTCCAACCCCTTCAGTAACGGGAATCGAGTGAATGGCGTCCTGCCAAGTGACGTAGCCTTTCTTGAAGAAGCGGATGTTGTAGTCCGGCCACCAGCGCGAGTACTTTAACCATTGACCGAAAACTAGATTTTTCCTGGGAATCCTGACAAAGTCCGCTGAATCGTTTTCGGCAATTTCTACGAGTTTTTTGGCAAGAGTTACCGGAATTCTTTCATCGCCGTCGACGACGAGAATCCAACTACCGGTGGCCTTGCCGATGGAAAAATTCCTAGCCGGTTCAACATAACCCGTATAGGGAGTGCGATAGACCTTGTCGGTGTAGGTTTTGGCAATCTTTACCGTATTGTCGGTACTTTCCATATCTACGATAACGATCTCGTTCACAAAATCAAGGGTAGCTAGGCACCCATCAAGGTTGGAGGCTTCATTCCAAGTGGTGATAACGGCGGAAATTTTTGCTTTAGTCATGGCAAGAATACTTATATAGATTTATTTCACCCGAGTCAAAGATTTTGGTAAGACAGGCGTCTTCCGGACGTATCATTAGCCTATCAAAGGGAGTTTCATAAATGTAGCGAATTTGATTTGCCTCCAAAAATTCGCGGACCCAAAGGGGATCACGGGTTAGGTAGAGCCGAATGACGTTTTTGACTCTGTCCTGATAAGAAAAGCCGGTGATGTCTAGATTGATTGTATCGGAAAGGTATTCCGGGTGTCCGGAGAGAGCGGAGATATACGCAGTGGAAGTATAGGCGTAAAGAGGTTTGGGGTCAGGGACGATGGGAAGATATCTCCTGTAATTCAACGGAGAAACCACGACACCTTCGGGAGAGAGACGTAGGACGTCGAGCGCGTGAAGCTCGGTGGGACTAATCCGACTGGCCGACCGGTCGGTGAGATAATCGGAAAGAGTTCCGATAGTGGTGGGTAAAGAGAGGAGGGTGAAGAAGAGAAAGATGGCTACCAAAATAACTTTGTTTTTGATTTTGCCACACCACTCCCCGATTTGTTTGGCGGTAAAGATAGACAAGAAGAACAGAGAATAATACATAAATTGAATCGTATTCCAAGGATTGATTTTTTGAGTAAAGAGAAGCGGAATAACTAGTCCAAATAAAATGATGAACCTAGTGATGTTCTGGCCCAGAGAAAACTCGTGGCCAAAGATAACCTTGCCTAGCCCGATTAGGCGGACATAAAAATTGCCGGCATAGAAAACTACCAAGGCGAGAAGGTTGACCAATATGAGTTTAACGAAAATGCCGTTATTCTCGTAAACCTGCCAAGCCTGAGCGAGCTCCTGCCAGTAGAATCGATCGTAGGATTCGAACATACTTCGAGTAAACCACAAGGGGTTAAAAACAAAGGGGGTATTTTTTATCCCCGTGTTAGTCAGACTCGGAAGAATAAATATAAAACCGAATAAGAAGACGGTAAAGAAAAGTTTGAACTTGCGACGAATAAGTAGAGCGGCGACGAGAAGCAGGAAAGCATAGATCTTTATCTGGACGAGAACCCCTCCCAAGATGGACAGAAAAAGTAATCCCCTGACCGATAAACGATGAGGGTGACTCTCAAGAAAAACAAGGAAGATAATGAGACCCAAAATAGAAAGAGCGAAGGGGGGATTTAGAAGGATAGAAATCGACTGATTGGCCCAAAAGATTGACTCTCCCCCAAAAAGACCGCGTGCCAGAATTAAGTGGGCGATGAAACCGGCGGAACCGGAAAGAAAGACGAGCGAAAGGGAAAGTGCGGTTTCGAATCTCGTGAAACGCCAGATATTTAAGAGTTTGACCAGAAAGTAAACTAGGAAGATGATGATAAGCATGGGAATTAGGCGGAAGTACAAATCAAGAAGCGAGAAGCCTGTTAGTTTACCGGCTAGGGCGGTTAACCAGTCGAAGCCAAAATGATAATTTTTCAGTAATTCACCGTTTATTTGCGGATTGTTCAGAGATAAAAGCATCGTTCGGAAATGTTGGGAGAGAGACAAGTGGAAAACGGCGTCGTGGCCGTTTGGTCCCCAAAGTCCAAGTCCGTAAACATAGACTAACCCGCTTCTGCCGACGGTAATCAGGGTGAAAGATCCAAGTAAGAAACCCAAAATCAAAACCAGTTTGTTTCTGTGCGAACGAACAACTAACAATAGGGCGAGGCTCAGAACGAGGAGTAAACCAAAACCGAGAATATATCTGGAACCTGAGAAGGGGATGTGTGGCCTTAGAACCCAAGTGGTTAAATCAGATTTTTTCGATTCGGATATTTGATCGTTTTTTAGATTTGGGGGGACAAAATTTTCAAAGAGGATTTGTTTGGGTTCTAGGCGGAGTGATTTATCACCTTCGGTGAAAATCACCTGCCAATGGTCGTAGCTAAAACTGGCTTTGCTTAAATCGATATCCAGACTGATGGTTTTGCCGGGGAATTTAACTGTATCCACGAGGGCGTAGACTTCGGAGTAGAGAGACCGGCTGATATTTTTGGTGAGGTAATACTCCTCGCCTTCATTGCTATTGTAGATACGAAAGTCGATGATCTGGGTCTTGCCACCATCACTTTTTATTCCAATTCTATAGAAGGGGTTCTGATACCAATACACTGTTCCTGACTTTCTACCGGTGATGTCGTTGGTCTTAAAAAAGAAGGCGGGATTGGTGAAGGTGTAACGAGTCTGCATAAACTTGGCAAAATCTTCCGATGAGATAAAACGAAGGTCGTACTTCCCTTGGTTAGCCCTTAGAGCCTGATATGAATTTTTTAGTTCAACCCGGAATTGGGAAAGGCTATAGTCATTTTCCAAACCAATGTTGGTTTGGGTAAACTCATTAAAATCTCCACCGGAGTAAATACCCAAGAGACTACCAAAATAATTTGTTGACAAACCTTGAGAAGTATAGTCGTTGACCTGAGTGGAGAAGTTGCTTTCAGAACCGGTTCCATAAAAATTGAAAGGGTCGCGCTGGGCCCATTTGGTGAGGACGATGTTAATACGGTCACTTCTACCCGCGGCCGGTACTAGAAAATTGGACTTACTCGGAAAATAGGGGCTACCAAGATAACCTCCCCACAGTCGATAGCGATCGGTATTGTATTGTTCATCGCAAATGACGGCGGTGACGACGGAATAATGGCTACTCAAATACTCGAGTGAATAGGCGTCAAGATGCCAAGCCCCAACAACTTTTGGGTAATAACCAAAGGTTTCATAGAAAAGTTTCATATAGGCATCGATCAGTTTAAGCCGATCCGGTTGGCTGTAGCCGGAGAGAAAAATCCGGTTGGCCGCGGACATATACTCGCCCTCTGTATAGTTCACGTTCGCGGCAGTGGTTAGCTTCGGGGTTACTTCGAGAAAAGCGCCAACGGTCTGGCTACTGTCGGTGGCAACAATGGTTCTAAAGTAAGCAGAAATGGTGGCGTTGTTGACGGCGTCGAAGCGAAGGAGCCAGTCGACGGGAAATTTGTTTTCTTTGGCCAGTTGATACTGATATTGGGGAAGATCTAACGGGGTTTGGTCTTTTGACTCTCCACCTTCAAGGCCACGGACGGGGTTGGTGAAGGAGACAAAGTGGGGACGGTCAAGAGCATATGCCGGAGTAGATGGCAGATAGTAGATGGCAGATAGTAGAAAGAAAAATAAGGAGAGAAATTTTTTAAACATGGCCGGACTTGAAATAGCTTAGGGACACTTTTATAAATTGTTTGCCTTCGAGTAAATAAACGGTGGTGAAATAAACCATGGCAGAGGCGATGGTTAGGGCAAAAACGTGCCAGATATTGGTGATAAATCGGGTGGTGACTACTAGAAAAGTAATCATCGCAGTCGAGGAGATTAGGGAGGTCCTAAAAGATTTGGTGAGGGAGAATTTTATGTGTTTTCTGACAGCGATTACCGTGACCACCGAAGAGGTAGCGATTAAGCCTACGGCCAAACTAACCCCAAGGTACCCCCGATACCAACCAAGGACGGGTATAAAAATCCAAGTCAGGATGACCCACATTACCATCAGCTTGAAGGTGGTTTTGATCTTGCCGAGAGCGTTTAGGGTGTTCGTCAAACTAGTTGAAACACAAGCCCAGGCGGAGTTGTAGACATAAAAATAGAGGGGAATAATGGCCGGGAGCCACTTGAGATAACGGGGGATGAGGTGGACTAGGGGGTTGGCCAACATGGCCATGCCGATAAGAATCGGGAAGGTAGACAGGGTGAGATATTTCAAACTCATTTCAATCGCCTGGGCCAGTCTTTCTTTGTCGTGTTGAAGGCGAGAGAAAGCCGGGAAAGCGACCTTGGTGACATTATCCATGAAGATGCGAAGCGGTAAACCGGCCCAGCGACTGGCCCAGCCCAGATAACCGAGTCCGTCGGCGCCAACTAATTTTCCTAAGACTACTGTCATGCCGTCGTCCTTTATAACAGCAAGGAAAGTATTGGCTTGGAAGGGCAGGCCAAACTTGAGTAGGTTTCGGAGTGATTCCCGACTAAAACCAAATTTCGGCTTCCAGGGGAAAATTAAATATACGAGAACTAACCCGATAATCCCCCGAGCAAGTACAGCCAGAGTAAAAGCGGTGATGCCAAAACCTCGCCAGGCGAAAAAAACGGCGACCAAATTAAAGACGATCGTCTCGGCAACTTGGGGAATAACCAGTTTGTTAAATTGAAGTTCTCGTTCGAGAAGGATTGAGGGAATGGTTTTTAGGGAACTTAAGAAGAGTGAGATGCCTAATGACCACATTAGGTAAACTGCGGCGGAATTGAGATGAAAACCAGTCCGAATAAACGGAGTGGCGACAAATAAGACGGTCAAGAGAAAGACAACAATGGACTGTTGAACAGTAAACGTGGTAGCGAGGTCCTGCGGAGTAATTTTTTCCTTTTTTTGAACCAAGGCTGCTGCCAGACCAATGTCAGAGAAATAAGCTAAAAAGTTGACCACCGCGGATACCAAAAAGAAAACACCGTAGATGCTTGGGGTGAGGAAAACTGTCAGACCAAAGGTGGCGGCAAAGGATATAATTTGAATCACAAAAGTCCGTGAGATTAAGGCGGCGACACCTTTGACCGAACGGTGCTTGATCTCCTCAACGTCGATAGCAGATTCTAGAGGGGTTTGAACTTCAGGTTGTTGGGGTAACACGTCTTCTGATTAACTGATAACCGAGGTAGAGAGAAGTAACAACTAAGGTACTAAGGGAAATTATATTCGAAAATAAGCGAAGTGGGGTTTCGGTAAATAAGATTGAGACCAAATGTTTCCCCGGCAGAAGAGAGAAGGTGATGGCGCCGATGCTGTTATTTTCAATAGTGGTGGGATAGCCGTCGATCACAACTTCCCAACCGGGATAGTTGAAAGAATGAAAGGTTAGGGTTTCCGGAACAAAATTTTCAACCTTCGCCTTGAACAAGAGCGGGTTGGAAGAAGTGATGATGATTTTGGTATCAACAGACATTGAGGTGAGTTTGGCTAATGGCAGT
>Ga0265292_1002049_pt1 | contig 15143 bp, 18 predicted proteins | sample Munlanlewell296A_FD_189080 | JGI IMG/M metagenome (GOLD analysis project Ga0265292, IMG submission 189080) | Leachate microbial communities from a municipal landfill in Southern Ontario, Canada - Leachate well 296A | ecosystem: Engineered > Solid waste > Landfill > Unclassified | place: Canada...
AAGACTAATTTTTTGATAGTGTATTTTGTTCTGCCTTGAAGTACCGCTGTTGTGGCTTGCTCTCTACAAAAACCGGAGGAACTCCATGTTTGAGCCTTGGATGAAATGGACCTTCTGGCAAGCCATGACCGGAACCTTTTCGCGTATCATGCAAAAGGTTGTCGGCAACTTGTCACGGAACCTGGTCCACACAGTCTACAGTACCTTCCTTGTTGGTGTGGTACAGATGACTGTGGCGTGGATTCTGGCACGTCGTTCCCGAACGTCGCTCTGGGTCGGAAAAGCCGGTATTGGTTGGTCAATTGCATTTGGCTGCGGCGCTTTCTTCAGCACTGTCCTGAGTTTCATGACATTCGTGGAGGGCGGCGATGTCGGCGTCAGTACGTTTTTGGTGACGCTCTCAATTGTCCCGGGAGCGTTCATCGACCGATATTTCTTTCATCGGCGACTGGAGGCCATTCAACTGCTCGGTGTGCTCGTGGCGATTATCGCCGGGTACGCAGTGCTCGGGGCACCCTCACTGAAGGAGTTGCAGTCACTCCCTCTCTGGATGTGGTTAGCACTGGCCAACTCACTCACCGTTGCGGCGAACCAGGGATTCAGCCAAGCTATCGGCAAGATTGATGGAGTGGTGAGTAATTTCTGGGTAGGGTTAGTGACAACTGTACTCGGAATGCTTGGACTGGTGAGCTTTCGTTCGTTTGGCTCACTGGTTCAATACTCCCACCTCAAAGGACTAACCCTTGCTTCTCTAGTGATCGGCGTTATCGTGTTCCTCGCGTTTTGGTTCAACGTGCTTGCGTACCGCGACGGAGCGAAGATTACTACCAAGAAACTTGTGTTCAACGCTGTGTGGTTGATCACGAGTGTCATCGCCGGAATAACCCTCTTCCATGAGCGTCTCGCGCTCGTCCAGATTGTAGGGATGATACTGTTCATTATCGGGTTTGCCCTGTTACAGAAAAAGGGGCCAGCCGACTAAGCATCTTCCATCAACCAGCGAATGCTGGTGACACGGATGGAAGCAGCCCACCAAAGAAGAGGTGAACGATGAGTAACGGAGCGTTCGTGTCGCGCTCTGTTTTCATTTGCAAAAACCGCCGCGAGGTGCTGCGGTAGATTGAAGCGACGTTATTTTTGGTCGCGCGCTTGCTGTAAAACCGCGATGTCGAGTTTTTTCATCTGCAACATGGCTTGCATGACGCGTTGGGATGTTGCTGGGTCAGGGCCGCCCAGGAGTTCGCCGAGCACGGATGGCACAATCTGCCACGACAAGCCGAATTTGTCTTTCAACCATCCGCACTGGCCCTCTGAGCCGCCGTCAGCCGTGAGCTTGGACCAGTACTCGTCAACTTCTTTTTGGTCTGCGCAGTCCACGACGAACGAAAACGCCTCGGTAAATTTGTACTGCGGACCGCCGTTCAGCGCCATGAGTGGCTGGCCTTCAAGTTCAAATGTTCCCATCATGACTTTTCCGTCGGGACCCGGATTGGTGCTGATGATTTTTGAGTTGTTGAAGATCGACGTGTAAAACGCCATGGCTTCTTCGGCGTTGTTGTCGAACCAGAGAAACGGCATGATTTTTTGCATGGTCGTGGTGATGAATGATGAGAAATTTATCGTAGCAAAAAGCCCGGTTTTTTTAAACCGCTTTTACAATTAATGCCGAAAATTCACTGAGACTCTCAACGTGATACGTCGGACGGGCAGCCCTAAGCTTATCAAACTCGTGGAAGAGTTCGTTTTCTTTAGGCAGGAATAAACACGAATCAATTCGCGCGGCGTGGGCGGCGAGAATGTCTGTATGCGAGTCGCCAAGAACGAGCGTGGATTTAGGGTCGAACTTCCCAATTTCGAGAATGTTGAGAAAGGGCTCAGGGTCTGGTTTGTGTTTCATGACATCGTCGCCCGCAACGATGATGGAGAAAAATTCTTCGAGTGCCGTGACGTTGAGTTCTTCTTTCAATAATCTTCGTGGGCTCGAGGAGACCAACGCAACCGCAACATTGTTCTTTTGGAATGTTTCCAACATCTCTCGCGCCCCCGGGTATGTTTTTAGAGAAGAAATGTGGCTCACCATGGCGTCGTGAACGCGCGACATGAACGCATCAACATCGAGCTTGGGATATCGTTGCTCAGCTTTTCCAAACTCGTAGAAAAAATCTTCCACAATCGTTTTGTCCGTGTAGAGAAGGTCGAGTTGTTGTAATTCGCTTTGGTATGCCCGGATCCACAAGTGGAGCGTCATGCCCAAGACGCCATCCCAGTCAAAAATTACGGCGGTGTATTTCATTTGTTGACTAGCGAAGGTGTCGTTCGTCTATTGCTTTCAACTTCATTCGCCACCACTCTTCGATAGCCTTGGATTGGTTTTTGGTTCCTCTCGATCGCAGGAATGTGATTTTTTCTCGGAAAAGTTCGTGGTATTTTTTGTAATTTTTCGTGCTCTTCAGTGCCCACAAATCAAATTGTAACACTCGGGCTTCCTTTTTGTTAAAAAAGTCAGCGCCAAGATACCTGTTTGGTGAGGTGTCAAAATCAATGGGGACGACGTGCAGTGCTTTCCGTTTTCCAAAAAGCCGTTTCGCGAGAACAGACACGCGATGCTTGCGAGTCGACTCACAGAAGATAGTAATATCTGAAGCGGTGACCTTTTGTTTTTTCAGCAGGTCTTTTACAAAAAGAAGATTCTCCAATGTCGACAAGGATTTTTTCTCTGAGTACATGCGCCAAATACGTTGGCTTTTGGGGAGATTTTTTAATAGCTCGTTATAGAATCGCGCTATTTCAGTGGCTTCTGCTCTGCGGTACGGTTTGAACATATCAGTTGGCCCGCCTGAAAACACGACTATGGGTTTCGCCGAACCAGGACTTGATTCTTCGTAGATGGTATTAAATGTGATTGGCAAATACCGCCCGTAATTGCCATCGCTCAAGATGTTTTTTGGTATGCCGTACCCGAGGATGATGAAGACTTTGTTCATACCTCGAGTATAGCAAAAGATCGGAAGCTCGCTCAATGAGGACCACAATGTCCATTGGATGGGGTGTTTGTGTATGATTCCTCTTAACTGACTATCTTCAAAGCTTTATTTGATCACAGTAAATTCGCCGACGAGGAGAATGGCAAGAAAAACGCCAATCAACGTTTAAAATATCCACCGTCGAATTTGAAAACTGAAAACTCCTAGACAATGTTCGTGCTCACAATAAAAAAACGGTCGCCTTCCATTCTCGGATGAGAATTTCAGACGACCGGGTGGTTCACAGTAGACGAAGGTACTCTAGGACCCTGTTAACTGTGTGATAGCATCCTTGGCGGCCAAGACGCGTTTGATTGCGACCCGGCCGACATCGATGCCCTTGTTGTAGTGTGGGTTCAGTGCAAGTACCGGTTGGTGGCTTTTTCGCTTGTGATCGCTGATCACAACCCGGGTCCGCCGCAGCCAGGTCAGTGCCTCTTCGAACTTCTCCGGACTGTATTTGCGTCCGAGTTTATTTACCACATTCTCACGAGCGTTCTGCTCGGTAATGTACCGAGCCCGGACCATGGTCCTGCCCCGCTGTCCGGGATTGAGACAGCCCCACATGATGATGGCCCGTACATGCTCGTGGTCAACACTCCGAGGTAACAGGTCGGCCAGGTCGAGGAGCTCCGTGACTTCCTCCAAGCGGCGGAGCTGCGGGCCTGAGTCTGGTCGTATGGCGGTGGCGGTAGGGATGATGCTCTGGGCCGTCTGCCGGGGTTCCGGACGCGGTTTCGGTATGATCGAACGGACGATCTTCACGCGACGTTGCGGCTGCAGCACAACTGACCGCGCGGCACCCAACACGGCGGACATGACCGGTGGGGTTTCAATCTTCCGGTTCGTCGGTGGGGAAAGCTCTTTCTCATGGTTCCTTCGTTCGGTCCGACGCTGACGACGTCGATCTTTGATTTCCCGTGGGAGCGCATTGACGTACGACATCAACAGCTCACGGTGGTCGATGCACCAATCGGCTTCGTTGTCACGAACATGACGGGGTATGCGACGAGATGGACGTCCGATGCCAAGGAGAATTTCCTTCCAGGACATCCGACTGGGGACAATATCATCTCGGCTGAAATTCTGCCGAGCCTCGTCGGCCATCCGCCGCATCTGCTGCACGTTGCGCAAATAGTCGGAGGTGGCAGGGTAGTACTTATACGTCTTGACCATCATGAGGGCGAAGGTCACAGCCATCACCACCCAGTTGAACGGCGCTGGAATCCAGTGTGAGATGAACACGAACGCCCCCCAAATCAACCACCAGTGGATGAACGTGTAGGTATTATACATAGCGAAAAGATTGTGGATTGGCTTGAGTACCTGCTCAGCTTCCTGCCGGTATTCCATCGGACTGCGCGGACGTTTCTTCATACCCCTTCCCTCCGTTGGTTGGTCGGGTTGCTTGAGCTTCAACCTGGGTTCATCGATTGCGTCTTGGTGACAATGAGCTGACAGAAGAACGACTACGTAGCCTAGAAAACATTCGGCACAAAGTCAAGTCTGTATGTTCAAAAACACCCCAGAGAAAAGCCACGTTTTTTGACGTGGCAAATTCCTGTGGCTCCGAGGGAGTTAACTCAGAATTGTAAAGATACCTAGTGCAATATATGCAACCTGAAAACTAACGGCAATCCAGTCTTTGCGAACATAGACGAGGATCAGCGTAAGAAGAAACACAAGCAGAAAAACCCACCATGCAAGTACAGACTGCGTAATACTGAGAATGAGTGTTGCGACTATGTAGAAAATCGCATTGGCAAATTCTGTTGAGGTAAGGAAGAAACTATTTTTCCTCGTTTTGAATATTCGATATCCAACATAGAACACAAACATTGTAGTAAGTCCCAGGATAATTCCATCAATAGTTGTGAATGTTCCGAGATTCTTTGACCATTTATAGAGTCCGTAGAGAGGAAGGATCGTCTCGCTGCCGAGAATAACCGTAGCCATGATGGGGAGTTTTTGGCGCCAGAAGTAGAGAGTGTAAAGAATTCCCGCGACTGATTGGAAAATCCAGCCGACGGTCATTTCCCGACCGAGAAAGTAGAATGCCAGAACAGAAATCACGCCTCCAATTGAGATATGAATTAGGTCAAATGTTTTTGATGTTTTCATTGTGGTGAGTATACCAGATATTTAGATCTTTTCTGAGCATTGCAAAATGGTACGGTTACGCCATTCTTGAATCATGGAGGAAGTTGTTAGAGTTTGTTTTTAATGCCTTATGACTTGACATTATAACAATCAGGCCCCTACTATGTAGCATGATCGCTGTTCATTGAAAGCCGCTATTCCGACGGAATCGGGATGACCTTTGAGCGTATTCAAACGCCATAAGGAGCAACGGTGAAGAAACGCATCGTTCAAAAAGACGCGGACACAGGCGTGTATAACATGCGAGTAGCCGCAAGTTACCTGATCAAGGCCCACATCCTTGCCGAGACAATTTCACGACGGTTCGACTGTAAGTTTGTTGTCGGCGAACTGAGTGCAGCAGCTCGTCTTTTTCTTGATTACGAGTTGAGTGTTCTGGACGCAGCGGCAAACCCCGAACACCTCGCTCATGCGCAGTTACTTATCCACGCCGCTATGAGCAGACTCGGTTTTGTGGTCAAGCAAGAAGATAATCCTCTCGAACTTGTCACGTATTCGGTTCAACTTCTTTTCAAAGAGAGGATAATCTCCAAATTCGTGACGATTCCTGCAGGCGTAGATTGTGAACAGTACGTCCTGGCACGTTTTGGTGAAGCTGACGATTTTCTCGGGTGCTCAGTTGATTCCGTTGTCACCTCCGAGGAAGAGCGGGAGAGGATCAAATTGTCACGACCCAAGTTCAGCCGCATTCTCTCCGACGATGAACAATGGCTCTATGACAAGATGCGTGACACCGGCTTGTCGGATGCCATGACAGAGGTCTTCCGTCTTCACAAGTCATACTCTGCCAATATGCCGAGGGACGTACAGGGATTTACCCTCAAGATTGTTCGCAGCTGCACTCAGTATCGTGAACTGAGGGATGCGCTGTATGTTGCGGAACTCAAACGTAGAGTTGGTTGTCCGGACAAGACAAATCTCGAGATTTGGCACAGCTACGGCGTCGCCTTTCTTCTTGTTGATGAGAGAGTCCGGGCCGTCACTCTGACCGATGCTCTGAAAGAGTACGGTTTGTGGGCGGGGCACCTCAAGGTCATTAATAGCACCGGAATGCCGTGGGTGCCTATGCGGCAGGTCAATTCCTAGAATCAAGAAGGTTTTCGGCTCATAACGGAGCGCTAAAGCTGCTTATTACAGAGTGGCATGGCGCTCTATTTTTTTGGGTATTTTACTTCAAGCTCTTTGACTAATTGTTCAGAACCCATACTGATAACATATTACTCTGAGCAAAATTCGTTTAAGAATTTACCCACAATTTTATTCACTTCCTTGATAGCCTCAGGGGAGTACCGATAATCGTGGTCGGTATGTAGTTCGTGTAGAATTTTTGGATTAGGGATTCCTTGGAAGACTTCTTTTACTTTCGAAATTGCCGTAAATTTATCTTTGGTGCCATAGATGAGGAGCTTTGGTTTTGTGCAGTGCTCGAGTTCAGCTACCGGGTTGAATAGCTTCCCATCTTTGAAATAATTCAATGGTAGGCGGAAGGTTTTTGGCTTATCGTTATCGCGACGATCGCCAGGAGGTAAATCCCTTGGTTCAAGGAGAAACCCCGCCGCAATCGCTTCTGGGGTTGGTGAGCTTGGTTTTCCATATGTTGCCATCACCATTGCGATAGCTATTACGGCAGGATTATCGCTAGCCAGCATTGCCGTTGTGCCACCCCGACTGTGTCCGAACAATACTGTTGGCCTGGCCCCAAAGTACTCAATGAGTTCGTTCACGGCTTTGAGGTAGTTCGTTGTTGTAAACAGTTCAATACCTCCTGGACTTTCCCATGTTCCTGGTGGGTCAAAGGAGACAGCGAAATAGCCCTTGGTAGCCAAGAAGTCCACGGCACTTTTCATGTGTACGTAGTCTTTAGTATCTAATCGACCCGGAAGGACAAGGGCGAGTCTTTTTTCATCTGGGTTTCCCTGCGAATATGTCGCAAGTGTGAAGGAAGTGGTTATTAACTCACTCATACTAAAAGTGTACCATCCTTTTCTTGGCTTATTCTATATGGTCCTGAGAGGCGTTCCCGAATAATACCTTCGGGAAAATCCCTTTTCCATGCGTATGCTTTCCAACTTCCTTGAAAGTTTACAAAACGGACTGAGTAGTAATCTTTTTGGAGCAGAATATTGTTCATAGGCTGTGTAAATGGTCCTAGAGGAGAGTCAGCGATTGCATAACGAAAAACTTTTTGCTTGTCATCTCCAAAAAGAAGATACCATCGATTATTGATTTCATAGAGTGCTGGGCATTCGAGTACTGAATATGTTCCCGGTGAAAACAGTGGTGGGTGCCAAATGAATTGATTGTGGGAAGTTTCTTCTATGAGTCCGATGCAGCCACGCTTTCCCGCGGGTTGTTGTTTGTCTTTTCCGGCAATGAGAATGTAGCGCTTCCCCTGGATGATGATCGGAAACGGATCACGGAAGCAACGTAATGGTTCATCAGAGTAATATCTATTGTTTGAATTAAGCGTCAGAATTGGGTTGGCTGAATCTTTTTTCCACGTTCGCAGGTTCGAAGAAAAAGCGCGACCAATATGCGATGATGCTTCACGTTCACGTGTGACTCCTGTGTAGTAAAGAGTAAATTGTCCCTCACGTCGTGTAATTCCTCCAGCCCACAAACTTTGCTCCCAACTCTTGAGGGAAGGGGAAAGGATTGTGCCCAGATCTTCCCATTGGATGCCATCTTCACTTTTAGCCAATCCAAATCGATTTGGTGTTTTAGCATCTTTGTCGTTTTGTGAGTGTGGCGTTTTACGGATAAAAAGTGCATACAAAGCATCATTGTGCACAGTGAGATCAAAGTCATTGAAGTTTTCACCTCTCAGCTCAAAAAGCTTTGGCATATCCAAAGCATAACATACAAAAAATACCGTATTGCTGCAATGATCTTTTGCTTAATTACTTCGCGATGTCAGAAGCGCCGTGCTGAGCCGAAAGTCTGACTTCTGTCATTATTCTAGGAAACAGTGATCTTGAGTTTGGCGTTAAGAGCAACGGCTACTTTTCTCAAAAATCCGAGCGTTGGGTTATAGTCACCACGTTCAAGGCGTGAGATCGCTGACTGTTTCGTACCGATTCGACGGGCTAAGGCTTCTTGGGTGAGACCTTTCTGCAGACGTCTCTCGATAAGTTTTTTTATGAGGAAAAATTCAGGACCCAAATCATCATAGGCCTCTTTAACCCCCTTATTTTGGAGCAACCGAGTTTTGATGCTTTTGTAGGATTTCATAGTTCAACTCAATATAACGTATACGTTATGTTATGTCAAGCTGCTTCATTTTCATGAGTCCTATATGCGGCATTCTCAAGGCAGGTCCGAAATTTTCTAGCAAATCAATCGTCCGCAAGGCCTTTGCTATTGTTGGGGTGTCCAAGCTATTGAGGAATACCTCGACATCAGGATGGATTTCGACATGCATAAAAAATGGTGACCCTTCTGCCACCACTCTCTGATTTCACTTTATCCCATATGTAGAAGGCTGACAAGTGGTCCGCCACGTACCTGCACAGTGATCTTTCAGCTCCGGGGAGCGCGAAAACTTCGAGCTTACCTACTTGAGCACCTCGTAGTGCAGTTGTATCTCGCCCTCGCCGAACATCTTAGAGCCGAGAAATTTCAATTTTTTATCTACTTTGCCACCGTTGAGAAGGGGAATACCCTCACTCAAGATTGCTGGCTCAATATCCAAATAGATTTCATCGATCAAATTCGCTTCAAAAAATGCTGCATCCATCATACTACCACCGGCGACAATAATCCGATTGGAATCCTTAAGAAGTTCAACGGCCTCTTGTGGGGAATGCGCGACAGCATGTGAGGCGTCTTTGACTTGAAAGTCTTTATGCGAGACCGCCACAATCCTTACTCCGGCTTTGAGAAATTCTTGGAATTCCGGCTGAGTGGAGAGTATCTCGTATGTCCTTCGTCCAATGATGAGTGCACCGGCAGCCTTGACGACAGTGACATAGTTCGCTGATTCTGCCGGAGTAATGAAATCAGCCGAGTCATCGTACTTGGCGATAAAGCCATTCACTGTAATCGTCATGTAAAGAATCACCTTCATATGGTTTTCTCTTTTATCATTAGTATTCTATCTTCGAACTCTATTTCTGCAAAATAAACTCTTCAATGACGCGAGTCTTTTGAGGAAGGCAGACCGTGTTGGTTGTAATGAGTGACACGGAATGGATATCAAATATGCCGATTTCCATCTCTTTGAGCTGGGAAGCCACAATCCGAAATGCTTTATTTGGCTCTGTTGTGAACCGGCAGACAGTGACATTACCAAACACGACATCATCTGAGGCATAGACCTTATTGTCGGGTACGCTAGCTTCCGATAGAGACTGACGAAGTGAGCGCACTAATGTTCCATAATCCGCACCAATATATCCCCGTATGCTGACACTCGTGGGAAGCTCAAATAGTCCGCGAAGCATAAAAGATTGGCGTGGAGAACGGGGGAGTATTTGCCGGAAAACGTTTTGAGCCTTCTTAATATCTGTATCGTTGAAGAGTGCCGGAGTATGTGAAGTCCGTACGTTTTGAATAGTAAGGTGCAGCGCATCTGGCTCAAAAAAATATTGCCGACTATCAGCTTCACGGAGTGGTGTAATGATCTTTGATTGAATTGTCTCCTGCAATTCTTTCGAAAGAAATCCAACAGCAGTGAGAGACATTCGGTTGTCATTTGCAAAATCATCCACGGACTCGACGATAGTCGTTTGTATTTCGTTCTTACGAAACCCTTCCTCAAGTGAGTCGAAGAGCTCCCTTTGCTTTTCTTGATATGGCTGCATGCATATATTATATCACAAAACACCCGTTATCGCGGGTGTCTTATGCTGGCTCCGGTTACTGAACGACGTTAGAAACGCCCCGTGTTGAGTGGGAAGTCGAATTTCGTTTCATCCCTCCCTCGCGATGAAGAAGAGTGTTCGGCCTAGGCTCCAAGGAATTTCAACGCCTCGTAGACAAAAAATACGGGCCAGACGATAGCCTGGAGGAGGCCGAGCACGCCGTCCCAGAATCCTGTCGCGGTCGAGAAGTAGTAGATGATCGCGCCGATGAACCCGAGGCCATAGAACGCGTCTCCGCCGCTTCGTTTTGTGATGTGCAGGTCAAACATAGCTCGTAAAGTATAGCACAAAAAATCGCCGCAGTACTGCGACGATCTTTTGGCTCCGGGGGCCGGACTCGAACCGGCGACCAATCGGTTACATCTGATCCTCATGTTTCCATGGGGGATGGACTATATCATCATCCATAGGAATGGATGCGAGGCGCTTCGCCCTACACGTTGTAGGACTACTCCTTTCGGATAGTCTCTGAACCGTCCCGCCATTGCGACGGGCTTGGCTGCTGATTGCCATTTTACAGGGTTCCAGCAATTCACCTCGTTTTTCAACCTAGATTGCTCTAGGAAGCTGCACTAATCCCGCATGCACTTCGCGATGACAATTTGCGCAGATAAGGACACACTTATCAGCCTCAGCCTTAACGGACTTCCAGGAGCGGGTTAATCCCTGCCCAGAAATTCCGAAAAGCTTTTTGGACGCATCAAGGTGATGCAGTTCCAAAGCTGCAACTGTTCGCTTGTATCCACACAACTTGCATTTGCCGCCTTTATATTCGACAACCATCGTCTTAACAGTCTTTCGACGTTCGGCAACAGCTCGTTTCAAATAGGTAGCACGTTGTGCATACGTTCTTGTTTCTGGCATACATTGATATGTATACCATACTGATTTTTAATGTACAGCCGACCGCTCTACCACTGAGCTACCCCGGAATGAGGTAACGAACTAGAGTATAGAGGGCGACCCCCGACGCGTCAATGCTGGGCAGCTCGGGTCCGGCGCAGTAGAATACCACCATGAACTTGCCCCGCCTGTTTGCCATCCTCTTCCTCTTCTTTGTGGTAATGGGCGCGATTATTGCGTTCATCTACGCGCCCGGCATTCGCAATCGCGCCGCTGCCACGCCAGCCACGGTGACTGCGGCGTTGCCCAGCGGAACCGCGGTCAGCCCTGACGACGTTGTCCGCCAGCTCACCTTGTCCGCGCAGTTCGAAGCTGCCACGTACACCCCGAACGACCGCGCGGTGTTAACCACGCGCCTAAAAAATCCCACCCGCCAGACCATTGTCGCGCAGCTTGCCAACGCTTGCACCGAACCCACACTGGCAGCCGATGACTTGGCGCCCCCATATCAAGTCTGCGCCCAGAGCACGACCTATATAATCTTCAAGCCGGGGCAAACGCTGACGCAAACGCAGTCGCTGTTCTTGCAATCCGCGGCAGGGGATGTGTTTACGCTGCCGCCATTTGACAGTCAGGTATTGCGCCTTCAGCCAGGCGTGAATTCGTACACCGTGACGGCCACGTGGTTGTCGCTGCACGCCACCGCCGACCTCCACGTCACGTCGGCTGCAGGGTTGACGAATAGGCCGTAGGTCAGTACGCTCAACATTCAGATGCCGAAACTCACCACCATTCTTCTCGCCAATCCGCGCGGATTTTGTGCCGGCGTTGACCGCGCCGTGGACATTGTTGATATTGCTTTGCGCACGTACGGCGCGCCGGTCTACATGCGACACGAGATTGTGCATAATCCGATCGTTGTGAGGGAGCTCGAAGCCAAGGGCGCGGTGTTTGTGGAACGCACCGATCAAATTCCCGAAGGCAGCGTGGCCGTGTTTTCTGCGCACGGGGTGTCGCCGTTGGTGCGGGCGGAAGCTGTGCAACGAAAGTTAAAAACGATTGATGCAACATGCCCTCTCGTCACCAAAGTGCACCTCGAGGCGATCCGCTACAGCCGCGAAGGGTATTCAATAATATTGATCGGTCATCGCGGACATGTGGAAATGGAAGGCACAGCCGGGGAAGCGCCGAACAACACGACCCTCATCGAAACCATTGCCGAAGCCGAAACCGTAACTGTGTCCGACCCCAACAAAGTCGTTTACCTCACCCAAACGACGCTCTCAATTGACGACACTGCCGAAATTATCGCCACGCTCAAAAGCCGGTTCCCAGGTATTATTGCGCCGCCCAAACAAGACATTTGCTACGCCACGACCAACCGCCAGGCAGCCGTGAAAGTGTTGGCCGAACAGGCAGACGTGGTGTTGGTGCTCGGGGCCACGCAGAGCTCCAATTCCGTGCGGCTCATGGAAGTTGCAAATAAACAAGGAACTCCCGCATACTTAATTTTAAGCGCCAACGACATTGATCCAGCTTGGTTTGACAACGTAAGGACCGTAGGGGTGACCAGTGGCGCCTCGTCGCCGGAACATTTGGTCCAGCAGGTTGTCGCCAGACTCAAAGTTTTGGGTGCGAGCGAAGTGCGCGACCTCGATGTGATCAAAGAATCTGTGCGCTTTATTTTACCGCCCGCCTTCAAGGCTGAAGCGCAGGCCGCCGGGAGAGCTGACGACATTTTAGCCAAGCACGAAATTCACGCCGATATGACCATGAAAGTTTCCTAATTTTATGCCAACAACCCCGCTTACAAAAGACCAAGTCATGGCTGCGATTCAGCTGGTTGAAGATCCTGAGCTTGGCATCAGCATTGTTGATCTTGGGTTGATTTACAATGTTGAAATTTCGCCGGAGAATATTGTGAAGATCCGCATGACACTCACGTTCCCCGGTTGTCCGCTCGGCCCGCAGATCACCAAAGACATTGAAGACCATCTCATGGAGGCAGGCGCCGACGACGTGGAAGTCAAAATTGTCTGGGATCCGCCATGGAATCAAGACATGATGATTGCCGCGGTCAAAGGGTACCGCGCCACGTAATGGCCAACGAACCGCAAGCCATCACTGTTTCGCAGTTCGTTGATCTTGCCAACGACTACCTCAGTGGGTTTCGTGAAGTTGTGATCCAGGGTGAGGTGAGTAACTACCGGCCCATGCGCGACCGGCAGCTGCATTTTTTTGAACTCAAGGACGACACCTCGCGCGTGTTGTGTTTTGCCATTGGGCACCAGATGACCGTTGAAGTGAAAGACGGTATGGAAGTGCGCGTGTTGGGCGAGCCGTCACTCTTTAAGAAGAGCGGGCAGTTTCATGTGCGTGTGAAAGCCGTGGAGTTGGTTGGTGAAGGCGCGTTGCAGCAGGCGCTTGATCGGCTGAAAAAGCAGTTGGAGAAAGAAGGGTTGTTCCGGCCGGAGCGCAAACGCGGGTTGCCGAAGTTTCCTCATACCATTGGGTTGATCACGTCACCGGATGCTGCGGCGTATTCGGATGTGTTGCGAGTGGCGCAAAATCGTTGGTCAGTGAAGATCAAATTTTTTCCATGTCAGGTACAGGGAATTCGCGCTACGAAGAGTATTGTGCGGGCGCTCGATGCCGCAAGCGAGGACGCTGACGTTGAAGCAATCATTCTCACGCGAGGTGGGGGATCGCTCGAAGACCTCCAGGCATTCAATTCTGAAGACGTTGCCCGCGCCGTGTTTGCCGCCCGTGTGCCGGTGGTGTGTGGCGTCGGACACGAACGCGATGTGACTATTGCAGACCTCGTGGCAGATGTACGCGCTGCGACTCCATCGAATGCGTCTGAGTTGCTGCTGCCTGACCACAAAAAAGTTCTCGCTGACATTGACGGACTCAATCGCCGCATCACCAATGACTTTGACGGATTATTTCTGCGCCGCACCCGGGGAGTGAACGATGTTTTTTCTCGTCTCGATCATGGATTGCGTGCTCGGCTTGCCAATTTTTCCACGCTCGTCAGCCGTTTTTTTGTCGGTACTGGCCGTGTGTCAGAACGACTCGCCCAACGGCGGCAACTCATTACACTCACTCACCAACGTTTGCTCCGCGCACAGCAGTTGCAATTGGCGAACCGCGAACAACACATTGCCGCACTCACGCGCGTGCTGCAAACCCTTTCTCCGCGCGCCACACTCAACCGCGGCTACAGCATCGTGTTCAAGGCAGGTCATGTGCTAAAATCAACCCAGCAGTTGACTAAAGGGGAAGAGGTGCGTGTGCGCCTCGCCAATGGCCGCTTTTCATCCACCGTAACCGACATTGCCAATGACTGAACCCACCAAAAAAACCGCCAGTTTTGCCAAGGCCTACGAAGAGCTCGAAGCGATCACTGCCGAATTTGAACGCGGCGATGTTGACCTTGAAGAAGGGTTGAAAAAGTTTGCCCGCGGGTTGGAGTTGGCGAAACAACTCAAGGGCCAGCTGAAAGTCATTGAACAAAAGGTGGAAGAAATCAAGAAAAAGTTTTCAGACGAAGCCTGAGGTGTTCTTGAACTCACTCATCCCCGAGCGCAGACATTCTCATACCAAGGCAATTGTTGTTGGCATTGTGGCCATCGTGGCTCTTGGCGTACTCGCGTATTCTCAGCGTGTGATCATTCGCGGTTGGTTTTTGGGCAGCACTGACCTCCCGCCGGCCGAGGAACATGTTTCAACCAACACGACTGTTGCCGAAAATGTAAATACGTCGGCAAATACGAACGTCAACACGAACACGGCAACGACAAACACGACTACTTCGTCCGCACTTCCTTCCCAGAAAAATCTCAAGGTGCCGTTTACCAGCCAAGCGCCACTCGCCAATTGGGATCACGCGCATGAAGAAGCGTGCGAAGAAGCCTCTGCCCTTATGGTCGATGCGTTCTGGCACAACCGTTCGCTCAGCGACAAAACGGCAATCGACGCTGAACTCGTGACCGTTGAAAATTGGGAAGTCGAAAAATTTGGGTACTACGAAGACACCACCGCCGCTGAGACCACCACGATTCTGAAAGAGTATTACAAGTTGCCGAAAACAACAGTGAAGGCCATTACTTCATGGGACGATGTGAAGCGCGAAATCGCCGCAGGTCGCCCAGTCATTGTGCCGACCGCCGGTCGCGATTTACATAATCCAAATTTCACCGGCGCAGGCCCGGCGTACCACAACATTGTCATCAAAGGCTACCTCAAAGACGGA
>Ga0265292_1002050_pt1 | contig 15143 bp, 8 predicted proteins | sample Munlanlewell296A_FD_189080 | JGI IMG/M metagenome (GOLD analysis project Ga0265292, IMG submission 189080) | Leachate microbial communities from a municipal landfill in Southern Ontario, Canada - Leachate well 296A | ecosystem: Engineered > Solid waste > Landfill > Unclassified | place: Canada...
ATGCGGTGTCGATGTCGGACGGATCCCCGGTGTACCAGTTGTAGTTGGCGATCAACTGGTTGAGTTTCATCTGCGCCGCGGTCATTGCCACCAGAGCTGACGCCCGCCGAGGGTCGTCTTTCTCCAGGCCCTGGACGCGGCGGAAGTCGTCCGCCTTCTGCGCCACTTCTTCGCGCAGCAGCTCGATCTCGCCCTCGATGTTCCTGATCAGGGCCTCCGAGGCACGCGGGTAGTCCAGGGCATAGACCTTCTTCTGGGCCTCGTCGGCTGACTTCTGTGCGTTGGCCAACGCCTGCTCGGCCGCCGCCACCGCCGCCGGCGAGGTCAACTCGCGCACGCCGCGTTTGGCGATCTCCACCTGCGCCTGCAGAGCGGCATTCTCCAACTCAATCAGAACCTGCCCGGCTTTCACCTGGACGCCGGCTACGACGTTGACCGACTGCACCGTCCCGCCGAGCGCGAAGGCCATCTCCGCCTGCTGCGCCGGCACGACCACGCCTGAGGCGGTCACACCGCCTCGGCCGGCGGCCTGCGGGGCAGGCGTCGTCTCGCTGCCTCCCTGCAGAACCACCGTCGGCAGCGGCTCGGGCGTGCCGAGCGTTCCGCATCCGGCGAGCGCCAGCACCACGAGCGGGGTTAGAAATCGCCTCAATCGCATTCGCTACTCCCGACAGGCTGGCGGAAAGGCACACATGCCCGTCGTACCCCCACCCTCGCCCCTCCCCTTGCCTTGGCTGACTTTCGCAGCCGCGGGAAACCCGCAAGGTCAGGCACGAGGCCGGAGGTGGGCTCTTCCCCTCGCTCCTAGGCTTTCGCCGCCACGACCTTGTCTTCTGCCACCAAACCGTCGCGCAGTGTCACCACCCGCCGGGCATAATGGATCACGCGCGGGTCGTGCGTGGCGAAGACGAAAGTGACGCCGGTATCCTTGTTCAGACGGGTCATCGTTTCCATCACCTGCTGGCCATTGGGCGTATCCAGGTTGGCCGTCGGCTCGTCCGCCAGGATCAGGCTCGGCTTCGACGCCAGCGCGCGGGCGATGGCCACGCGCTGCTGCTGGCCGCCGCTCAGTTGATCCGGACGGCTGGCGCCGCGATCGCCCAGCCCGACGGCCTCCAGCAACTCCGTGATCCGGGCGAGTCGCTCTCCAGCCGAGTGCCCATTGAGCAGCAGCGGCATCTCGATGTTCTCATACGCCGTCAGCGTCGGGATCAGCGCGAAGAACTGGAAGATGAAGCCGATCGTGCCCCGGCGCATGTCCGCCCGCTGGTCGCGATTGAGCTGGCTGACGTCCTTGCCGCTGATGAACACCCGCCCGCTTGTCGGACGGTCGAGGCAACCGAGCAACTGGAGCAGCGTCGTCTTGCCCGAGCCGGATGGGCCGACCAGGGCCGTGAACTCGCCGCTCTCGATGGTCAGGTTGACGCCACGCAGCGCGTGCGTTTCGACCTTACCGATCGCGTACACCCGGGTGACGTCTTCGACCTTGGCGACTTCCATGGACAGCGCTCCTTTACTTCTCGGCGCGCAGGGCCGTCACGGGCTCCATGCGCGACGCCAGCACGGCCGGATACAGGCCGGCCAGCAATGTGACGATAAACGTCATCAGCGTCAGCCGGACAGTGTCCTCCACCGTCAACAAGGCGTAGATCTTGTCTCGGAAGAGCATGCCCGTGATTCCGAAATTCTCGACGTTGAGCGGGAGCCCGAAGCGGGTGAAGTAGGCGACGACGGCGCCCCCGATGAGCAGCCCGAGCACGATCCCGCCCACAGCCAGCAGGCCGGATTCGGCCAGGAAGATGGCCATCACCTGGCGGGCGCGCATGCCGACGGCCGTCAGAATGCCGATCTCGCGCGTGCGCTCGTACACCGACATGATCTGCGTGTTGACGATCACTGTGGCGGCGATCCCCAGCACGATCAGGTAGAAGAAGACCATGTAGCTGGACGACAGGTCTTCCGTTTGAACGATCAGCTCATTCATCTCCTGCCAGGTGACCAGCTCGTACCCCGGCACCTGCAGCGCGGCGATCACCGCCTCCGTCTGGGACGTGTCATTCAGCAGGATGAAGATCGTGCTGGCGCGGTTCTCCGCTCGCGTGAAGGCCTGCGCTTTGGCCAGGGGCAGGAAGACGGTGAAGCCGTCGAAGCCGCTCGTCCCGGTACTGTAGATGCCGCGGACGGTGAACGACTGCTCATCGACGTCCCCGTCCGAAGTGTTCACCGAGAGATTGACTTGATCGCCCGCCGACAGGCCGAGGCGGTTGGCGAGGGACCAACCGAGGAGCAGGCCGTCGCGGTCGTCCGGGGTGAGGAACTCGCCTTCCCGCATCCCCTCACGGTACGGCTCATTGGCCGCCGACAACGGATCGATGCCGACGACCCGCACTCCGTCCGATTCGTCGCGGGTGGTGACAAAGCCACTGGCATACAGCCTGGGTGTGGCGACCGTCACCGGACCGATCGAGGCAACCTGCGCCGCGACCTGGTCAGGATCCTCGATCAGGTCCTCCCACTTCAAGCTCGTCTTGACCTCGTCGTAGGACGCCGAGCGGAGCTGCAGATGCCCGGACTGCAGGCGGATGGCCAGGTCGATGGCGTCACCGTACTCGCCTTGAAGGATGGAGGCCATCATCAGGAGCAGCGCCAGAGCAACGCCCATGGCCAGGGCGGAGAAGAACGAGCGCCGGCGATTGCGCCCCAGGTTGCGAAGGGCAAGTTTCAGCATCTGGATCATGTCAGACCTCAAACATGGTGCAGCGCTTCGGCCGGATCGCGCTGCGCCGCCTCGCGGGCGGGAAGGACGGCCGCCAGGGCGGCAATGACCGCCACGGTCAGGGCACGGCTCAACAGCCGGCCGACGCCCCAGCTGGGGTAGACCTTGTCGGTGATGAGCGCGGTGTAGCTGGTCATCGAGGCGTAAGCGGTGAAGTCAAACCCGACGGCCCGCATCATTCCATTAATCGCAAGGCCGAGCACGATCCCTACGCCCACGCCGACCAGTCCGATGAACGTCCCTTCCAGGATGAAGAGCAGCGAGATCTGCCGCGGCTTGAGCCCCATGGCCCCCAGGACGCCGATCTCGCGCGTGCGCTCGTAGACCGCCATCAACAGCAGATTGAGGATCCCGATGCCGGCTATCCCGAGGATGATCACGCTGAAGATGTCCATGATCTGACCCTTCGAGGCCAGGGCGTACTGAAGCTCGGGATAGCTGTCCTCGAACGATGCGATCTCATACCCCGGCAGCATGGGGGCCAGCGCGGCGATCAGATCCCTCTCGCCCCCGATCCGGTCAAGGAAGACAGCCACTTCGGTCGACTGGCCGGCGAGATCGTAGAGGGTCTGAGCCTCGGCCAGGGAGACGTAGACCGTCAGCTTCTCGATATCGGGCATCCCCAGGTCGTAGATGCCGACGACCGTCATCGGCCGGCGGCGCATCTGCTCATGGGTCGCGCGCCCGGTGAGCGTGATTCGATCTCCTACGTCCACGGCCATCGCCTCGGCCAGGCCTCGGCCGATCAAGACCTCGTCGCCGTCGTCGGAGGCCAGGGCACGGCCCGCGGCGATGTTCTGCAAGGCCAGGTTGACCTCCTGCTCGCCTTCGGGCTCGATGGCCGTGATGCCGACGGCGAAGGCGCCCTCGCGGCTGCTGGCCAGCCCGCCGGTGTTGATCCGGCGCACCGCCGCCACGACTCCTGGCTGGGCCTTCATCACCTCGACGACTCTGCCGTCGTCGGCCAGGGGCAACAGCGGCTTCTGGCCGGCGGCGGTGCCGTAGCCCTCGGCGTGGACCTGGAGGTTGCCGCCCAAGACCTTAATGGCGTTACCGTAGATCGCCTGGTTGAAGCCGTCGACCAGCCCGTCGTACATCATCATGAGCGAGAGGCCAAGCCCCATCGCCGTGACGATGATGATCGTCCGCCGACGGTGACGCCAGATGTTCCGCCATGCCAGGCGCAGATATAACTTCATACGCCGATCTCCCTTCGCTCCCCTGCCGGCCGGGTCCTGCTGAAGGCCGAACCGGGAGGCGTCCAATCGCCCCACCAGACCCGATTGCCTGGATGACTATGAGCCCGACCTGAAACCTTGTCAACTGACACCCTTCCCAATCCGAATGGAGGCCCGGCAGTCGGGAGGCCCGCCAGGGCTGGCGGGTCGCCCGTCCGCATTCGGGTCGCCTTGCCCGGCGGCGCGGTGCGCGTGCCCGCGATGCTATAATCCTGGCCCTCGCTCGGCCTTTGGATCGCGGATGGAGGAGTCGATGCCCTCAGCAGGAAGCGCCCCTTCCGGTCCCAGCCTGTCGCTCTCGTCTGAACATGAACTGATCCGACAGACGGCCCGCGAGTTTGCCCGGAAAGAGATCGGGCCGATCGCCGCCGCCTTCGACGAGAGCGGCGAGTTTCCCGACGAGACCGTGCGCAAGATGGGGAGCATGGGCTTCATGGGGATCGAAATCCCGGAGGCTTATGGCGGCGCGGGCCTGGACACCCTGGCCTATGTGCTGGCCCTGGAAGAGATCTGCAAGGTCGATGCGGCGCACGGCACGATCATGTCGGTCAACAACTCGCTGTTCGGCTACGCGCTGCTGCGCTTCGGGACCGAGGAGCAGAAGCACACCTACCTGGAGCCCGTCGCCTCCGGGAAGGTGATCGGCGCCTACTCGCTCACCGAGCCGATGTCGGGGTCGGATGCCGGCACGATGCGCAGCCGCGCCGTGCGCCAGGGCGAGGGGTATGTGCTCAATGGGCGCAAGTCGTGGGTGACGAGCGGTCCGGTTGCCCGCTACATCATCGTCTTCACCATGACCGACCCGGACAAGAAGCACCGCGGCATCACCGCCTTCCTGGTGGACTCGGGGCTGCCGGGCTTCAGCGTCGGCAAGAAGGAGCCCAAGCTCGGGGTCCGGGCCTCGGCCACCAGCGAGATCGTGTTCGAGGACTTCCGCCTCCCGGCCTCTGCCCGGCTGGGCGAGGAAGGCGAAGGTTTCAAGATCGCCATGGCCGTGCTCGACGCCGGGCGTATCGGCATCGCCGCGCAGGCGCTCGGAATCTCCGAGGCGTGCTACGAGGCCAGCATCGCCTACGCCCGTGAACGCGAGGCCTTCGGCCAGAAGATCGGCGAGTTCCAGGGGATCGGATTCAAGCTGGCCGATATGAAGACCCGCATCGAGGCCAGCCGGCTCCTGATCTACCAGGCAGCGCTGGCCAAGCAGCGCTCTAAGGAAACCGGCGAGCGATTCACGCTCGAGGCCTCGATGGCCAAGCTGTTCGCTTCCGAGACGTCGATGTTCTGTGCGCATGCCGCCGTGCAGATCCACGCCGGGATGGGGTACTCGAAAGAACTTCCCATCGAGCGCTACTTCCGCGACGCCAAGATCACCGAGATCTACGAGGGCACCAGCGAAATCCAGCGCCTGGTCATCGCCCGGGCCGAGCTCGGCCTGAAGGGCTAAGCCCCCCGCCGGGGAGGAGGCGCGCATGCTACGCATGCGCCGCCCGATGCGCACCCTCGCCCGCGTACGCTGCCGTCGGAGTCGGATGTCATCCCACCTCGTGCGCGGGCCCGCGACCCAGCCCGGGACACGCATCACATGACTGCTGCGCCCTCCGCCTCCCCGGAGACCTCTCGGCCACCAGACGGTGAGCGGCTTGCAGCCCTCGTCGGTCTGGCCGCTGGGTTGGCCTGCCTCATCATGGCGGCCACGCTCCTGCAAGCCACCCCCCACTGGACGATCAACCTGCTTGTGGCCGTCATCGGCATTGCCCTCACATGGGCCGGCCTCGATTTGTTCCTGGCGGCCCAACCATGGAGGCGGCTCAAGCGCGCCGCGGGCTGGCTTGGACTCCGCCCGGCACAGCTTCCGCTGATCGTCATGGGCGTTGCGCTCTCGCTCGGGGCCCGCTCGGCCGCCGGCGATGGCGCACAGGCACACCTGCCGATTCACGGCTGGTTGTGGGCAGCAGGCATTGCGTCGGTTGTCGCGGGCTCCTGGATCTGGGGCGATGAACGCCGGAGGCCACGGCGCCCGGTGATCGCGGTTGCCGGGACAGTCGTTCTCCTGGCGCTGAGCCTGGCGGTGCGGGCGGTCGGTCTGGATACGATCCCCGCCATCCTGGGAGGCGATGAAGGCGGGCTGGGCCTGATCGGTGCCCAATTCGCCAGCGGAGAGCGGAACAACTTGCTGGCGATGGGATGGTTCTCGTGGCCGGCGCTGCACGCCTGGCTTGTGTCGGTGTCTCAATCGCTTCTCGGTCCAACTATCCCAGCGATCCGGTGGCCTTCGGCCATCGCCGGAACGCTAACCGTGCTCGCCACGCTGTGGATGGCGCGGGCGTTGTTCGGAACGCGGGTCGGCTGGCTCAGCGCCCTGGCCGTCTCCGCCTCGCATGTGCATCTCCTCTTCAGTCGTGTGGCATTGAACAACGTCTTCGACGGGCTGCTCCTGGCAGTGGCCGTCGGAGGGTTGTGGATCGGCTGGGAACGGAACAAGCGCTGGGCCTTTCTGACAGCCGGGATGGCAGTCGGGCTTTCGCCTTACTTCTATGCGACCGGCAGACTGTTGCCCTTGGTCCTCGCGGCCTGGGCGGTCTGTCTCCATCGCCGCACACGGTGGCAGGACCGTACCCCAGGATCGGCCTGTGCCGCCCTCACCGCAGGGGTGACGGCGTTGCCGCTCAGCCTGTTCTACTTCGCTCATCTGGACGAGTGGATAGCTCCTCTCGGGCGCGTGTCGGTGTTCAATTCGCTCTGGCTGCAGGCCAACGGGCTCGGCACGAGCCCGACGATCGGGCTGGTCGCACGCGAGTTTTCCACTACGTTGCTGGGGTTCGTCGCCAGCCCTGTGCAGGGTGTGTACGTCCCAGAACTCCCCTATCTCGATCCAGTGTCGGCCACGCTCTTCCTCGGGGGGCTGGCGCTGGCCCTTCTCCGGATTCGCCGGCCGCAGTATGCGATAGTCCCGATCGTGCTCCTGGCCACGGCACTCGCCGGCGCATTCAGCCTGGGAGCTCCCAGCGCACAGCGGCTCGTCTTCGCCGCCCCAATCGTGGCTGTCTGCGTGGCGTTGCCGGTCGATGCGGCAATCAAGTGGGCTCGCGCAAGGAACTTCCGCCTCGGCCGAGCCGTCTCCGGGCTGGCATTGCTCGCCTTCCTGGCTGGTTGCCTGTACCAGGTGCGCTTCTTCTTCGTGCAGGCAATGCCCCAGGCGCGTTACTCGGACCTCCAAGGACTGATCGCAACAGAGGTCGGGAGGTTCTTGCAGCGCTACCCCGCCGGGACGCAGGTCTACTTCATCAGCCCGGGGCCCATGGGCTTCTACACCATCCCCAGCCTCGCTTATCTTGCGCCCAACGTCCGCGGCCAAGACTTCGATTGGCGCTCTTCGCCACCCCCGCAGCCGGCGTCCTCAGGTGTACCGACGATCTGGGTCACATTCCCAAGCCAGCCCGGCGTTCTTCCCGAGCTCGAGGCTGCGTACCCGAGGGGTCGAACGCGGCACTGGGTCGACACAGCGGGGAATACACTCTTCAGCCTGCGAGAGGTGCTGGGGCCGGGGCTCACACCCGGATCGTCGAACCTGGCGGATTGACGCCCAACGACGCCGTGTTCACCGCAGTCGGGGTTCCACGGCGTGACGCCTCGGGTTCGCCTGGCAAGATCTCGGATCTGCGCCGCAGAGGTGGCAAAAAGTCTGGACGGGCGTCCGGTGCCAGGATTGTCATGGCGCGGGGGTTGTCCAGCACACCTGGTTGCCGGAGGGGACGAGATTCACCCGATCTCAACACGTGCGTCAGGTTGAGACGAGTGGCCGACTATGCAATTGGGGCCCACCCTAGTAAGCTTCGCCTGCCGAGTTGCCTCCCGCGCGTCGGCTTCGCAGGCCCCTGACTCCTGCGAGGGTCCGCGCCAGGGCGCGTGTATGCCACCCTGTTACTGGCCGATCATCGCGCTGGTCCTGTCCGCCGCCACCGGCGCGGCCGTCGCTCGCGCACTGGGCCGGGCGCTCCGCTCGAACCGTCCGCCCTCTCGTCCGTCTCCGCCCACCCCCGGCCAGAGCCCGGTACGGCCAGCACGCGCTCCTTCCCATCTCGAGGCGCAGGCCCAGCCTCCCGGCCCAACCCCGCGGCCTGGACCCGCCAGGCAGGTGCGTATCAGCCTGCCCGCCGATGCGGGGCCCCGGGTGCGGGTGACGGTGGAAGACTCGCCCGCCCGTGGGCGCGGCGCCATCCTGTACTCCGGCATCTTGCCGGTCGAACCGCCGGAAGCCGCGCCCGTGGACCGTCCCGCAGGCCTTCGCCAGGCCTGGGAAGCGATGACTGCCGTCGGAACGCGCGGGGGCCTTCGACGCCTGCTGGCGTCCGTTTCTCCGGAGTTGGCCCTTGCCGCCGCCGCTGCCCTGCTCTATCTGATCACGCGGCTGTGGACGATTGAAACTTTCCCGATCTTCTTCTACTCCGACGAGGCCAACAACGTCTGGTACGGCGAACAGGCGCTGCAGAACGGGCTGTTGGGCGATGACGGCGCCTGGCCCGCCGTTTACTTCCCCTGGGACTCGAACCGCTGGACGCCGGCGATCACGGTCTACCTGCACGGCCTGGTCGCCGCCATTTTCGGGAAGTCGATCTTCGTCGCCCGCACGGTCAACGTGCTGCTCACCCTCGCCGGTACGCTGGCGGTGGCCCGGATCCTGAAGGAGCACTTCCGCTCGCGCTTCTGGTGGGCGAGCATCCTGCTGGCGATCAGCATCCCGGCGTGGTTCCTGTACAGCCGCACGGTCTTCGACGCGGTGGCATCCACGGGCCTCTACGCAGTGTTCCTCCTGGCCTACATGCACTACCGCTTCCGTTCCCCACGCGCCTTGCCCCTGACGGTGTTGGCCGGGGCGCTGACGTTCTATTCCTATTCGAACATGCACGCCCTGATCCTCCTGTTGGGCGCCTGCCTGCTCGTCAGCGATTTCCGATATCACGCTGCTCATCGCCGGACTTGGCTGGGCACGCTGCCGTTACTGGCCATCCTGGCCGTCCCATTCGTCCAGTTTCGCACCCTGCATCCGGGATCCTTCGTTGAGAATCTGACCGCCATCGGCTCCTATTGGGTGCAGGACCTCTCGCTGCCCGCCAAGCTCTCCCAGTACGCCCGGACCTACCTGCAGGGTCTCAACCCATTCTTCTGGTTCGTGCCCGAGGCCCAGCAGACGAGCACCCTCCCCAACCAGAATTTGGCCGGCGCCGGGCATCTGGGGATCATCATGCTTCCGCTGGTCAGCATCGGGCTGGTTGCCTCTCTCAGGAACCTACGTTCTCCCGCCCACCGGATTGTCCTGCTGTCCATGTTGGTCGTCCCCGCGGGCGCGGCGCTGGACTCGATCGAGATCACTCGCGTGCTGGCGATGGTCGTCCCGGCCCTGATCCTGGGGGTCCTGGCGCTCGAGTGGCTCGCCGCGCGGCTGCCGAGCGTCCCGTATGGCGTCCAGGCGGCGGTGCTGGCGGTCGTTCTTGCTTGGCTCGGCGTCGCCCGCATGCACGGGGCGCTGGCCGACGGTCCGGCCTCCTACCTCGACTACGGGCTGGAGGGGGCGCAGTTCGGCGCCAAACAGGTCTTCCAGGACACCATCCCCCGCCTGCTGGCCGAGGATCCCGAAGCGGTGGTCGTCATGACGACGACCTGGGCCAACAACACGGATCAGTACCCGCGCTTCTTCTTCTCCAAGGAAGACCAGGCGCGCGTCGGCTTCGGCAACGCCCGCGACTACCTCGTCAGCAAGCTCCCGGTTAGTCCTCACGTCTTCATCGGCATGACCCCGGCCGAGTACCGTGACGCGGTGGCCAGCCCGCTGCTCGCCCGGATCGACGTCGAGACGGTGATCTACGCTCCCAACGGCGATCCGGCGTTCTACTTCGCCCGGTTCGAGTACGCCGAAGGCGCGGATCAGTACTTCAGGCAGCAGGACCTCCTCCGTCTGCAGCCCGTGGAGTCCACCGTCCAGATCCTGGGTCAATCAGCCAGCGTGTGGCATTCACGGCTGAGCGACAGTGACATCAACCGGTTGTTCGACGGTCTCAAAGAGACGGTGGTCCGCGGCGACCGGGTCAATCCTCTCCGGGTCGCGGTCAGTTTCCCGCAGCCGATCGTGCTCCACGAAGTCAGCCTGACCGTCGGCTCCATTCAGGATTTCACCATCGGGCTAGAGATTTCGTCTCCCGCCTCGTCCGAGCCCGTCTTCCTCTCGGAGCGATTCACGAACCTGGGGCTCGACCCGACCGTCACCTTCCGGCTTCCCGCGCCGGGAGTGACGGCTTCGACCATCGCGCTGGAGATCACCGACCATACGGTAGGCCCCGAGGCCATGATCCATGTCTGGGAGATCACCTTTCAGTAGGCTCGGGCCGCGCCGCAGGAGTGCCGGTCTGGCGCGGTCGTCCGAACGGGGGTTGGGGGACGGCGGCGAGAGGTGGTGTAATCTCGGTCCGCAGGTACGACGCCGGGAGGAGCGCCAGATTCTGAGCTCCCCGCCCGAGCGGGCGTGCCAAGAGGGCGATACGCGTGCCTGACGATTCTGATCCTCGTCGGACTTCCGACCTGCCGACCACGGGCCGGCGCTCCATCGGGCGCACCGCACTGGCGGCGCTCGCCTTGCTGGCATCGGCTATCGTCGGAGCCGGGCTGGTCCAAGCTTGGCGCCATCGGCGCAACGCACAGCGCACGGCTGCGGGAACTCACGGTTACAGGCCGGTTCCAGTGCAGGGCGCGGCAAGCTCTCAGGCTGGCGGCCGCGCCCGAAGAACGGCTTCTCTCATCGATCGCCCGCAGGCCCCGGCGGAGCCTCCCCGATCGCCTCAGGCGACGCCCGCACTTCGCTGGACCATCGAACACACGCGCCGCCTGCTGTCCTGGGCCGGCCGGCTGGAGAACGCGCTGCTCCTGCTGGCGCTGGGGATCTATCTGGCGGTCCGTCTGATCCGGCTGGCGGAATTTCCGATCTGGTTCTTTGCCGATGAGGCGATTCAGACGGTCCTGGCCTCCGACTTTGTGCGCGACGGGCTTCGGGATTTCCACGGCCACCTGTTCCCGACCTACTTCCTCAACGTCTACGGCTACAACGAGAACCTGACGGTCTACGTTCAGGTGATCCCCTACCTGCTCTTCGGCAAATCGGTCTTCATCACCCGCGCCACGTCGGTGCTGGTCACCGCCTTCGGCGCGCTGGCGGTCGGGTTGATCCTGCGCCGCGTCTTCCGCCTGCGCATGCCGTGGATCGGGATCCTGCTGCTGTCCTCGGCCCCGGCGTGGTTCCTGCATTCGCGCACCGCCTTCGAGACGACGCACATGGCGTCGTACTACGCCTGGTTCCTGTACTGCTACCTGAGGTACCGTACCGGATCGCCGCGGGCCGTCTTCCCCGCCGCCGTCTTCGCCGCGGCGACTTTCTACACCACCGGCGCCGGGCAGATCATCATCGCCGGCACCGGCCTGATGCTCGTGCTGCTCGACGCGCGCTATCACTGGAGCCAGCGGCGCCTGCTGCTGCGCGCCCTGCCCCTCGTGCTGCTCCTGGCGATCCCCTATCTCCGCTTTCGCCTCCAGATGGGCGCCGAACACACCAACCTGCTGCGGCTGTTCGACAGCTACTGGCTGCGCGATCTTCCCTTGGGGGAGAAGGTGCGCACGGCGTTGGGCTACTTCGCTTACGGGCTGAGCCCCGGGTACTGGTTCCTGCGCAACACGCATGACGGCGCCCGGCATGTGATGGATGGCTACGGGAACTTGATGCTGTGGACGCTGCCCTTTGCAGTCGGAGGGCTGGGCCTGACGCTGTGGCGCATCCGGGCGCCGGAGTACCGCGTGCTGCTGGTCCCGCTGTTGGCCGTCCCGCTTGGCGGCGTGGTCGTGGACGTCGGGATCACTCGCGTGCTGCCCTTCGTCCTGCCGGCCACGCTGGTCACCGCTCTGGCGATCGACGCGCTGGCGGCGTGGATCGCGCCGCGCGCCTCGCGCGCCCTGCTGGCGCTGAGCCTGTTCACCGCCCTGGCCGGCGTCAACCTGTACCTGCTGGGCGACAGCTTGGCCAACGGCCCGTTCTGGAATCGCGACTACGGGATGGACATCCCCTGGGGAGCGCCCCAGGTGTATGGAGCAATCGACGAGTGGCTCGAGCAGGAGCCCGAGACGTTCTTCTACGTCTCCCCCACCTGGGCCAACGGCGTCGACACGTTGAAGCGCTTCTTCCTGCCCGATGATGCCCCGGTCGACATTGCCAACGCCGACCGCTTCACCGAATCGCGGCAGGGGCTGACTGACGACATCATCCTGGTGCTCACCGCCCGCGAGTACGAAGCCGCCCGGGTCAATCCCAAGCTGGCCGACGTACGGGTGGTGAAGGGACTGCGCTACCCGGACGGCTCTCCGGGTTTCTACTTCGTGCGCATGCGCTACTCGCCGCAGGCGGACGCGATCTTCGATCTCGAGCGACAGGAGCGGCTCAAACCGGTCATCGAGACGCTTGACATCGGCGGATCCGTACTGACCATCCAGCATCCACTGTTCGACAGCGGGGGCGTCCAGCACTTGTTCGACGGCGACGTCTACACGCTCGCCCGAGGCTACGATGCCAACCCGATGCTGATCGAATTGTCCTTCGACGCCCCGCGTGCCTTGCACGGCGTGGAGATCACCACCGGCAGCATGGATTTCGCCCTGACGATCCGGCTGTTTCCGACGGCGGGCGGCGAGCCGGTCGTCTACACCGAGACCTACACCGATCAGCCCATGGATCCGACGGTCAGCCTCGAGTTCGACGGCGCGCCGGAGCAGGTCAGCCGTCTCGAGATCGAGATCCGTCATCTGGGCGAGCCGGGACCGGCCAAGATCCACCTGCGCGAGATCAAGTTCCGGTAGCGACCGAAGGCGAAGGACGCCGCGCCCCGGCCCGGCCGGCGCGAGGCGCGGGGCAGACGACGCTCATGGGTTCATCCCAGGTTCCAGCTCTCGTGGAAAGGCTTCTCTCCCCTCGCCGCGCGTGGGTGGCCGCCGGGGTGGTGCTTGCCCTGATCGGACTGCATCTGACGCACGCCGGCGGGCCGCCCATCCCGTCGATCGCAGTTCTGCTCCTGGGCTGCGCGCAGGCCGTCTCCGGGCTGATGGTCTCCCGCGCCGGGCCCGTCGCGCGGCAAGCGTCGCGCCTCTCCGAACGGTGCGCCGGGTGGCTCGGCGTCCAACCCGCACAGCTGCTCCTGATCGCCGACGGTCTGATCCTGGCGCTCGCCTCCCGCGCCGCCTCGGGGGACGCCGCCCTCAATGCCAGCCCGCTGGCGACCCCGCTCTGGCTCACCGGCATCGTCATGGGTTGCGCCGGCTGCTGGGCCCGCACGCCCGCCCCGACCGCCGAGCGCTGGCCGCGGGGAGAGATCGCGCTGGTCGCCCTTCTGACGCTGCTCGCCCTGATCGTGCGCGCCTGGGACATCGGCTCCATGCCGTACGTCCTCAGCGGCGACGAAGGATCGGCCGGATTGACGGCCTGGGAGTTCCGCACCGCCGCGCGGGACAACGTGCTGTCCCTCGGCTGGTTTTCGTTTCCGGCGCTTTACTTCGGCCTGCTGTCGGTTTCGCAGGCTGTCTTCGGCCGCACGGCCGAGGCCATCCGGCTGGTCTCCGCACTGGCAGGGGCGCTCACGGTCCCAGCACTCTACTGGATGGCGCGTCAGATGTTCGGGAGGCCCGCCGCGCTGGCGGCTGCCGCATGGCTGGCCGCCTTCCACGTCCACGTGTTCTTCAGCCGGCTGGCCTACAACAACATCTTCGACGGCTTGCTGTTCGTGATGGCAGCCGGCGGCTTGTGGCTGGGGTGGCAAGACGGCAGGCGGGGCGGGTTCTTGCTCGCCGGCCTGAGCCTGGGTCTCAGCCAGTACTTCTACACGACGTCGCGGCTGACCCCGATTGTGATCACAATCTGGGTGATCCTCCTGGCGATCCACCGCCGGCCGGACCGGGCGCGCACCTCCGGCCTGGCGGCCAGCGGGCTGGCGGCGCTGGCCGTCTTCCTTCCTCTTGGGATGCTGTACGCATCTCACCCCGATCAGTTGTTCTTCACCGCTAGCCGCGTCTCGATGCTTATCCCAGGCTGGACTTCGGAAGCCGCCGCCGCCCTGGGCATGACGGCCGGAGGATTGGTCCTGGAACAGATCTGGGTGACCGCATTGGGGTTGACCGTGGCGGAACTCCAGGGCGTGTACTATGCGCCCGGTGCCCCGATGTTGATCTCCGTCTCCGCCGTCCTGTTCATGGCCGGGCTCCTGATTTGCCTGCTGCGCATCCGCGACCCGCGGTATTCGCTGCCGCTGCTCGTTCTCGCCGGCGCCATCCTGATGGGCGGTCTGTCCATTCAGGCGCCCAACAGCCAGCGCCTGCTGTATATGGCACCGGCCCTCGCCGTGATCGTCATCCTGCCGCTCGAGGCCGCGCGCGCCTGGTCGGCGCGCCACTGGCCGGGCGGACGCCATGCGCTGTCCGTGCTGGCCGGTCTGCTGGTGATCGTGATGCTCACCCAGAACCTCGATCAGCTGTTTGGGCGCTACTTCCCGCGCGAAGAGTATGGAAGCGTGCATGGCGAGGTGACGCAGGCGATGATCGAGATCTGGCCTGGCATCCCGCCAGGAACGCCGGCCTACTTCTTTGGAGGCGAGCGTATGGGATTCGCCTCGATTCCCAGCATCGCCTATCTACGGCCCGAAGCGTATGCCCTCGACCTGGACCGCGTCGACCGGATCCCGCAGTCGCTCAAAGGACTGGTCGCCTTCGTGCTTCCGGAGCAGGGCGCCAGCCTGGCGGCCCTGCGATCTCGCTTCCCCGAAGGGATCGCCCTGCGGCGATATAATCGTCATGGGCAGCCGCTGTTCGACATCTGGGCGGTGGGGGATGCCGCACAGTCGCTGTCGTCCACTCTTCCCTGACGACGGCAACCGGAGGCCAACGCTTGAAGGCAGTCTTCTTCCACCAGCATGGCGGGCCGGAGGTGCTTGCCTTCGGCGACCTGCCGGCGCCCGCCCCCGGGCCCGGGCAGGTGCTCGTCCGCCTGCGCGCCGCAGCGCTCAACCGGCTGGACCTGTGGACGCGTGAGGGCTGGCCCGGCCTCAAGCTCG
>Ga0265292_1002051_pt1 | contig 15138 bp, 12 predicted proteins | sample Munlanlewell296A_FD_189080 | JGI IMG/M metagenome (GOLD analysis project Ga0265292, IMG submission 189080) | Leachate microbial communities from a municipal landfill in Southern Ontario, Canada - Leachate well 296A | ecosystem: Engineered > Solid waste > Landfill > Unclassified | place: Canada...
CTTGTCTATATTGACCGTTGCGGTCTTGTCCGGTGTTTCCAGGTTTCCGAGTACGTCTGTGGAATGGTAGGAGATCGTTGTAGTGCCTGGGTTGCTCACTACTACTGAAGTTCCGGTACCGCTGCCGAGACCGTTATCGCCTGACCAGCTGGTGCTGGCGCAGCCGCTGCCAGTCCCGTCGTCGCATGTAAGCGTGACGGTGACATTAGCGTTCTGCCAGCCGCCGGGAGCGTTGTTTGATGTGGTCGGCGCCACGTTGTCTACATACAGGTAGCTGCGAGTTACTCTCAAGTTACCGGCCATGTCCGCTACATATATATCTATTGGATGCGAACCCGTGGCAAGGTCCGGAGCGGTCGCATTACATTCCACGTGCGATGTAGTCGTAATCGGGCAATCCATCAGCATGTTCGAGACATCCAGATGGACCATGACGGAAGCGACGTCGACACCAGTTCCGCCGGCATCATCGCTGTAATCGGCGCGGATGACTGCGGTCGGGCCCGTGATGAAACCGCTCGGCAGGATGTTGGTTATGGTCGGCAGGGTTATGTCGGCATCAGTCGTAAAGCTGATCGCCGTGCTGCTCGAGTTGGCCTGGGCGTCATAGACGGTCAGTGTGCCGGTGTATATCGTGCCCGGAACGAGGCCGGTGAGCGCCGTAGTCTTGTTGACGTTAAGGACGGTATTGTTGACGTTGACCGCCGGCGCTCCGCCGCTGCCGGTGAGCGCTATCTTGCTGGTAGCGGGCTCGCTGGTGTTACGGATGACATTAGCGGTGTTGCGGCCGGTCGCGGCCGTGCCGGTGGTGTTGTTGATAACCGGATTCACGGTGTCGACCTTGGCGGGAGTGGTCATTGCGGAAACAGTCAGCAGACTGAGAGTAGAGCCCTCAGCAACCTGTATGCCAGCAATTCCTGCGTTCCATGCTGGCAGACCGCCACTGATGAAGCTGTTGGCGGTACCTGCACCGTTCGCCATGGTGTAGCCGAGCATCTTGGCACCCTCGGCGACGATGCCGCCTACCATCGGGGTACGACTGGCGATGATCGTCGTCGCAGTCGGGCTTATGTTAGCCTGGCCGAGATCGAACACGCTGGTGATCGGTACCTGGATGTTGGCGCCGCCGACGCTGCTGACACCATTGGTCAGCGTGCCGGTCCTGACGTCCACTGTCTGTTGTGCGCCAGAAACAGTTGCGGTGACCGCGCCGTTACCGACGTTGCCGCCACCCTGACCAGGTGACAGAAGTGCCCACTCCGCCATGCAGCGAACCAGCTCTACGTCATTCGCCGCGCTGCCGCACTGCGCGTTGGTCGGGGCTGCAAATCCTCCAGCAGACGTTTCCGGACCCGCGCTTGTATTTGCTGCCGTGGAGGTGGCTAACGTGTTAGTCCAGCCATTGCGTCCCCACTTCATCGCGTAGACCTTGGGGATGCTGGCGTCACTCGCCAGGCCGCCGGTCTGGGCCAGATAACCGAAGGCGCCTGCTGTCGGAGCCTCAGTGTGGCCGGAGCCGCAGTAGACGATGACGTCGGTGCTGTAGCCGGCCGCCTTGTGGGCGTCGACCAGACCCTTGATATCGGCTACTGATGTGGTTAATAGGCAGTCACCAACGTCTGTCGTTACAGTATCTTTGCCGGTCCAGCGGCACCTGTAGCTGGTCCCCGGTATCAGGGTAGTCAGCTGCCTCAGGTTGTCCACCAGGATCGGCGCGTTGGCTGCGTCGTCGCCTTCGCCGAGATATGTGGCGTTATGAACAGGCGTTACCAGGTTGCCTCCGTTGTCCAGCCGGTCTTCTATTGCTACCTTGCCTTCAAGATAGCCAGCCTCGCCTTCATCGGCGGCGTTATACTGGTCGTTTAGATACTTGTCGACATAGCCGCGTACCTTTTCCCACTGGGTGGAGTCCATGGCGCTGGCGTTATTGCTGGAGATTCCCGCCACCAGCGCCATAGCCACCAGAATGACTGGCACCAGCGTAAACGTCATATACTTGATATGGGACTGACTTTTTCTGCTCATTGTTTTTTTCCTCCGGATGTTGGGATTGTTCCGTGCGCGAGATAAATGTTCTCAGATTTCAAATCTGTCAAAACTGTGATTAAAAAAACCTCTGGCGATATTTAGAGTTACTTATAGGTGGGGGAGTCCTGCGCAAGCCTCCAGTCAGAATCTGCTCTAAAGCCCGCACCCCCACAGAGCAGGGAGGTCAAACGATCAGCCATTTCCTACCTGGATTGTCATGCAGTGGGGTAAATGAACCAGACTACAAATTCCCGGTGGAACCGCTCTATCTCTCAGTGGCACCCCCCGGCACATGAGATAGTTAATGGTACTACGTATACGATAATCGGGTCAATAGGAGGAGGAAGTTCATGCTGGCGGGATTCTTCGTCGCTACGCTCCTCAGAATGACACCCACGTCGTCCTGAGCGACGCCTTTGTCACCCGGAGCCGCAGGCGAAGGGTCTCGCTACAGATTCGGGGACACATGCTGATTTACAACGGGGCGAACGGTTAAGTTGCTTATTCCCACTCGATCGTGCTGGGTGGCTTCGATGAGATATCCAGCGCAACCCTGTTAATGCCCGGGACTTCGTTAATAATGCGGTTGGAGATAGTCTCCAGCAGGTCGTACGGAAGCCGCGCCCAGTCCGCCGTCATGGCGTCTTCACTGGTGACGGCCCGGATGATGATGGGGTAGGCGTATGTGCGCTCGTCGCCCATGACGCCGACGCTCCTGATGCCGGGAAGCACGCAGAACGACTGCCACAGCTCGCGGTAAAGCCCGGCGCGCCGGACCTCTTCCTGCAGGATGAAATCAGCCTCCCGGAGGATATCGAGCCGCTCCCGGGTCACCTCGCCGATGATGCGGATAGCCAGGCCGGGACCCGGGAAAGGCTGGCGCCAGACCATGTTGTCGGGCAGCCCCAGTTCTCCCGCCACGTTCCTGACCTCGTCCTTAAAGATATGCCGCAGCGGTTCCACCAGGTCGAGGTCCATATCTTCGGGCAGCCCGCCGACATTGTGGTGCGATTTTATCTTCGCCGCGTCGCGGGTGCCGCTCTCGATGACATCCGAGTATAAAGTGCCCTGAACCAGGAATCGCGCACCTTCCAGCTTGCGCGCCTCTTCCTCGAATATGCGGATGAACTCTTCGCCGATTATCTTACGTTTCTTCTCGGGATCGGTCACACCCGCGAGCTTGCCGATGAAGCGCTCCTGGGCCTGTATATGTATGAGGGGAACGTGGAAATGGTTCTCGAAGGCGTCGATGACCTGTTCGGCTTCGTTCTTCCTCAGCAGCCCGTGGTCGACGAAGATGCAGGTCAGGTTGTCGCGCACCGCCCGGTAGACCAGCAGCGCCGCGGTAGAGGAATCGACTCCGCCCGAAAGGCCGCAGATGACTTTTTCGTCACCGACCTGCTCGTTTATGGCAGTCACCGAATCCTCGATAATCGATACCACGGTCCAGCTCGGCGTGCATTTACAGGCTTCAAAGAGGAAGTTCTTGAGGATGTCCGTGCCGTAGGGCGTATGCACGACTTCCGGGTGGCACTGGATTCCGAAGAGGCTGCGGTCGGTGTTCTCCATGACAGCGACCGGAGAACTCTCCGTGGTGCCGGTAATCTCGAAGCCGTCGGGCGGCGTCGTCACCGAGTCGCGGTGGCTCATCCAGCATGTCTGGGTTGCTGGCAGGTCGTCGAACAGTACTACTTCTTTAGTCACAGTCAGCTCGGTCTTGCCGAACTCGCTCTTGCCGGTGCGCGTTACTTCTCCGCCCAGGCTGTGAGCCATGACCTGCATGCCGTAGCAGATGCCGAGAACGGGGATGCCCAGCTCGAATATCGCCGGGTCCAGTTCAAGGGCGTCGTCGGCATAAACACTGGCGGGGCCGCCGGAAAGGATCAGGCCCCTGGGTTTGCGCGCCGCGATCTCTGAAACCGGCGTATCGTAGGGGATCATGTCGGAGTAAACACGGCACTCCCGTACGCGCCGGGCGATAAGCTGGCTGTATTGAGCTCCGAAGTCGAGTACGAGGACTGTTTCCATCATTGGAGGCTATTATATATCAACGCAAACTCCCGGACATCATCTCGATAATTCCCTTCCTGAATTCCACCGGCTCGACGCCTAATTCCCCGCGCATGGCATCTATATCACAAATATTATCCTTCATCAACATAGCCAGCTGGTCCAGGGTCAGCAGAGGTTTCGACATCAGGCGTTCGCTGAGCCATGCCACCGGCTTGACCAGCGCCACCGGCGCGTGGAACTTCAGCCGCTTCTTACCCATAACTTCGCAAAGGACATCGATTATCTCGTTATAGGTATACGAATCAGGACCACCAAGATCATACGTCCTGTCAACCGCCTTATCGTTACCGAGGCATCCCGAGAAACATGCCGCCACGTCAAAAACGGATATGGGTTGCATCCGGTAGCGCCCGTTGCCAATCACGGGAATCACCGGCATCAATCGCACCTGGCGCTGCAGCATCTTAAAAAGCTCACTTCCGGGTCCGTATATTGTCGAGGGACGGAATAGCGTAAAGTGAAGGCCGCTGGTGCGGACAGCCTCTTCCGCCTTCCATTTGCTTTTATGGTAGGCGCTTTCTGCCTCGGGTCCGGTTCCGAGGGCGCTCATGAAGACGAAACGCTTCGCGCCGGCAACGGCAGCCGCGGCGAGCGCGTTCATTGTTCCCATTACGTGGACCTGCTGAAAGGAAGCATCGCGGCGTTCGAAGATGATGCCCACAAGATGGACGAAAGCTTCGCATCCCCCAACCGCGCCCGCGAATGAATCAGCGTCAAGGATGTTCCCTACCGTAAGTTCGGCTCCGAGACCGCGCAGATGGTCTGAATCCGCGCCTTCCTCATCACGCACCAGGCACCTGACACTGTGGCCGTCATCAAGGAGCCGCGCCGCTACGTGGCGGCCGACGAATCCCGTAGCGCCTGTCAGGAATACATTAATGTTCTACTTCAGCCTCGTTCTTCTCCGCCACACCCGCCTCGGCGAACGTCGCCATCTCAGAAAGCACCTTGCAGCTGGCTTCGACAAGACTGGCCGCCATTGCAGCGCCGGTGCCCTCACCGAGCCGCATGTTCATGAAAAGCATGGGCTTGAGCCCCAGCTCTTCAAGCATGAGCTTGTGGCCGGGCTCGACGCTGACGTGCGAAGCGATCATATAAGCCTTGCTTGCGGGGCAGATGCTCGCCGCCACCAGTGCCGCCGCGCTGGAGATGAACCCGTCGATGATCACCGGCACGCGGTTCGCCGCCGCGGCGAGGATCACACCCGCAAGTCCACCGATCTCCAGGCCGCCGACTTTGGCGAGGACGTCCAGGCCGTCTTCGCTGTCGGGCTGGTTGATGCGTATCGCCCGGCGGATGACCTCTTTTTTCTGCTCCAGGGCTCCCGGGCCGATACCGGTGCCGCGGCCGACGCTGTGATCGAGTGAAACGCCTGAGAAAACTGTCAGGATCGCGCTGCTGGGAGTGGTGTTTCCGATGCCCATGTCGCCCGTGCCCAGGAGGCTGGCTCCGGCGGCTATCTCCGCCTCAGCAATCTCGATGCCGGTTTCGACGGTCTGTATGGCCTCAGCCCGCGTCATTGCCGGGCCGACAGCCATGTTGGACGTGCCCGGGCGGATTTTTCTGCTGATGATACCCTCAACCTCTACCTGAGCTGCAACCCCGATGTCCACAACCCTTACTTCCGCGCCGGAATGACGGGCCAGGACGTTGATTCCGGCACCGCCGGCCACGAAGTTGGCGACCATCTGCGGAGTGACCTCCTGCGGGAAGGCGCTGACGCCCTCATCGACGACCCCGTGGTCGCCCGCCATCACAATGATCACTTTTTTGGAGACATACGGAAGCGGCTGCCCCTGGATGCCGGCCATCTGGATGGAAAGCTCCTCCAGGACTCCCAGGCTGCCCTGCGGCTTGGTGAGCTGGTCCTGGCGCTCGCGCGCCTGCCGCATCGATACTTCATCGAGCGCGGTTATGCGCGAAATCGTTGTCTTTAATCTGTCCATTCGTTCCTCCTGGTTAGCTATGATCCAAACATGTCATTTTTCTCCGCGGCACATCGATACCGCGAGCATCAGAGCCGCAATCGATACTAGCGACTGTGTCAAAAGCCTGACGCGGTACTCTCCCGCGCTGGGGATCCTGATTGAATGGAAAGGCTGGTTGTGGGAAATGAACCACCGCCGCCGGCCTCGTTTCGCGTCAGTCCAGGGCAGGACATGCTCAAAGTCCGGAAGCACGCCGCCAACTGCGCATAAAAAAGATGGTGATGTATAACCGCAACTGCTTCCCACGATTCCCAGCATGATCAAGACCAGCGCTCCTTCGGCCTTGTGCGCCGAGACGTCCTTGTGCGGCACCAGGTCCAGAACGGCATGCAGCGCAACTCCGGTGGCCAGAGCTTTTACCGGACTTCTGAAGAGCAGGCCTACCGCAGCGTTGAGGCAAGCATGTGGAATCAGCATCAATTGGGGAAATCTCCTCTGGTGGACATTGATCAGCCAGCCGTATGTGAGGCAATATTTTTCATTATTCGCATTATAAAAGCAACCCGGGCCGCCGAAGGCCAGTGATCGGCATGATTGCCGGATCCGCGGTCATCGGTATCAAGCGGTCCGGCCCGCCCGGCTCAGGATATCAGGGAAATACCTGACCCTATTTAGTGGATTTAATCATCGCGCATTTGCTATAATTTGTGTCCAGGCTTTTGAACGGGTGCAGGAGCGGCGGTATATGCGTTCCCGCGTCCGTTTTTTTGTCTGGGTATAAGGAAAGAAATCTATGGACTACCGCGGAAAGGGGGTGTTTGCGTGAGCAGGAAATATCGGATTGTGATTGGTCTGCTGCTGAGTCTCGTTTTGATACTCGCGTTGAGCACGGTTGCATTTGCCGGCAACAGGGGTTCTAACTCTGATGATCACCGGGGAAACAAACCGGGTAAGTCTCAATACCATCGCTGCGACGATGACAATAAAGCCAGCAGCAATCAGTATGGCTGCAAAGAAGGCAATAAAGACAGAGATGATGACAGGGATGATGAAAGAGATGATGATAGAGACGACGACTAGGACCGACACCAGGGGTCCTCGTCTTCGGATCTGATTCACTCACGTTTTAATTAAAACGAAAACTGGCAGGACCGGCGCCGAAGGCGCCGGTCCTTCTTTATTCCACGATGGCCGACGGGCAGAACGGCTCGATCACGCACTCGTCACAAAGCGGCCTGCCGGCCTTGCATACCTTGCGCCCGTGCAGAACGAGGTTGATATGGAAGGCGTATTTGTCATCCTGCGGGACGATGGCGTTGAAAATGACGTGGGCGCTCTCGCGGGTTGCGTCCTCCGGAAGAAAATCCAGACGTTTGCCCAGTCTGAAGACGTGGGTATCGACCGGCATCACCGGCCTGCACAGTGCGAACATGAGCACGCAGGACGCGGTCTTTATGCCTACTCCCGGGTAGGCGGTCAGGTACTCGATAACTTCCCTGCTTTCCATCTTCTCCAGGAAATCCAGCGTCAGGTCTCCCTGTTCGGCAAGTATCCCCGCCAGCACCGTCCTGATGTAGCGGGCCTTGGTGTCGGCCAGCCCGCCGCAGCGGATGGCGGCGGCGATGTCCGCCTCCCGGGCCCGTGACACCTTTTCCCAGCCGGGATATTTTTTCTTCAGGGCTTCCAGCGCCCGGCCGGCGTTGATGTCGGTGGTATTCTGCGAAAGGATCGTGAAGACAAGCTCTTCGACCGGCGGATAGCGCGGCGCCCAGCGCGGACGGAAATATTCACGGTCGAGGAACTTTATGATAAGCGGGAGACGCGCGGGTGTTACCATCAGGCGTTTTCTCCGGCACAGATATTGAGGGCCCGTGGCACGATCATCAGGTTCATCGGCAGCTCTCCGATGATCTCGCCGTCGGTTTGCACCAGAACGGGTGAACCGGCGGGACAGCTTACCTCTACTGCCGGCGCGCGGAAATATTCGGCTGCCGAGTCGTCGATGCGTGATTTTCTCAAGGCGCCGATCCAGAAGTTAAGCATCTCCGCGAGACCCTTTTCCTTGAGCACGCAGATGTCGAACATGCCGTCAGTCATGCTGGCGTCCGGAGTCGGGCCGAAGCGGCCGCCGTAATATTTCGAATTGGCGACGACGACGAAGTATCCCTCGGTTTCATGGTCCATGGTTTTCACGCTCAGCAGCGGCAGGTCTTCCTGCATGAAGGTGACCAGTCCGGAAAGCGGAAAAGCCGCGTGCCTTATGGTTTTCTTAAGAACCGGGTTGATATTCTTGATCACCATCGCGTCAAACCCGATTCCGGCCATCAGGGCAAAGTAACGATCCCCGGCAAGACCGAGATCGACCGCCGTGGATTTTCCCTCAATGGCGAGAGCGCAGGCTTTTCCCACATTCATGGGGATGCCCATCTCGATGGCAAGCACGTTGGCTGTGCCGGTGGGGATGACAGCCAGTTCGGTCCGGGTTCCGGCGATACCGTTGATGACCTCGTTTAAGGTGCCGTCGCCCCCGGCGACGATGATCCGCGGGACGCCCCGTGATACGGCCAGCCGCGCCAGCTCGATGGCGGACCCGCTGTCGGTTGTCGGAAAAAGTTCGATCCGCGCGCCGAGCTTCCCCAGCGTATGCGCGGCCTTCATGGCCCGGCGATCGCCCGCGCCGGCGATGGGGTTATATATGAGTGGAAGGACGGCCCTTATCAAGGCAGCGGCCTCGGTATCATCTGCCTGGAGGCGAAACCGACGTAGTCCGTGTAGCCTGCCGCTTTTGCATGGGAAAGAAGTCTGTCAAAATCCCTGGCTACGTGGGACGGCTTGTGCGAATCGGAGCCGAACGTGATGGGAACCCCGTGTTCGTGCATGATCTCGAGTATCTCCATGCCCGGGTATATCTCCTCCACCGGTTTGTGCAGACCCGACGAATTGAGTTCGATCGCCACCCCGCTTTTTGAAAGCGTCTCCGCGACACGGCTGTATAAAGGTTTTAAGTCCGACGTGGGCCGGTGGCCATATTTCTTGACCACATCAAGATGAGTCATGACATCGAACAGTCCCGTCCGCGCCGCATCCATCACCAGCCCGAAGTACATCTCGTAGACATCGTTGATGTCGCGCCGCTCGAACTCGAACTTGAAACGTGACTGGTCGATGCCCCAGCCGCCGATGAAGTGCACCGAGCCGTAGACATAATCGAAGTCGTATCGCGACAGGACTTCCGCCAGTTCGTCGGCATGCGTGCTTATATAGTCCGCCTCGATGCCAAGCCTGACGGGAAATTCGGGGTTCGCGCGTTGCAGCTCCTGTACCTGTTCTATATATAGAGGCAAGTCGGCGTGTGACATCGCGAGCGTCGGATCATCGAGGTGGAAAAGCGGCAGATGGTCGGCGAATCCCATCTCCGGCAAGCCCAGTTTTCTCGCCGCAAGCACGTACTCTTCCATCGTTCCGCCGGCGTGGCCGCAGAAGGGTGTATGTATATGGTAGTCAGGCAGCCTGTTGATGAGTCACTCCTGTTTCCGTTTGCCGATTTCAGGTTTTGCCCGGATCAATATCCGGTGTCGGGTAATTATAGCAACCGGAAGGCGGTGAGCAGGAATACTTAAGACTTGCATTAGACTTATCAACCAGCTAAAATAATACTCGTCTAACATTCTGTGTTCTACTGATTACATGGATTGAGTTGGAGGCGTTTAATGACAGGCAACGATATTTTGACACCGGCCGTCGAGGAGTATCTCGAAGCCATTTACAAGATGGCGCTCGATGGCCAGGTGATAGCGGCCCGCCTCGCGGAGCGGATGAGCGTCTCACCGCCGACGGTGGCCGACATGCTCAGGCGTCTATCGGACAACGGATATGTGAAGACCAGCAGGCGCGAGGGCGTCCAGCTGACGAAGAAGGGCCAGGAGACTGCCGAGTCGCTCGTGCGCCGGCACCGGCTCTGGGAGAGGTTCCTGACCGACGTGCTCGGCCTTGAGTGGGACGCAGTCCATGAAGAGGCCTGCCGCCTGGAGCACGCCATGAGCCCGCAGGTGGAGGAAAAACTCTCCGAGATCCTCGGCCATCCGGAAACATGCCCTCACGGGCACCCGATCCCCGGCACGCCGCGCGCCCGTAAACGTGAGAAAGAGGCCAAGCCTTTATCTGAACTCTGCGCCGGTGACAAGGCGATAATCGAACGCGTCTCGGAAGAGGAGCCCAAGCTGCTCCAGTATCTCGGGACGCTGGGACTGCTGCCGGACGCCAGAATCACCATCAAGGAAATCGCTCCGTTCAAGGGCCCGATGCTCGTCCAGGTCTGCGGTGCCCAGTACGCTCTTGGCCAGGAAGTCGCGTCAAAAATCATGGTCAAGGCAAAAAAATAGCGCTGTTCCCACTTAAAGCCTGAATCGGAGTCAAAGCAAATGCAGTTATCCTGTCACAGCGCCCTGAACAAACTACATAGCGATACGGAATATACGATTGTCCTCGCGGGGAACCCCAACGTCGGCAAGTCCAGCATCTTCAACAGCCTGACCGGCATGGGCGTCGAGACCGCCAATTATCCGGGGAAAACCGTCGAGCTCAACATGGCGACCACCTCCCTGGATGGCATGAAGATCGGCATTATCGACCTGCCTGGCACATATGCCCTGGGAACTGTTTCCGAGGATCAATGGGTGGCGCGGCAGGGTGTCCTCGATGGAAATCCCGATGCCGTCGTCATGGTGGTTGACGCCACGAACATGGCGCGAAACCTCTATATCGTTTTACAGTTTCTCGAGCTGGGTTACCCGCTGGTCATCGCGCTCAACGTCCTGGACGTTGCCCGTCGTGAAGGCCGCCATGTTAACATCAACAGGTTTTCAGAGCTAATGGGTGTGCCGGTAATCCCGACTGTCGCCAACCGGGGAGAAGGCCTCGACGAGCTGATAATGGCAGCCACCGAAGTCGCGCGTACGCAGCTCAAACCGAAGCCTCTGGGAATATCATACGGGCTTGATGTTGAGAGCAATATCATGAAACTGACCGAGGCGATCGCCGCCGGCGGGCTTGACGACCCTTACGGATTGCCCCACCGGGCGCTGGCGCTGCTCCTGCTGGAAAAAGACCCCGAGTTCATCGAGCTGACGTCGGTTATGCCGGGCTGGGAGCCTGTACTCGAACTGGCATCACAGCTGCGGGAGCTGATAGAAAAAGAGCACGGCCAGTCGGCGCACACGCGAATCGCTGGCGAACGGCACGCTCTGGCGGGCCTCATCGTCGATGAGGTGGAGACCCGCGAAGAGGCCGACAGGCCGGGCTGGGGCGAGCGGATGTGGCGCTTCACCACCAGCCCCATAACCGGAGTGCCCATCCTCATCATGGTGCTGGCGTTCACTTTCCTCCTGCTTTACTTCGTGGGCAGCACCCTGGCCGATGTCATGAGCGGTTTCTGGGGAGAATACATAGCACCGCCAGCCAAGGCGGCGATCGTGGGGCTGCTGGGCGACAACGTCGTCAGCCAGTCGCTCGAATGGGCGGTCTCGGGCATCGAAGCGGCGCTTACCGTCGGTATCCCATACGTCCTCGTCTTCTACATCCTCCTTGCGTTCATGGAAGACATGGGGTATCTGAACTCGGTTGCGTTCCTCACCGATTCGGTCATGCACAAATTCGGCATACACGGACGCGCGGCCATCCCCATCGTCGCCGGCGCAGGATGCAACGTTCCCGCCATCATGGGTACGCGCACGCTGACTACCATGAGGGAGAAGGTTATCGCGGGCACGCTCATCGTGATGGTGCCCTGTAGCGCCCGTAACGCCATCATCTTCGGCGCCGTCGCGTTTTATTCAGGCTGGCAGTACGCATTGCTGCTGTACGTGATCATCGGGGTGCTCTGGGTCCTGATCGGCCTCGCGCTCAACAGGATCATACCGGGGCATCCAACCGGCCTGGTCATGGAGATGTTCCCTTTCCGCCGCCCGCATCTGGCTACTATCGTCAAGAAGACATGGTATCGCTTCAAGGATTTCATCTTCCTGGCTGTTCCGATCCTCCTCGCCGGCAGCGTCATCCTCGGGTCGATGCTGCAGACGGGAATACTCTACCGGGTCGCGGACGTGCTTTCACCAGTTGTGGAGGGATGGATGGGGCTGCCGGCGGTCGCCGGCATCACACTCATCATGGGGATACTCCGCAAGGAGCTGGCGCTGCAGCTTTTGATAACCATTGCCATAGCATCCGGCGTGGCCGCCGACGCCCATGGCGACCTCAACCAGGTGATGACCAATACCCAGCTGTTTATCTTCGCGCTTGTGTGCGCAATCTATATTCCATGCGCGGCCACCATCGCGGCCCTCGCCCGCGAACTCGGCTGGCGCCGTTCGATCTACATCATGATATTCACGGTTGCCCTGGCGGTGCTGATGGGCGGGCTCGTGAACCACGCCATCCTGGCCCTGAGCTGAATATGGGGGGTTTTCCATGGCATTTGACGGCCGGGTCTTCCCGCCAGCTGTCTCTCAGGCAGACACCTCAAATGACCTCAGGATCCGCTCAAGTTTTTTACTGGTCTTCCCGATATACGGGCACCACTCGAGGCTAAGCTCAATTTTTTGTGGGGGAGGTGACACACATGGCTATGGAAGCCAGTTTTAAAACCCAGCCCGTAAGGGCGAGGATCCTCACCGACGAGTACGAGATTGAGGGCAACGTGCACGTCAAGCCGGGCTACTACAACGGCCGGGTATCGGATATCCTTAATGCTCCGGAAGCTGAATTCATCCCGGTGACGCAGGCGACATGCACCAGCCGCGCGTCAGAGGATTCCACCCCGATCGAGACAGACTGCACCATCGTACAGGTGAAAACCATCAAGATGGTCTTCCCATTCGATGATGAGTGACGTTTATTAGGGGCACACCGCTTTGTCCATATTGTACAAAAACATCCTTGTTTTATTGTACAATTGGATAAGAACTTTGCCTGTATGAACGCATATCATATGGATAGTGCGTTTGTACCAAAGTCAAAAGATCAGGGGAGGACAAAGCGGTGGAGCTGAGCGTATCAGACATCCTGAAGCTGCCCATCCTGGGTGAAGCCAAGGTTCTGGCCGGTGAAAAGGGCCTGGGCCGTGAGGTTTCGCAGGTCACGGTCGGCGAGGTTCCCGATATCGGCGACTGGCTGACGGGAAACGAACTGGTCCTCTCCACTTTTTTCGGCGTCGACACGACTACCGACGCCCAGGTCGAATTTACCCGCAGGATAATCAAGGCCGGCGCCGCCGGGCTGCTGGTCAAACCGGGGCGCTTCATCTCGGAAGTAGACTCGCAGATCATCGCCCTCGGCAAGCGCCACAATTTTCCCATCGTCGAAGTGCCGCCTGATGTCCGCTGGACCCATATCATCGCCGAGATATCAGAACGCATCGTCGGCGAACATGTTTCGCTTCTCCGCCGCTCTCAGGATATCCACCAGCGGCTGCTGGACGTCGTCATCGACGGCGGCAGCTGGCAGTCGATCGCCGATACCACTTCGCAACTTCTGGGTAAACCTGTCGTGCTCGAGGACTCGTTCCTCGAACTTCTGGCCGAGACAGTCCCCGATGACACTGACGCGGACCTGGTAAAGAAATACGAGGCCATGCGCAAGTCTGAGAAGGAGGCCGGCCGGCCGGAGGCGCCGCCACGGGGAGAGCGTTACAGGCGAACACCGCTGAACGGAAAAAAAGAATTCCCAGCCAAGGCCACTGTTCCGATCATGGTCAGCCGTGACGTGCTCGGCTATGTATCCAGTTTTGAAACCGACGCGCCATTGAACGACCTCGATCTGGTCGCGCTGGAGAGCGCCGCCACGGTGGCCGCAATCGAGATGGGGCGCGAGCTGGTACGCATGGAGGCGGAAACCCGCCTGCGCGGCGACTTTGTCGACGACCTGGTGTCGGGCGAGTTCGACGCCGGCCCGACGATGCTGCAGCGCGCGAGTTTCCTCAGCGGCGACCTTAGCCGTGGCTGCCTGGTGCTGATTGCGGACATCGACAACTTCGGCGAGTTCATCGCGGCACGTGACTTAAAGGAACAGGAAGTACAGCAGATCAAGAACCGTTTCTTCAGCGGGGTCAAGCAGGTGGTGCGCGCCCACCACGAGAACGCGCTGCTGACTCCCAAGAGCGATAACGTCATCGCCTTCCTGCCGCCGCTGACAAGCGGCAGCGAGAAGCTGCTGGCGGTCGCGCGCGCAACGGCGACAAAGATCAGGCAGACATGTAAGGAAATACTTCCCGAGCTTTCCGTCTCCGTTGGCCTGGGCAGGTTCCATGAAGACCCGGCCCAGACGCGGCGCGCCTATCGCGAGGCGCAGTCCGCCCTGCAGGTAAGCCAGCGGCTTGGGGAGAAGGGCGCCATCGCCACGTTCGACGACATGGGCGTCTACAAGCTGCTGCTGGGAGCGCTGGAAGAGGATCCGGAAGAGGTGCGCAACTTTTACGAAGAGACGATCGCCCTAGTCGAATCTTACGACAAGGAGCACAAGACCGACCTGGTCGGCACCCTGGAGTCATACCTGGCGAACAACCGCAGCGTCGCGGCCACGGCCGAAGCGCTGTTTACCCATCGGCACACGATACGCTACCGGCTGGGCCGTATCAACGACCTTACCGGCCTCGACGTCCACCGCAGCGAGGACCAGGAGAAACTGGGCTTCGGCCTGAAGGCCATGCGGCTGCTGCGGCGGTAGGGTCTGGCCGACGGTATTGTAATTCTGAGGCGCAAGGCGCCGAAAAACCCCAGGAGGTCCTTCGCTCCGCTCAGGATGACAAGAAGAATCGCCTGGATGACGAAAAAGAATTGTCATTCTGAGGTGCGAAGCACCGAAGAATCTGCTCTTTAACCAAGCTCTCAGCCCGCTTGAAAATATGTTTGTACATTTGTACAATCAACTCCGCATATTATTTATCCATACGGCCCAAAAACTGGGCGCCTCACGGGTCTATACTCCATATGTACAAAGAGATGAAGTAAACTGGGCCGGTTGCGCCTTTTTGGGCTATATTATTGTCTGTCGTTTCTAACCAGAAGGATCTATGCATGTGCCGACTTAGCGCCATCACATCAGCTGAATACTTTTC
>Ga0265292_1002052_pt1 | contig 15133 bp, 8 predicted proteins | sample Munlanlewell296A_FD_189080 | JGI IMG/M metagenome (GOLD analysis project Ga0265292, IMG submission 189080) | Leachate microbial communities from a municipal landfill in Southern Ontario, Canada - Leachate well 296A | ecosystem: Engineered > Solid waste > Landfill > Unclassified | place: Canada...
GCCGACTCTTTGGGTATGTGTTTCCGTCACGCATGTCACAACGCCGATCACGGGTCTTGCGATGTCACACAATCGCGTAATTTCTCCAAACCCGCGCATTCCCATTTCCAGAATTAGGCATTGCGCGTCGTCGCGTGAATTGAGAATGGCGGTCGGCAACCCTTGATCGTTGTTGAATGAACGCTCACTCGCGCTCACTCTGAACTGATCACCAAGCGCGGCGGCAACAAAGTCTTTCGTTGTCGTCTTACCAACCGATCCGGTAATCGCAACAACGCGATTCTCGAGTTGAGCATCGAGTTTGTCTCGGCCCCACGACCCAAGCTGCATCAGTGCCGTGAGCGTGTCCTGAACGACAACCGCAGTGCGACCCTGGGACTGTCGACTTGTTAGATACGCGCCAGCCCCACGCTGAAGTGCATGCCCGATGAAATCATGGCCGTCGTTACTCGCAACGACTGGAATAAATAATTGTCCCGGCTGAATTGTTCGTGAATCAAACGATGCGCCGACGAGATGCGCGTTTTGTCCGACCAATTCACCGTTCGTCGCGCGAGCAACATCGGTGGCCATAAAACGCATACACCGACACTACCTACACGGAAAAGCTCAGCTTCGAAGCGCAGTGTGGCTATCAGTTAGAGTCAACTACTCGTTGCTTTAACATCGTAGATTTCCAGAACGAAGGACTAACCTGACATTTCAGGTACATGAGGACGGCCGGAGCAACTATTTTGAACAGTCCGTCAACTTTCAAGCGCTATACGGGGGATGTCGAGCGGAATGGGAAATAAGAACGAAGCCACCGCCCGCATCAAAATTAACAAGATGCTCGAAGCGACCGGCTGGCGATTCTTTCCGGACGGCGAAAAACCAGCCAACATTCAACTTGAGTTAAATGTGAAGGTCAAACCATCTGACCTGGATGAGCTTGGTGTCGATTTCGATAAAACCTCTAAGGGTTTCGTTGACTTCCTGCTCCTTGATACAAAGGGGTTCCCCTTCGTAGTCATTGAAGCAAAGTCCGAGGACAAGAACCCCCTCGTCGGCAAGGAACAATCCCGCAAATATGCGCGCTCACAAAACTGTCGATTCGTCATTCTCTCCAATGGAAATCTTCATTATTTTTGGGATCTAGAGCGTGGCAACCCTTACGTCATAACTTCATTTCCGACTCCAGACTCAGTGATCAGTTACCAAAAGGTGCTACCCGACCCACAGCGCCTCATCGACGAACAAGTCAAAAGCGATTACATCGTTCTCACCCAGCGTCCGAACTACCGTTCCGAAGCGTCGTGGCAAAATGTAGCGGAACGCCCCGGTTATATCCAGACCAACAATTTGCGCTTCCTGCGTCCATATCAACTGAATGCCATACACAACCTGCAACGGGCAATCAAGGACGGCAAGGACAGATTCCTCTTCGAAATGGCGACCGGCACTGGTAAGACGTTGACCTCTGCCGCCATGATCAAGCTCTTTTTGCGCTCGGGCAACGCCTCCCGTGTCCTCTTTTTAGTAGATCGTCTCGAACTAGAGGATCAAGCCAGGAAAGTATTCGCCCCGCTGCTGTCCGCAGATTTTCGGACCGTGGTTTACAAGGAGAACCGCGATGATTGGAGGCACGCAGAGATCGTAGTCACAACTGTCCAGTCGCTGATGTTCAACAACAAATACCAGAATCTCTTCTCGCCTACTGATTTCGATCTAGTGATCTCCGACGAAGCACATCGCTCAATTGGTGGTAATGCCCGGGCGGTGTTCGACTACTTCATCGGCTACAAACTCGGCCTCACCGCGACACCTCGTGACTACCTAAGACGTTTCGAACACGCGGTGCCAACCGCTCGTGACCCTCGCGAAACCGAGCGGCGTTTGCTGCTCGACACTTACCGCACCTTCGGCTGCGAGAATAGCCAACCCACTTTCCGCTACTCGCTGTTGGACGGAGTGCGGGAAGGCTTTTTGGTTAACCCAACAGTGGTGGATGCTCGCACAGAAATCACCACCGAACTGTTATCCGACAAAGGCATCGTCGTTTCGTTCACCGACGATTCTGGTGAGGATCAGGAAGAAGCTTTCAGGCAGCGCGAATTTGAAAGGCGTTACTTTTCCAATGCCACCAACCAACTTTTGTGCAAGACCTTTTTGGAACATGCCCTGCGCGATCCGGTTAGTGGTGAGATCGGTAAGTCCATCATCTTCGCGGTCAGTCAGAACCATGCCGCGAAATTGACGCAGATCTTGAATGAAATGGCCGACCGCATGTTTCCCAGCAAGTACCAGTCGGATTTCGCAGTGCAGGTCACCTCTCAAATCCAGGATGCCCAACAATTCACCATCAATTTCGCCAACAACAACCTTCTCGGCTCCGGAAATTTTTTGCCCGACTACAAAACAAGCAAGGCTCGCGTCTGCGTCACAGTCGGCATGATGACTACGGGCTACGACTGTCCTGACATCCTCAACCTGGGACTTTTCCGCCCCATCTTCTCGCCCACCGACTTTATCCAGATCAAAGGCCGTGGCACCCGCAGGCACAACTTCCTCGATCTGTTATTCGACGACAACATGAAAGAAAACGTCGCATATCCCCAGAAGATCACCTACAAACTTTTCGATTTCTTCGCCAATTGCGAATATTTCGAGACGGAGTTCAACTACGACGAGGTATTGAAACTCCCTCAACTCCCAGTTGGTGACGGGACGAGCGACGGAGGAACCGGCCCTACAGCCCATGTTGGCGATTATGAACATCTGGGGACGGACATCCTTTCGACGATCAAGGAAGAGGCAATCGGTTACGAGGGGATGAAAATAGACCGCATGTTCTTCGAGAGGTTCGAAGAAACGGTGCGGGAGAACGAGATCATTGCCCAAGCAGTGGAGGCGGGACAGTGGGACCGCGTAATCGACTATGTCAACCGAGAGGTCTTCGACAGGCCCGAGGAGTTTTACACTCTCGACAAGTTACGAAAAGCCGCCGCAATTGATCGGCGGCTGACTTTGCGTGAGATTCTGGAAAAGATCTTCGGTCTCATTCCACGTTTCAAATCCAGAGACGAACTGCTAGAAGAAGAGTTTGCCAAATTCGTATCCGACCATAAACCCGAAGAAGCCGACTCAATTCCGGCAATCAAGACCTACTTCAAGGCTTATGTATCCAGTGACCAAATTCGCTACATAATTGAGAGCCGGCATTTCACAGACCTAGCCACCAATCCGAACTTTTCCAGTCGCGACTTTCGCGCCGTGCCAAAACGGTACCGCACCCTTGTTCCAGAATATGTCAAGGACTATGTGTCCTTGAATCAATTTGCCGCCTAGGAGGATTTGTGCGCGATGTGACTAAGACGACTATTGAAGTAAAGGGAACGAGCATTTCAGTCCTGTCGAGTGACGACGAAGATTTGATTTCTCTTACGGACATGCTTAAGGCGAAGGACGGCGATTTTTTTATTTCGGACTGGTTACGCAACCGAAATACGCTCGAATTTCTTGGTATATGGGAACACGTCCATAACCCAGATTTTAATTATGGCGAATTCGCCATAATTAAAAGCCAAGCTGGCCTCAACAGTTACAAAATCAGCGTAAAAGACTGGGTGGCCAAGACTAATGCCATAGGTCTGCGGGCAACCGCTGGCAGATACGGCGGAACATACGCGCACAAGGACATCGCTTTTGAATTTGGGATGTGGATCAGCCCCGAATTCAAGGTGTATCTGATCAAGGAATTCCAACGCCTAAAGGAGGACGAAAATCACCGTCTATCTTTGGCTTGGAATCTCAATCGAACTCTCTCCAAACTCAACTATCGAATCCACACAGACGCGATAAAGACCCACTTGATCCCGGCAGTCGTCACGTCCGCCAAAGCGGCCGTTACTTACGCCACCGAGGCCGATCTGCTTAACGTCGCCCTTTTTGGCCAAACCGCGAAACAGTGGCGCGATTCCAATCCCAAGCTCGAAGGCAACATTCGCGAATACGCCACGATCGAACAGTTGTTGGCGTTATCCAATATTGAGGTTATGAATGCCGAGTTCATTCACATTGGCTTGGCACAAAGCGAGCGGCTTAAAAAACTCAATGAAATTGCTATTCGCCATATGCAGTTGCTGACCACTGACCCATCTGTAAAGCGCCTCAAGAAATAACCATGCTCGACACAGATACGAAACGCCGAATTGACACAGCTCGTGACATCCTCGTAGGTAAAGTGCCCGACCCCAAGAGTCAGGTCGAGCAAATCACAATTGCCCTGATTTATAAATTCATGGACGATATGGACGCCGAGAGTGAAGAGCTCGGCGGAAAGCGCAAATTCTTTGCCAAGGGATTCGCCCGCTACGGCTGGGCCAAACTGATGCGCTCCGGCCTAGGCGGCCACGAAACCCTGAACCTCTACGCCGAGGCAATTGCCAAAATGCCAGAGAACTCCGGCATCCCACCACTCTTCCGTGAAATCTTCAAGAACGCTTACCTTCCTTACCGGGACCCAGAGACCCTGCGTGCCTTCCTCAAGATCATCGACGAATTCAATTACGACCACAGCGAGCGTCTCGGCGACGCTTTTGAATATCTACTCTCGGTTCTCGGCTCACAGGGCGACGCCGGTCAGTTCCGCACTCCGCGCCACATCATCGATTTCATGGTTGCCGTTGTCGACCCGAAGAAGAACGAATCTGTGCTTGATCCCGCCTGTGGCACCGCCGGGTTTCTAATCTCTTCGTACAAGCACATTCTCAAAGAAAATACCGACAGGAAGGGAAGCAGCACTCTCACGCCAGACGAAAAGGGTCGTCTGGCCGCTAACTTCAAGGGCTACGACATCTCGCCCGATATGGTGCGCCTCTCGTTGGTGAACATGTACTTACACGGCTTCACCGACCCGCATATATATGAATACGACACGCTTACCAGCCAGGACCGTTGGAGCGATTACGCCGATGTAATCCTCGCCAATCCGCCTTTCATGTCGCCGAAGGGTGGGATCAAACCACACAATCGATTCTCAGTGCAGAGCAAGCGCAGCGAAGTGTTGTTTGTGGATTACATGGCCGAGCATCTGACAGCCAACGGCCGCGCTGGAATCATCGTGCCGGAAGGAGTCATTTTCCAGAGCCAGACCGCTTACAAACAACTCCGTCGAATGTTGGTAGACGAGTACCTAGTCGCCGTCGTCTCGTTGCCGGCGGGAGTGTTCAATCCTTATTCAGGAGTCAAGACATCAATACTCATTCTGGACAAGTCGTTAGCCAAGAAAGCGACCACCATCGCCTTTTTCAAAATTGAGAACGACGGGTTCGGCCTCGGCGCACAGCGGCGCGAGTCTGACAAAAACGATCTTCCGCTGGTCAGAGCTGAGTTAATTGAGTACATGCACAACTTGCGCTCAGGCAAATCAGTTGACGACTACAAGCCGTCGATGGGGCTTACCGTTGGCAAGGAAGAGATCTCAGCGAATGGCGAATATGGCCTGAGCGTGGAGCGCTACCGGAAGGGGATTTCGCGAGTCTCGCACTACGCGACTGTTCCACTTGGTGAAGTCTGCAAACTTATTGGCGGCGCAACACCTTCGAAACAGAAAGTGTCATATTGGACGAACGGTTCTGTGAAATGGATTTCTTCAAAGCACATAGACGAGCGCGGACATATTATTGGCTACGAGCTCATTTCCAAAAAGGCCGTAAACGAAACCTCAACACGAGTCGCGCCCAAGAACTCCACAATCATGATCACTCGAGTCTCCGTCGGAAAGTATGCGATTGCAGACGATGATTACGCAATAAACCAAGACCTAACCGCGCTCGTTTCGAAAGACATTGAGCGCCTCGCCCCAGAATTCATACTCGTCGTCGCGCCCCACATCGCTTCCATCGTGGAGCGCAACGCTGAAGGAATTGGTGTCCGTGGAGTTACGCGGAACTTCCTCTCCAGCATTCAAATCCCTCTACCGCCGTTGGATGTGCAACGGGAGATGGTGGCGGAGATCGTGGGTTATCAGAAAGTAATCGATGGAGCCCGTGCAGTCGTCGACAATTACCGCCCCCGTATCCAATTCGACCCTAAGTGGCCAATCCGCGATTTGAGTGACGTATCTACCAAGATCACAGACGGTGCGCATTTCACTCCGACCTATACCGAATCAGGAGTTCCTTTTCTTCGTGTTACCGACATTACTCAAAGCAACACGTCGAAGAAGTTTATTCCAAAGGACGAGCACAACGAACTCATCAAGCGCTGCCGACCAGAAAGAGGGGATGTTCTCTACTCAAAGAACGGCACCATTGGTATAGCAAAACTCATCGATTGGGAATGGGAATTCAGCATCTTCGTCAGCCTTGCTCTGATAAAGCCGAGGAAGGACCTAGTAGATTCGCAATACTTGGCATGCTTCCTAAACACAGACGCGGCATATACACAAGCCTCCGCCCGCTCCAAGTCCGGGACTGTCACGAATCTACACCTAGTTGACATAAAGACAATTAAGATTCCGATCCCATCCCTCGCCGTGCAGCACGCCATCGTCGCCAAGATCGAAGCCGAGCAAGCACTGGTCGCCGCTAACCGTGAACTGATTGAACTATTCGAAAAGAAGATCCAATCTGCACTGGCCGAAATCTGGGATGAAATGGAAACGCCCGTAGAAGATGGCTGACCGAGAGCCGCTTAGAGGAATAAACCATGCCGCAGCAAACAATTCTTTCGTACAGTGACGTTCTCGCTGAAGCCAACCATCACCGTCACCTTCTCTTAGGAAACGGCTTCAGCATCTCATGCCGGCCAGAAGTATTTATGTATGGGAAACTCTTTGAGCGTGCGGATTTCTCTGATTTGATTCGTGCTCGCCAGGCATTTGATGTATTGGCAACTAAGAATTTTGAAACGGTGATTCGAGCGCTGAGAAGTTTTGCCTTGCTTGCCAGTCTTTACGCCGCGGGCAAGCAAGATGGAAAGTCTGAAGCTAGCGAAGACGCAGATGCGCTCAGAGAAGTGCTCGTCGGCGCAGTCGCGAATTCACATCCAGACCGTCCGTACGATATTCAACCAAGCGAATATCTGAAGTGCCGCGAATTCCTGCGTGGCTACACGAGTCTTAATACTCTGAATTATGACTTGCTGCTCTACTGGGCACTTATGCAAAACGAACTTGGCGACCAAGCGATTTATTGTGATGATGGCTTTCGCAAACCGGCCGATGATCCTACAGCCGACTATGTCTCATGGGACCCAGACAACTCCAAAGGGCAAACGGTTCGCTACCTCCATGGGGCGCTCCATCTGTTCGATTCGGGACCTGAGATGAAGAAGTACACATGGATCGATACGCAGATTCCCCTCATCGAGCAAATTCGCGCGGCACTGAAGCAGGAGTTCTATCCAGTCTTCGTGTCCGAAGGTACGAGCGACGAGAAGGTGGATCGCATTCGTCACAACGATTATCTCAGCAAGATGTACCGCTCATTCACGGAAATTCATCACGCACTCGTAGTTTTCGGTCACTCCCTCGATGGATCTGATGACCATATTTTCATCGACCGAATTGGGCGGCATGGCAAGACGGAACAACTTTATGTAAGCATATTCGGCGATCCAAGTTCACCAACAAACAGAGGAATAATACAGCGTGCATCGGATCTCTCGCATCTTCGCCCAGCTCGAAGACCTTTGGAAGTTAAGTTCTTTGACGCGGCCAGTGCGTCTGTCTGGAATTAGCGCAATTGAAACAACGGTTTCCGCGAGTCGGCCTGGACTGATGAATTTCTTAACTTAACTGGATTCGCGATCTTGAACAGGCGATTCTTTACCTTCTACCAAATGAATTGGGACCAACGATAAGTGGGAAAGAAGTGATTGACACAACCCACATATACCAGTACGGTCCTAATTCATTCATTGAATTCCTCATGAAACACCGATTCAGGCTTAAATCATGTCGGATCCGCAATCAATTAGCCGGCAATCCGATCCCAAGAAAGAGAAAGGTGAAAAATAATGGCGGACGCTCAAGTCACATGCATAATCAAGCCGCACCCTCAAAGCACCCACGAACACATCACTCATCTTGGCAATCCACCGAATTGGGTGTGGACGCGCGAGGACGTCATTTCCAGCATCGACGCGAAGACCAATACGTTCTTCGTGCTTGACCCCGAGTCCAAGAAGCGTTCTGAGATCGGGGTTGTTCGCGAGGCTGGAAAAGCTCCATATTTAAGAACCCATGCCGACGGGAACTGGAATAACAATTTGCTTTCGCTTAAGCAGTGTCCGAACAAGTAGAGCCTTTCGCTATACATGAAAGAGTGTTATAGAAATTTGCCGATGACGATATTCGAGTTTGGTCGCGTTCGGATCAGAATCGGATTACCCAAGTCGGAAGCGAACACAAGCCCGTTCGAAACATAGGAAACCCTGCAAATCAATATCATCTAGTACCGTATTTTTCAATGAACGCAGATGGTGAGTCGCGCACTCATGTCATAGTTTTATTCGGCGGAGAATCTGCGGAACACGATGTCAGTTGTGTCACCGCTGCTCACGTTCTCCGCGCTCTAGATTCTGATCGTTATCGGATTACTACTGTCGGAATTTCGCGAGCGGGAAAATGGGTGCTCGCCCCGGAGCCAACGAAGTCGTTGACCGCCGGCACCCTGTCGTTGCCGGAGCGCCTAGTCGCCGAAGGGGAACCAACTTCGATCACGCCGATCATTGAGCAGGTTCGCTCCGACGAAAACACCGTCGTGTTTCCATTGCTCCATGGCCCAATGGGTGAAGACGGCACGGTGCAAGGTGTACTGGAACTTGCCAATGTGGCGTACGTCGGAGCCGGTGTACTCGGTAGCGCGGTGGCGATGGATAAAGGCGTTGCCCGACAGTTGCTCGCGGCCAACAACATCGCCCAACCAAAATTCGTTTCGCTTCGTGACGGTTTTGTCTCGGATGCGGTCATCGATAGCGCTATCGAAAAACTTGGGCTACCTGTTTTCGTCAAGCCAGCCAACATGGGTTCATCGATCGGCGTATCCAAAGCGCACACGATGGACGAGGTGCGTCGCGCGATTGCACATGCGCTCACGTTTGATGAATGGCTGCTCATCGAGGAGGCCATTGTTGGTCGAGAAATTGAGGTGGCAATACTTGGAAATCTTGAGCCGCGTGCGTCGGTGCCGGGAGAAATCATTCCAAGCCACGAGTTCTACGATTATGAGGACAAATATGTTGTCGACGGAGCGGCGCTCATCGTTCCCGCTCGACTAAGTGCAGAGCTGGTCAGCGAGGTTCAGCACAAAGCGATCGAGATCTTTAAGGTCTTGCGGGCCGATGGCATGGCTCGCGTCGATTTCTTGTACGAGGAAAACGGTCGCGGTTTTCTGTGCAACGAGGTCAACACGATTCCGGGATTTACACCGATCTCGATGTATCCGAAGCTATGGCAGGCCAGTGGACTGACGTACGGTCAGCTATTAGATGAACTGATTTCTTTGGCCATCGAGCGTCACGCTCGTCAACGTAGAAACACTCAACGCTAACGAAACCGGCCGATCAGGTTCCGGATGCCGGAATGTTGATCAGTTGTCCCGGATGAATGATCACGCTCGAACTCGGCCACCCATTTGCGCCCAAAAGCGCACTCAGTGACACGCAGAACTTCTTGCGGATGATGTAAATCGAATCGTCAGCGGCAACTTTGTATGTGCCGGCCGGACGCGGGTCGCAACCAGGAGTACTTGGGGCAATGGACACGTTTGGTGCAATCGTGATTACCGGATTATTAACCATCGCAGTTGGTGGAATTTTCATCGTCGCGCCGGGGTATGGAAACTGTGTGGCGGCTACTAATCCGTTCCACGACAGGAGTTCGGAAACCGTGATGCCGAACAGGTTTGCTACTCCGATCGGAGAGTCACCCGCTCGCACTATGTATTCTTGCTCGACGCCTACCGACCCGGGCGGCAAAGTCGTGGAAACGACTGGCAACGTCGATTGCGCCGGAGGGATTGTGGCGAAGTCAGTCGGTCCAACAGGAACCACGGTGGTGGCGCTGCCCCTGACCTCTGTGCCACACGAGGAAATGAGCATGATGAGAGAGAGAATGGCCCCGGATGCAGCAATAGCCGTACGGTTTATTGATTTCATTTCGCTTAATTCTAGGCGAATTTGCCCCCAAAGTATGCTCACTCGCCAGCGCGAGTATTACGCGAGTGGCCGAAACGAAGCGACGATTGGTGATGGCAGTGACGTCGATCCCATGAGGAATTGATCAACCGAAGCTGCCACCGCGCGACCTTCTGCGATCGCCCACACGATGAGACTTTGTCCCCTGCCCATGTCACCGGCTACAAACACGCCGCGAACATTTGTTGCAAATGAATCGTTTCGGGCAATGTTGCCTCTCGCATCCTGTTCGACGCCGAGTTGCGACAACCATGAGTCCATTTGAGGTCCGACAAAACCAAGTGCCAGCAGCACAAGATCGCAGCGCAACTCCTTTTCCGAGTTTGCCACTACCTCAAATTTTCCGTTGACAAGAATCACTTCGTTGAGGACTAGCGCGCGGACAATGCCACGATCATCCCCGACAAAGCGCTCGGTGCTTACGCCAAAGACACGTTCGCCGCCTTCCTCGTGGGCGGACGAAGTGCGAAAGATCGTTGACCATTGCGGCCACGGATTTTCTGCCGATCGGACATCGGGAGGTTTTGGCATGATCTCTAACTGCGTAACGGAGGCTGCGCCCTGGCGATGAACTGTACCGAGACAATCTGCGCCGGTATCGCCTCCTCCAATGATGACTACATGCTTTCCCGCAGCACTGATCGAATTGTCGATGAGGTCTCCGTGTTGGATTCGATTCGATGGCGGTAGAAATTCCATGGCTTGATGGATGCCCGCAAGTTCGCGACCGGGAACATTCAGATCTCGCCATGCGGTGGCCCCGCACGCAAGGACGAGGGCATCATTCGAGGCCATTAGTACATCGATGTCGACGTTCTCGCCGACGCGCGCGTTGGTCCGGAACTCTGTTCCCTCTTCTCTCATTTGGGCGAGGCGTCGATCTAGGTGCTTCTTTTCCATCTTGAATTCGGGAATGCCATAGCGGAGCAGCCCGCCGATGCGATCATCTCGCTCGAGGACTACGACATCGTGGCCTGCGCGGGTTAGTTGCTGGGCGGCGGCCAGTCCTGCAGGACCTGAGCCGATGACGGCAACTCGCTTACCAGTCTTCACGGTCGGAACTTGCGGCAGGACCCAACCTTCGTCCCACGCCCGGTCGATTATTTCGACTTCAATTTGCTTGATGCTCACCGGATCGGCGTTTATCCCGAGGACGCACGCAGACTCGCACGGCGCCGGACATAGCCGACCCGTGAATTCTGGAAAGTTGTTCGTTGCGTGGAGGCGATCGATGGCCTCGCTCCAATGTTGGCGATAGACGAGATCGTTCCAATCGGGAATGAGATTTCCCAGCGGACATCCGTTGTTGCAAAATGGAATTCCACAATCCATGCATCGACCGGCCTGATGTTTGATGTCGGCCTCTGCAAATGGTTCATACACTTCGTGCCAGTCTGAGATTCGCACGGGAATTGGACGACGACTCGGCGTCGCTCGCGACCACTTCAAGAATCCTGTCGCCTCACCCACGCGCAGACTCCATCACTCGCTGCGAGGTTTCATCCTCTGACAATCCGTCTCTAGTGGCGGTCGCCAGCACCGCCAATACCCGCTCGTAGTCGCGTGGCATGACCTTGCGAAAGTCAGTTGCATTCTTCGTCCATTCGGTAAGGATTTTTCGAGCCCGATCCGAATTCGTGTACTCAAGGTGACGAGTTATGATCTCGAAAAGCCAAACTAAGTCGCTGACATCTGGATCTTGTAACGAAACGAGTTCGTAATTTAAGCGCTCGTCGAGCGATTCGTTTGGGTCATAGAGGAATGCGATTCCGCCCGACATTCCGGCACCAAAATTGCGCCCAGTTTCACCTAGCACTACAACTCGCCCACCCGTCATGTATTCGCAACCGTGATCGCCGATTCCCTCAACGACGGCAGTTGCGCCAGAGTTGCGCACGCAGAATCGCTCGCCAACTTTTCCGTTGAGGAAAATTTCGCCGGAAGTTGCGCCGTAGGCAATCACGTTGCCGGCAATCACATTGTCGTGGGCCACAAAAGTTGACCTCGAATGTGGATGGACGATAATGCGTCCTCCTGACAAGCCCTTGCCCAGATAATCGTTCGAGTCGCCTTCGAGGCGCAATTCAATACCACTCGGAATGAATGCGCCAAAACTTTGGCCGGCGGAGCCGACAAAGTGCAGCTGAATGGTGGAATCCGGTAATCCCTCCCCACCCCATGCACGAGTGATCGCGTGACCGAGCATCGTTCCGACTGTTCGATTGGTATTGCTAATCGGAAGTGTTTTACTCACCGGAGTGCGATCGAGGATTGCTCCCGCGCATACGTCGAGCAATTCGTTGTCGAGCGCGTCGGCGAGTCCGTGATCTTGAGCCACAGATTGATGAAGTGTTTGACCGTACGGATTTTGCGACGTCATCAATATTGGAGATATGTCGAGCCCTTTTGTCTTCCAATGTTTGACGGCACGACCAATATTCAATGCCTCGACGTGGCCAACTGCTTCCTGCAAAGTACGAAACCCGAGTTGGGCAAGATATTCGCGAACCTCTTGGGCGATGAACTCAAAAAAATTGACGACAAATTCTGGTTTGCCATTGAAGCGCTTTCGTAACTCAGGGTTTTGGGTGGCAATACCTACCGGACAGGTATCGAGATGACAGACTCGCATCATCACGCAACCACTCACCACTAATGGAGCCGTGGCGAATCCAAATTCCTCTGCGCCAAGCAACGCCGCGACGATCACGTCCCTTCCTGTTTTCATTTGTCCGTCGGCCTGGACGACAATGCGATCGCGCAAACCATTGAGCACCAGAGTTTGTTGGGTTTCGGCAAGACCGAGTTCCCACGGGGCACCGGCATGCTTGAGCGAAGTTAAGGGCGAGGCACCCGTCCCCCCGTCGTGGCCCGAAATGAGAACGACGTCCGCCTTGGCTTTGCTCACTCCGGCCGCGACCGCACCAATCCCAACTTGAGCGACGAGCTTGACGTGTATGCGAGCCGATGGATTCGAATTTTTTAGATCGTGAATGAGTTGCTTGAGATCTTCAATCGAATAAATATCGTGGTGAGGCGGTGGGCTGATCAGCCCAACACCGGGCGTGCTGTGTCGAGTTTTGGCAATCCACGGATACACCTTGTAGCCGGGAAGTTGCCCACCTTCACCCGGCTTGGCCCCTTGCGACATCTTGATTTGCAGATCATCGGAATTGACCAAGTACTCGCTCGTTACTCCGAACCGGCCGGAGGCAACTTGTTTTATTGCGGACCGTTTTGAGTCGCCATTAGATAGCGCAACATAACGAATCGGGTCCTCGCCTCCCTCCCCCGTATTGCTCTTTGCCCCAATGCGGTTCATCGCTATTGCCAAATTCTCATGTGCCTCGGCGGAAATTGAGCCGTAGCTCATAGCCCCTGTGGAAAATCGTTTGACTATTTCCGAAACCGGCTCGACATCGTCTATCGAAATCGATGCGCGGCTGTTGTCGAATTCAAACAGACCGCGCAATGTCGAAAGAACTGTCGATTGGTCATCCACCGCTTTTGTGTAGTTCTTGAACAGGTCGTATCGCCCGCTTCGAGTTGCGTGTTGGAGGCGAAAAACCGTTTCCGGATTGAACAGGTGATGTTCGCCTTCCCGTCGCCATTGATACTCGCCTCCGAGTTCCAGTTTGCGATGCGATCGCAGGTTCGCCCTCGGTGGATGAGCCACGGAGTGTCGAGCCGCAACTTCGGCGGCGATGACATCGAGCCCGATTCCGTCGAGTCTCGACACGGTTCCGGTAAAAAATTCGTCGACCAAGTCGTGTCCAAGTCCAATTGCCTCAAATATTTGCGCGCCCGTATACGACGCAACTGTTGAAACCCCCATTTTGGACATCACCTTAAGCACGCCCTTGCCGGCTGCCTTGATGTAATTATTTATTGCCTTGTGCGGATCGATCTGGCCAAGATCGTGCATGCCAAGACCGTTGTCGGCAAGAACCATGTCCTCGATGGACTCGAAGGCAAGGTACGGGTTGATCGCACCGGCGCCGTAACCAATCAGCAATGCCATGTGATGAACTTCGCGCGCATCGCCGGACTCAATAATGAGACCGACTTGAGTCCGTTGTTTCTGGCGAATTAGGTGATGATGAATCGCGCTCGTGAGCAGGAGCGATGGAATTGGGGCGAACACTACGTCGCTGTTTCGATCCGACAACACAATGATTCGCGCTCCGCCTGTAATTGCATCGCTGACGGCGGACTTGGCTTCGTCGAGAGCCTTTCGTAATCCCAATTCACCATCGGCCACCCGATACAAACCGCTAATGACAACCGATGACAAGTGAGTCCGATCGCCGTCATCATTGATGTGAATAATTTTTGCCAACTGATCGTTGTCAATGATCGGAAACGGCAAGACGAGTTGCCGACAATTTTCTGCTGTTCCAATCAACAGATTCGATTCCGGGCCGACCGACGATGCAACGGATGTGACAACCTCCTCGCGGATCGCATCGAGCGGCGGGTTTGTTACCTGGGCAAAGAGTTGTTGAAAATAGTCGAACAACAATCGTGGTCGCGCCGAGAGTACGGCGATCGGAGTATCCGTACCCATCGAGCCGATCGGTTCGGCTCCGGACTTGGCCATTGGCGCGAGAATGACCTTCAGTTCCTCATGCGTGTAGCCGAAAACCTGTTGGCGGCGAAGCACGCTGTCGTGGCTGAACACCACATGTTCGCGATCCGGTAAATCGTCGAGATGTATGAGCCCCCTTTTCAGCCATCGGCCATACGGTTCGGCCCGGGCGAGATCCAATTTAAGTTCGGCGTCGTCGACGATGCGTTGTTGGGCGGTATCGATGAGCAACATTCGTCCCGGCTGGAGCCTGCCCTTGTAAACGACGCGCGCCGGGTCTATATCGACCACCCCAACTTCGCTTGACATAATCACCAGATCGTCGTCGGTAACCCAGTATCGACTTGGTCGCAATCCATTTCG
>Ga0265292_1002053_pt1 | contig 15128 bp, 13 predicted proteins | sample Munlanlewell296A_FD_189080 | JGI IMG/M metagenome (GOLD analysis project Ga0265292, IMG submission 189080) | Leachate microbial communities from a municipal landfill in Southern Ontario, Canada - Leachate well 296A | ecosystem: Engineered > Solid waste > Landfill > Unclassified | place: Canada...
GTAGGCGTGCCACTTTTAGCTTTATTTTTGAGTGATTTACTAATTGGTTTTTATGGTCCAACCATGCTGGCAGTTTATGGCTGCTTTGGGGTAAGTTTTGTGATTGGCCGGTGGGCTAGTCAGAAAGTTAGTTTTATGAGATTGGTTTTGGCAACTCTCGGTTCTGCTAGTTTATTTTATCTGATTACAAATGCTGCCGTTTGGGGTTTTGGGACTATGTATTCACATGATTTGGCTGGTTTAGGCCAAGCCTATTTAGCCGCTATCCCATTTTTCAGAAATAGCTTAGTGGGTGACTTGATGTATCTAGGAATATTTGTGAGTTTGTGGCGATTAACCGGTCAAACTTTGACCAATACAACCGCTCGCAGCCTTTCAAAGTTTGGTAGTGCAGTCCAAGTCAGCTAATTTATGGCCTTAAAAGTTTTTAGACATAATCAAGTTTTGGCTGAGACTATTTTGACGGCCTTAACTGATTATGAAAAAACTTCGCTGCAATATTCGTTTGATAATGTGTTGATTGAGCCGGTTAAAAAATTCATTGTTTCAGGCAAAATGTTTCGAGGAGGTTTATTTTTAACTGTTGTGACAGAATTGATGCGACTAGACAATCCCAGTAGTGAGACATTTAAAGTTGCGACAGTTTTGGAGTTAGTTGGCTCAGCCATCTTAATTCAAGACGATGTTATGGATGAGGCAGTGTTAAGACGAGATTTGCCAGCCCTGCATCGGGAATATGCCGGGAAAATTGATTTGCATCAGCCTAAAATCATCAACTCAAGGTTTGGAGAAAGTTCGGCGATTTTGGTGAGCGATTTTTTGTTGTTCTTAGCGACTAAAATCTTGAGTCTTTTAGAGCTAAAGCCCGAAACCAGCCTAAAATTAATTGAGGCAATGAGTACTGAAATTACTCAGCTAGTTTTTAATCAAGCTGAAGAACTGAGGTTTGCTGCCTTACCGTTAAGTGATCTAGAAATGACTCAGGAAAAAATCCTCCAGATCATGATTGGTAAAACTGCTAGATATACAGTTCAATGGCCACTTAGGTTTGCAGCTATTGTGGCTGGAGTAGCTCCGGAAATTGACTTGGCTTTGCAAAATTTTGGCGAAGCAGCTGGGGTGGTTTTTCAATTGAGTGACGATAGGTTGGGTTTATTTGGGGAGACTGTCTTGACTGGCAAGGATATTGATAGTGATGCTAGGTCTGGAAAAAAAACTTTTTATGCCTACTTTGCTCAGCATTTATTGAAGGGAGCTCAGGCGCAGGAGTTTTCAGCTCTTTACGGTAAATCTGATTTGAGTCTGCCTGAATTAGCTCAGCTTCAAGAACTTTTGGTTAGTTCTGGAGTGGAAAAGGAAGTTAATCTTTTAACTCAAACTTATGTGGCTAAAGCCAAGTTGGCCCTGGAGGCATTAGGTGACTGGCCGAGATTACAGAAATTATTAGCAGAAACGGTTGATTTTTTGGCTGTTAGAGCCAGATAACTTTAATTAATTCTGAGCTTGGCCACAAAAAAACCTTCATACCATAAGCTGGGAGCGATTCTCAAAGTATTTTTTAAATCCGGATGTAGGTCTTTGCCTCTCCAGGAAGTTATTCCCAGCAGACTGGTGGGAAGTGTTTTCGAATCTTCGAGAATTTTTGAAAAAAGTTGAATTGGTTCAATGGTAATTTTTTCTTTTTTAGATTTTTTGATGGCTGCATCAACCACACATTCATTTTCTTCTGGACTAAGGGTGCAAGTTGAATAAACAACTACCCCACCAGGTTTGGTGGCAGAAATGGCTGATCTAAGCAGCCAAACTTGGCGTTCGGCCAAAGTTTTAAGTTGTTTTTCTGACCAATGCTCGTAAGTTTCAGGTTTAGTAGCTAAAATTCTCCCTTCCATACTACAGGGTACGTCGGCTAAAACTTTATCAAAAATATGCGGAAAATTTTTCCAAATAGTTTGACCCATGCTTTGCTGAACAGTGGTATTGGTAACTTTGAGTCTGAGTAAGTTGGCCTTGAGCTTAAACAAACGTTCATAGCTAGTGTCGTTGGCTAGAATCAGACCGGAGTTTTCCATTAATGCAGCTAGTTGAGTTGTTTTACTACCGGGAGCAGCGGCTAAATCTAAAACCTGGTCGCCTAATTGTGGATTCAGGACGACAGGAGGAATCATGCTGGAAAAATTTTGTCTGTAGAGCGCGCCAGCTTGCCAGGCCTGGGAGCTTTCGAGGCTTTTAGCAATGTTAATGTTATCTGGAGTGGTAACTAGCCAAGCATCTTGATACCAAGAAACCTGCGTCAAGTCGAGTTCTAATTTATTTAATTCAGATAGTGTCGTTTCTTTGGAGTAGTTTGCCAGAGGATTAAATCTGACTGTAATTGGCTTTCTAACCTGAAAACTTTCTAGAACTGATTTTAATAAGATTGGATCTAGAAATAATGCCTCAAGTCTGTTGGTAAATTCTGGAGCTAGGAAATTTTCTAACATAAAGTTTTTAATCAAAATGAAGTTCTGCCAAAATTGGAAAATGATCTGAACCCATTAAGTCAATTTTTTGACAACTGGTTGATCTTAACCCTTTAATCCAGATAGAGTCCAGCCGCTTTCGAATATGAATTTTAAATTTTTTAGTTACAAATCTGTAAATTTTAGACAACTCAGGCATATCAATGTGGTATAAATCCGCGGTCCATTTTAGATTCGCAGTCACATGTTCAAAACTGGGTCCAAAAATCTTTTTCATAACTCGATTTTGCTTGCCATTTTTTAAAACATCAAAATTATTAAAATCGCCACAAACTACTACGTATTTAGCAGCTTCAAATAGCTCTTTATTGATCAATGCCTCTTTAAGTTGTTTGGCCCTGTGTTTAACTCCACCGATATGGTCTAGATGCAGGTTGGTGATCGAAAACTCCTGATTTTCAAACTTGAAATTGCCGATTATCGATCTTCTCAGATATGGCTGAGTTGATCCGCCAATCAATTTAGCCAACAGCCACTCATGAAGGGCAAATTTTTTAGCTTGTCGCAAAGTAAATTTTTGTTGATTTTTTAAATTAAACTTGGTGTTATTCCAGATGATACAGTTTCCCAAACTTGGATTACCTACTTCAGTCCCGACATTATGAATTTCTTTCCAGTCACCTCCGAGTTTGGCAAGGATTTGTTTGAGGATAAAAGGTTGGTTTTTTTGCCTTGCGACTTCTTGGAGGCAAAAAATGTCCACACCAGATTGAGCTAGTTCTAAAATATTATCAGAAATGCTCTGTTGATTCAGGGAAAACTGAATATTGTATGTAACAATTTTGAAATTTAAGGTTTCTGACATGTTTTAATTCGTGATTAAGAGTGGCTATTATAAATGAATTGGCGTTGGGTTCATAATTTGGTTTGCAAAATGATTAAATTTTCCGCAGTTAGCAAAAATTTGAAGTGATGGCTGTCAGAAAGAAGCATCTTTGGTACAATCACAATCTGGAGAAGACTTAATTTTTTTAGTCTAGTTAGGAAGTGTCGCATAGTGGTCTATTGCACACGCCTGGAAAGCGTGAGCCAGAAATGGCTTCGTGGGTTCGAACCCCACCACTTCCGCCGGCAAGCGAGTCAGATACGGTAATGATTGTGAGATTCGAAGCTAACTCGTTACTTTATTAGGGAACATCTTGAGTCTATTTATGAATTTTTCTACTCAACGCCAAGGTGAGGTATTTGTCTTCTTAGCCGTCTTACTTTGGAGCATTTTTCCAATCCTAACTCAATTATCTTACAGTCAGGTTTCGCCATTTACTTCGTTGACAGTTAGCTCGCTTGTTTCTGGCTTATTTTTTGCGGGGGTGATGACTTTAAAACGTCGCTGGTCAGAAATAATTAATTTTCAGGCAGTCAAGTATGCTTTATTAGCCACATTTTTTGTGGGAATAATCTACTATTTGCTCTACTTTTTAAGTTTGAAGTATTCCACCGTTGGCAATGTGAGTATTCTAGCTCTTTCAGAAACATTTTTTAGTTTTTTACTTTTCCATGTTTGGCACAAGGAGTATTTTCCCAGAGTCCATATCATAGGTGCCGGCTTAATTTTGTTAGGCGCAGTGATTGTGCTAGTTCCGTCTCTGTCGTTTTTTAGACTAGGAGATTTGTTAATTTTATTTGGAGCAGCTATCGTACCCTTCGGAAATCTATTTGTTCAAAAGGCCAGAAAACTAATTAGTACCGAAACAATCATGTTTATCAGAGGCATGACTAGCTCATTGGTTATTTTTATTTTGTCATGGCTTTTGAGTGTGGCATCACCCTCAACACAAATAACCAGTTCTATGCCATTTTTAATTACTAATGGCATTTTAATTGGCTTATCAACCATGCTTTGGGTGGAAGGAATTCATCGTTTGCCGGTGACCAAGGCTAACGCCCTAAGTTCACTGGGGCCACTCATAACCCTGCTGATAGTTTGGCTGGTTTATAAGACTGCCCCCAGCCTGTGGCAGTTATTAGCATTTGTACCGATGTTTTTTGGAGTCATGCTAATTAGTAAAAAAATTACTCCCGCTAAAGCTTGAGTGGTTTTTATAATTAGAAATAGCCCTCTTTTTTAAGCAGCTCGACTTTTTTTGGATCCAGTTTAATATTGGTGAGACTTTTTTGGCTTTTTGCTTGGGCGGAAAGAGCGATGGTGTATGAATTGTAGAGATCGGCTTGTTTAAAAAGATTGTTGACTAAATCTGGTTGATCTTTGGCGACGTTGGTATCTTCGTGTGGATCTAAAACTTTGTTGTAAAGAACTGAAGCCCCAATCTCACCTCCCTCAGGCAAATAATAAAACCAAGTTTTATTTTGCAAAACGGCTCCATTCATTTCTTGGCTGAGAATGAATTGCCTCTCAGTCTTAAAATTTGGTTCAAAAAAAGATATGAGGGACAAACCTTGCAGCCCTGTTGGTTGGGGCAAGTTTAAGAAATCAATTATGGTGGGATAAATATCGAGATTGCTAGTCGGTTGGGATATTCTCTGGGGTTTTAAATTTGGGGCCTTAATAATCAGCGGCGTATAAAATAGCTGACTGTGCTGATCAGCTACATGGGCGAATTTCCCGTGTTCGCCAAATATCTCGCCATGGTCAGACATGAGAATAGAGATGGTGTTATCAGTATAGTTTTGTGAGCTTAGGTCGTCTAGGAGTTGCCCTAGCTCTGTATCCAGCTGTTTTAATTTGGTGTCATACATCATTCTGACATAGGCCAGATCTGCTGGTTGGTTAAGATCGATTGTTTCTAAATAGGCTTTTAATGGCGGTGCCATGTAAGTTGTTAAGAACTCATCAGGCTTTTGGGTATTTTCACTGGCAATTTTTAATTCAACAAACAGCTTGTAAATCAAAAGATCTTTGTCGGGGCTTGCTCCTAAAATTATTTGAGGATATTTTGCAATTGCAGCTGGTTGAAAAATTTCTAAATAATGTTTTTTTATGTAAGCATTGGCCAGGATTTTGAAATCAAGTTCTGTGGTGGGAATATTTCCGGCTGAAAGAGTTTGATCAATTAATTCAGTTTTTTCAGAAACTAGATAGGGTATTTCTAAATTATCTCGATAGTAATGCACAAACCACGGCTGGTTGGATTTTTTTAGTTCCTCTAAAACTATTTCTACAGGTTGGTCAGTTACTAAGTCGTAATCACCAACGCCATTGTTAACATCTGAAAGAAAGGCTTTATTTTCATTTTTGGTAATTAGAATAGTTCTGTAGCCTGCTTGGCGAAGTGATTTCGGCAAAGTGGCAACTTCTGAGGTAAAAACATCTATATAAAGCAAACCCATGCGGTGAAAAGTTGGATAAAGTGAGGTGATAGTTGAAAATGCACTCGGCATCGTCCAAGTAGATTGAGCATAATTATCTTCAAATAAAACCGCTTCTTTAGCAAAGTTGCAAATATTGGGCGTGGTGCCTCTGAAATAACCATAGCAAGTCAGAGCGTCAGCTCTGAGAATATCAATATCAATTAACAAAACATTGCATTCTTGACAGGCTTTTGGTTTCGAGGCTGGCTTCAAGCTCTCTGTAGAGTCAAGAATTCTAGCTACCCCCACCCCCAGGCTCAGAATTAAAAATCCAAGGAGAAAAAACCTCAGGATTTGGAACTGGTTTTGCTGGTTAAAAAAATATTTGGTAAACATCCGGTAGTAAAATTATTTCAACTTATTTATAGATTTTAGTTTAAAATACTTGAATCATGACTTGGCAAATTTATATTGGTATTTGTATTGTGACATATTCTTTGGCTGTCTTAGTTCAGCGATTGATTTTGCGGTCCATGACCACCTCTCCAATTGCCTTCTCGATTGTTTCTCAACTTGTTTGTGCTCTAATCCTCGGATTAGTGGGTGTTGCCTTTGGCCAGTTAACTTGGACGACAGATTTGAGTTCAGTATTTTGGAATCTTGGCTTCATGACTTTAGCTTACGGTTTAGGAAGTGTGGTTACCACGCTGGCTTTAAAAACTTCTGAAGCTTCGAAGTTTACAGTGTTATTTGCCACGAGGGCATTTTTGTCTATCGCTATCGCTGGAGTTATGTTGGGAGAAAAGTTGACAAATTGGCAGCTGATGGGGGCGTTGCTAATATTTGTGGGAGTAGTGATTACAAGTTGGCAGGCCAAGAAATTCGTTTTGGAAAAAGCTGATTGGCTAACTCTATTTGGCGCCCTATGTTTCGGGGCTGCGAACGTAAATGATAGGTTTATTTTGCAACAAATGCCATTGATAACATATAATTTTTTAGCCTTTTTGCTTCCTCCCCTAGCTGTCGCAGCTGTTTTTCCTAGTCAAGTTAAATTGATTCCAACCATGTTTACTAAAATTATGCTACTTAAAATTGGGCTTTTAAGTAGCCTTTACTGTTTCAGTGCTTTAACTTTTTTTAGTGCCTTAAAAATCGCTCCAAACACTTCTCAAGTAGTCAGCATAAATTTAATTAGCGTCATTCTAATTGTGGTCTTGTCAGTCATTCTCTTGAAAGAGAGATCAAAACTTTGGTTGAAATTAATTGGGGCTGGCGTTTGTTTTGCTGGCCTGATGTTGGTGAGTTAATTTTTACTAATCAGGGCTTGAACTGCAGCTTTAAGATCTTGGGTGGTGCCGGTAAATTTTTGACCGTTGAGGTAAAAAGTTGGGGTAGCATTGACATTTATGGCGCTGCCATCTGCCAAACCTTGTTGAATTTTACCTGCAAATTTTGTAGAACTCACACTCTCAGTAAATTTAGTCAAATCTAAACTTAAATTTGTGGCGTAAGTTTGAAAATATTTGACTGGATCGGCGGCGGTACTCCATTGGGTTTGATTCTCGTAAAGTATGTCATGCATTTCCCAATATTTGCCTTGCTCCCCAGCCGCTTCAGCAGCCTGTGCCGCCAGCGGTGCTAGTGGGTGTTGGCTCAAAGGAAAATGTCTAAAAACAAAACTGAGTTGAGTTGGATAGGTTTGGATTAAATCTTTGACGACAACGTGGGAAAAAGCGCAGCTGGGACATTGGTAATCTCCGAATTCAACTAAAGTAACTTTGGCTGAATCTGAACCAATTCTGGCAGAATCAGCCGTAACCAGTCGATTAACATCAACTGTCCCTGACAGCTGGTTTTCGCCAGAGCCCATCCACCAAATAGCCGCAAAAAAAAGGCAAATTGTCACCAAACCGATCCCAATCATTACTTTTAGTTCTGCGGTCATGAGATTTTCTCCTCTGATGCTAGTCGTTGCTGCCAGATTAAAGCCACAATAATGGTTAAAAATCCCAGCAGCGATAAAAGTGGAATAGTTATAAATCCGAACCACTCAATATATTTAGTTGTACAAGATATGCCTTGAACACAAGGAGTCAGGCTTTGCGGGATTAATTGATAATAGAGTAAACAATGGTAAGCGGCTATGAATAAGCCAATGAAGCTCAATGGCAGGGTGTAGTAATTAATTCGCCGATCTTTGGTCAAAATTCCGACTGGTAAAAGTAAAACAAGTGGATACATAGCTATTCTTTGATACCAGCAAAGGACACAAGGCGGAAAGTGCAAAATTTCGCTAAAAAATAAACTCCCGAACATGGCTGCCAACGAGATGAGCCAAGCTGAGTAAAGCAAGAGTTTGCTAATTTGATGTTTTGGCATTTATTAAAGTCAAACTTAACACATTCTAGCTTTTTTGTCATGGCTGTAGCTTACAAAATAGTTGTTAGCAGCTGGTTTTTCAGGTAGAGTGAGGGTGTAGATCCAATAAAGTTTTTCTTAATGACTCAAATAACCCCTCCAGCTAAAGTTAGTCTCTGGCGCAATCCAACCTTACTTGGTTTGGGGCTAGTGAGTTTGTTTAATGACGTGGCCTCAGAGATGATCTATCCAGTTATTCCGATTTTTTTGAAAACAGTTTTAGGTGCGCCACCCGCTGTAATAGGGTTGATTGAGGGAATTGCAGAGTCAACAGCCAGTCTCTTAAAATTGATTTCAGGTTGGTTGTCTGATAAATTTCAGCAGCGCAAATGGTTTGTAGTGGCAGGCTATAGCGTTTCAGCGGTGTCACGCTATTTGCTCAGCTTGGCAGGCATTTGGCCAATGGTTTTGTTTGCCCGGTTTTTAGATAGATTTGGTAAAGGTGTTAGAACATCTGCCAGAGACGCCCTGATCATGCAAAGCGTCCCGGCGGAGTCCAAAGGCCAAGCCTTTGGGTTGCATCGGTCTATGGACAGCTTGGGAGCTGTTTTTGGGCCATTACTTGCTCTAGTTTTAATTCATTGGCTTCAAGATGATTTTAGATTGATTTTTAAGATTGCGGTTATTCCGTCAATTCTAGGAGTTTTAGCTTTAATTTTTTTGGTTAAAGAAAAGGCTACTCCAGTGCAGCCAAAATCTTTGTCCGCTACTGCCGCCAAGGTGAAGTTTAATTGGCCGGCAATTAAGGCTGGCTGGCAAAGTTGGCCAATAACATTGAAGTTTTTTTTATTGGCCAACTTAATTTTTGCCCTAGGTAATAGCTCTGATGCTTTCTTAATTTTGAGGGCTCAAAATTTAGGTTTGACTGTGAGCTGGGCGGTGACGGTTTATGTACTTTATAATTTTATTTATTCCGCCGTGTCACTACCAGCTGGAATCTTGGCAGATAAGATTGGTGCCAAAAAAGTTTGGCTGTGGGGTTTGGGGATATTTAGCCTGGTTTATGCTGGTTTTGCTTTAGCGCCTGCAGGTTGGGCCATGTGGCTGTTGTTCCCAATTTATGGCGTTTATATTGCCTTTACAGATGGAGTCAGTAAGAGCTATTTGGCTGAGCTGGCGCCTAAAGATCAGATCGCAACCGTGTTTGGGGCGCAGCAAATGGTGGTGGGACTGGCGAGTTTTTTTGCTTCATTAGTGGGCGGTTGGCTGTGGCAAATAGTTGGTCCAGGAGCCACATTTTGGTTTGGCTCTGTGATGGCAGGGCTGGCCTTGGTAATGATGCTGCTAGCGACTAAATCCACCTCAAAATAGACTTTTATTATTTCCTTTTTTGAACCGAAGGTTCTATGCTAAAATGCAACCATGTTGCAAAATCCTATTTTACTGACTTTTGTTTGCGTGATTGCGATCAGCTTGATTTCGTTGGTGGGGATATTTTTTCTAGGGCTTAAACAAGCTACTTTGCAAAAATTCTTGCCATTTTTAATTAGTTTTGCAGCTGGATCTCTAATGGGCGATGCCTTTTTACATTTACTTCCAGAAGTAGCTGAGGCAGGAAATTGGACAATTCACACCTCATTGGCAATTTTGGCAGGTATTGGAGTCTCACTGATTTTGGAGAAAGTCATCCACTGGCGCCATTGTCATCTGCCTGTTACCTCCAAACACACTCATCATTTGGTTTGGATGAATCTGTTTGGCGATGGGATTCACAACTTTATTGATGGCGTGGTCATAGCAGCTAGTTTTATGGTGAGTTTGCCGGCAGGATTAGCCACTAGCCTAGCGGTTTTACTGCATGAAATTCCTCAAGAAATTGGTGATTATAGCGTTTTAATTCATGGTGGTTTGACTCGAAAAAAAGCCTTAGGTTTCAATTTTTTAACTGCCTTTTCGGCTTTAGTTGGAGGTGGTCTGGCCTGGTGGTTAGCTGATGTGACTCTTTTAGCTGAGGCATGGTTAGTGCCGTTCGCAGCTGGATCATTTATTTATATTGCTGGCTCAGATTTAATCCCTGAAATGCATAAAGAACCCAGGCTAAAATCTGCCATTGGTCAGATTTTTAGTTTTGGCCTAGGCGTGGCCGTGATGGCGTTGATGTTGTTTATCGAATGAGCCTAGCCAACCAGAAATAGTGCCGGCCATAACAGCTAGATCAGATGTAATCTGGAGAACTGGCAGCCAGTGCCAGCCAGATTTAGCGTAGTCAAAATTTTTTAAAACTGCCCAGCTGATATAAATTATTAAATTTAGGCCTAAAAACCAGCTTAGAAAGTTAGTTTTGGCTAAAAGTAATGCTCCAATCAAAACAAATAAATAGCGACCAAAAATTAAACCAACTTTGGGTCGCCAAATTCTAGCTTCGCAGTCACCTTTGGCAAACCGATAAAACATTTTTGCCGCTGCGCTTAATCCTGTGGGTGGTTGCCAATAAACTAAAGCTGTCGGGCAAAATGCCATTTTAACTTTAGTTTTGACCAGCTGATGAGCTAAAGCGTAGTCTTCATTGTGGCTGAGAGTTTCGTCAAACCGGCCGGCTTGATCCCAAGCTTTTTTCGAAATTAGCATTGACCTTGTGGCCGGTAAAAAAATCTCGGCCTCAGATTTTGGTAACTTATCTGGCATGACTAAAACATATGGAATTAAGCCAGTTTGAAAATTGGATTCAGCTCGGCCCTGGTAGTATCCAGCCACCACTTCAGCTTGAGAGATGGCTTGTTTCTTAGCCAGTTCACTCAGCCAATTTTGGTCTAGCTGGCAACCGGCGTCAGTAATGGCAATCCATTCAGCTTTAGCTAATTTAATAGCGGTATTTCGGCCCAAGCTTCGATTGCCTTTAGCAAGCGTTAAAAAGATTTTTAGGTGGGGATTTTCTGCGGCGAACTTTTGAATTATGACCCTGGTTTGGTCAGTTGAGCCGCCGTCAACAATCATAACTTCGGCCGGGAGCAACAACTGATTTTTAATTGAGGCCAATAAACTGGCAATAGTTTTAGCTTCGTTTAAAACTGTCACAATTAGCGAAATCGAGCTTCTAGACATCAGCTGTATTGTAGCCCAGTTTTTCCTCTATAATCTTGGTTAATGTCAGTCACAACTAAAACTTTAACTATGTTGGCTGCCAGTCAAAGCCCGGCAGTTGGCGGAGTCGAAACTCATTTGAGCCAGGTGACAGAAATATTCAGAAATTGGGGTTGGCAAGTCGAGGTTTTAACTCCACCGACAGCGCGTCCCAGCGGGAAAATCGGTCTAATTTGGCTTTGGATTTGGGTTTTAAAAAACAGGCGTGTCTTTTTAGCCGCAGATATAATTCAAATTCACGATGTTTTTCTGTGGTTTTGGCCTCTTTGGCCATTGGTAAAGATCCAACAGTTTTTTACTGGCCGGCCAGTAAAAATAGTCACTACTTTTCATGGTTGGGAAGGGACTTTTCCACCCACAACCTGGCAAAGATTTAATAAATGGTTGGCTCAAGCAGCCTCGACTGCGACAGTGGCGGTAGGTGATTTTATTGAGAAATTTTATCCCATCAAGCCCAGCTTGGTTGTGTATGGTGGTGTAGCGAAAGTTGAACCAATCATGACTAAAAAAACCTCATCAACTTGGATTTATTTGGGTCGCCTAGCTAACGATACTGGCTTGCCAATGCTACTAGAATCAGTTAATCCCAAAGTCAATCAGCTAGAATTTTGGGGCGATGGACCACTCATAAAAAAATGTCAAAAGCTGGGTTTAACCCGAGGCTGGGTGAATCAGCCATTGCGCGAACTGAGTCTTTTGCCCGTTCAACCACAGGGAGTCATCGCTGGGGGCTATTTGGCAGTTTTAGAGGCTCTCAGCCTAGGTTTGAGAGTCATGGTTATAGCTGACAATCCCTTAAAACAGGCCTATTATCAACTCGCTCCATTTGCCAAATACTTAATTATTACGACGACTGCTTCAGAAATTAAATCTGGCTTGATGGTGCCCAATAATCAGACTCTCCAAGCTCAAGCCCAAGAAATTAGAGAAAACAATACTTGGGACAATTTAGCTGCCCAGTATCTAAAACTTTATGAAGCCTAAATTAAAATTTGATTGGAGATTTTGGCTGTTTGGCCTAGTTTTACTTTATATAGTCTGGCTAGTGGGGAGCTTTATTTGGCTAGGTTTGGCAGTTCAGACCAGAGATGCCGCTCAGCTAGCCAAATCCGGTCAAAATTTAGCTAATGCCCTAGAACCAATTTCAAACCTGACACTGCGAAAAATTCCAGAAATAGAAGTCATAGCTCAAGGAGCCAAAATTTTAGCGACCAGCGCGAGAATCACTCCACTAGCTACTCAATATTCCAGGTTGATCTGGCCAGATGTGGAATCCAATCCTGACCGGCAAAAAGTGGCCGACCAACTTAAATCTGAAATGCTGGCGGAGCTGTCTCTGATTAATGGTTGGTGGTTAAATTTAGAAAACTCACTCTGGTGGCAGCTAGTGCCACTTGAATATCGCCAACTGCCAATTCCCACTCTCACCACTGATATTTCGAATGCCCTAACCTATCTCACAACAGACTCTAAAACTTTCCTAATTGTGTTCCAAAACACTCAAGAGCTGAGGGCAACCGGTGGTTTTATGGGTTCATATGCCAAAGTTGAGCTTCGAGATGGCTTAATGACTAATTTGGAAATTCAAGATATTTATCAGCCAGCAGGCCAATTTAAAGGTTTTATTAAACCACCAGATGGCGTGGCAGAATATTTGAGTGGCGGCCAAGGTTTAAAATTGTCCGATGCAAATTGGTGGCCAGATTTCCCTGAAAGTGCCCAAACTGTTTTGAGTTATTTTGCTTTTGGCAAGCAGCAGCAAATCTCGGGGCTTTTGGCAGTGAATTTAGAAGTGGCTGAGGATTTACTCAGGGTTTTGGGTCCAGTTAGAGTTGAGGATTATGATGTGATAGTCACGCCGGAAAATTTAGCCACTGTGGCTAGGGCAGATAGATCAGAATTTTTCCCAGGCAGTCAACAAAAGGCGCATTTTTTAACCCTATTATTTAATCAATTAAAATTTAAGCTGACTGAATTGAGCCAGGCTGATTTTGCTAAACTAGCTGATTTATGGACTAGGAGAATCCTGGTTAAGGATCTTCAGTTTTACAGCTCAGATGAGGCAATTCAAGCTTTGGCGGTAAAATATGGCTTAAGTGGTCAGACTAGTTTTCAACCCAAACTTTTTGGTGATTTTAAATCCCAGTTAATTCAGCCTACAGCTTTGCAACCACTTTATCTGCAACTAGTCGAGTCAAATGTGGGAATTAATAAGGCTAATGCCAATATTTCCAGATCAGTTACAACCCAGGTTTTGGCTAATCAGCTCCAGCTGCAAATTGAGTTTGCTAATAAAAATCCTCACTCCGCTCCGGCTGGGTCAAGTTTGACTTCGAGTAAATCTAACCAAGCCGAACTAACTAATGGCTTAGGCTATGTAAATTATCAACGCTTAATTGTGTCACCATTTATGAGAGTGGCAGATATTTCTAACTCAAAAGGGCCAATTTTGAATTGGCATGAAACTTTAGTCACTTGGTCAGGCGTAACATTAAAGCAAATTGGCTTTCTAGTGACTGTGCCTGAAGCAAGCCAGCAGCAAATTACCCTTATTTTAGAACCAGATGCGTCGGCTCCAGTTACTAACCTATTAAATTTGCCAGGTTTGACTCTCCAAAAACAGGCGGGCTTGCCAGCCACTCCTTACGAAGTGGTTTGGGGGAATCAAAGTCAAAGTTTAGTTTTAGAAACGGACAATTTCATTAAGTTTTAAACTCCAGACCAATTTTGAGTTACAATACGGCATATGTTGTTGACTAAAGATGAACTAGCTGACTGGCTAACTAAAGCCCAAGATGTTTTAGTTGTGGCAGATGAACCAGGCAAACGCTTAGCTCTGACTACAGAACAGACCAAAATGTCTCAACCGGGGTTCTGGGACGCACCCAGTTCTAAAACTGTGGTGGCGACAATTTCACAACTAGAGGCAGAATTAGCCCAGTTAACTAGTCTGAGACAGACAGTAGCAGACATCTTGGCGCTCCAAGAATTAGGTGCCACTCTAGCTGATCCCAACAGCACTGAGGCGTCTGAGGGACTTGATCCAGATCTGCAGCGCGAGTTTCAACAAGCTGTGAAGCATTTAACGACTCAAACAACTCAAGTGGAGCTCAAGCAGTATTTGACAGGACCCTACGATAGTTCTGGGGCTTTATTTTCAATTCATTCCGGTCAAGGTGGGACTGAGGCTATGGATTGGTCTGATATGTTGCGTCGAATGTACGCCCGCTACTTTGAAAGAAAAGGCTGGAAATTCGCCTTAATTAGTGAGTCTCGAGGTGAAGACGCTGGGATTAAAGAAGCTGTCTACGAAGTCACCGCTGCTTATGCTTACGGTTACTTGCGGGGTGAGCATGGGACTCATAGATTAGTCAGACAAAGTCCATTTAATGCGGATAATTTGCGCCAAACTTCTTTTTCATTAGTCGAAGTTTTGCCCTTAATTGCTGATAATGCTAAAGTTGAACTTAAAGAGGCTGATTTAGCTTGGCATTTCTCTAGAGCTGGAGGGGCTGGGGGTCAAAATGTAAATAAAGTTAACACCGCAGTGGAGTTGACATACATCCCAACAGGTTTGGTGGTGAAATGTCGGGAGGAACGGAGCCAAGCTCAAAATAAAGAAAGAGCCCTGCAAGTCCTTAGGTCAAAACTGGCCAAAATTGAAGAAGAACGCAAGGCCGCGGAACTTTCAGCTGAAAAAGGGCAACACACCAATGCTAGTTGGGGGACTCAAATCAGAAATTATGTTTTGCACCCATATCAGCTAGTCAAGGATACTAGAACTGGTATCGAGACCTCAGATACAACTGGAGTTTTGGATGGCGATATTGATGAATTTGTTATGGCTATGGTGAAATTAGG
>Ga0265292_1002054_pt1 | contig 15128 bp, 9 predicted proteins | sample Munlanlewell296A_FD_189080 | JGI IMG/M metagenome (GOLD analysis project Ga0265292, IMG submission 189080) | Leachate microbial communities from a municipal landfill in Southern Ontario, Canada - Leachate well 296A | ecosystem: Engineered > Solid waste > Landfill > Unclassified | place: Canada...
CGAGGTCGCCGAATGGGATCGTTTGGCGCGAGCAACGAAGGACGCAGAAGCCACATCCCGGCGCCTTCAAGGCGGCCGCCCACAGCTGGCTTTCCAAAGTCGCGCACGCGGCGCTCGGCAATGTGCCGGTTTTCGACCGCAAAGTTCGGAAGGCTCTCAACATTCGGGGTAGCGCGTCATCTACCGAAGCCAACACCGCGATTTGCCGCTGAACGGCGGAAGTCGCTACGGCCCCGTACGACTGGAATACGATACACGCGCGCCCTGCCGGAAGCCGGTTTCGCGCGATCGATCGCGCCTTGTGGCAGCACTGAGACGAACATGGTACCAAGCTTCCAGGTACCCACCCGACACTCCGGGCCTGAGCGTCGAACAGGAATGAGGTGCCGGCGGGCACATCGAACCGCCCGCTGGCCGCGCCGAACCTCGTCAGGGCTCGTCATTTCGGGTCGAGCGCTACCGAGTTCGCCCCCGGGGTCCAGTAGGCCCCGATCGGGTCCGAAGCCGGATCGGCAAACCTGCACAGCAGGGATGCTGGCAACGCTCAAGATTGCGAGAAGAATGGGCCTGAGAAACCGGTTCGGCCCCCTCGTGGAAAGTATCTTCCCGCTGGCCCAGGATGTTTCCAGGCACAACGCAGGGCTGGGCACGCAATTACTTCTTGCCAAGCCCAGCAGCGAACGTCCATCGTGCTTTGGTAAGAACGGTTCCTCCTATGCGATGAGTTCCTTCTCGGGGATATCGAGGAGACGCGCGAGTCGGGAAGTCTCCTCGCGCGTGAGCAGCCGGTGCGTGCAACAGAGGCGTCGTAGTGCGTGAATCACGCGCTGTTGGTCGAGTTCGTCCATTTCTTCACATCCAATTGGAGCAGGTCCGCGGCCAGCGGGGCGGCAAGCCTCGGAGGATTGGGGAGGATGCTGGTTGCCCCGCTGGCCACGTTCCTGGTCATGTGGGCCCGCCCGAAGCTCGAGTTGCTTGTGGGCTTGTGCATCCCATCCTTCCCGTGGTGGGGGGTTCGGTTGGGCGGGCCGGATGACGGTCATTGGTTCAGAGGCGCGCGGCGTCGTTGTGGGTGCCGTCGTCGCGCATGTGTTTCACCTCGGGCACTTCGAGGAGTCGGTCGAGGACCTCCCACTGGTGGAGGCGCCGGTATTGTCCCGTGGCTTGGTAGTGCGCGCGTTCGAGGGAGCGTGTGATATCGTCGTAGGCAACGAGTTGGCGGTCCAGGATCCTGAGGGTCTTCTTGGCGGTCTCATGTTTCTTCGGGATCATGATGAGCCTCGCGTCAGCAAGCGACCGTGCAGACGGACGTGAGTGCGCGCGAAGAACCTTCTATGTTTTTCGGTTTCTACAATGCGCGTTTGCGCGTTTGCAATTTCCTGTGGAAATCGAAGCGCCGTTGGTTCTACATGTTCGGTAGTATGCGCGACTCGTGGTCGCGCTGACAATTCACGTTAATCGTCACAAAACTTAACATCCCGGTGGTCTCAACTCGCATCTTGTCAGACTGGGGGACGGGCTCGTCCTTCGAGCAACACCCGCAACACGTGCGCGCGGGGGGTGCCGCGCGCGCCCCCGATAGCGTCAAGCGTCGAGCAGCGCAAGCCCACGCTCGTACACGGCCACGAGCTTCTCGCGACTGAAATTGCGCATGGAGCTGGTCGAGGCGTCGAACGCGCGCACAGCAAGCTGACCATGCCCCCCTTGCTGGTGGAGCCCGTAGAGGTACGCCGGCGCGTACTTGCGGGGGATGACCGCGACTTCGCGTAGCTCGCGGCCCTCGCTATCCTGCTCGATGATGCGAGAGCACGCGAACGGCTCGCAGTGGCTCTTCCACGCGCGGGTGCGCTCGATGCCGGTGCGGAAGAGATCGCGATACGCCGCACGGCAGCGGTCCGGATCTGCGAGAACGCTCGCGGGTACAACGTTCGCGAGGGGCTTGAAGCCGACTTTGGGGACCCACTCGACGTACTTCTGGCGGATCTGCTCGGGCGTTGGCACGAAATAGACGCCGCGTGCGTCCTTCACGGCATCGCCGCGGAAGTGCTTGCTCCACGTGTCGGGGCAGTTATTCATCATGAGGAGCTTCTCGCCGAAGTGGCGCTGGCAGTGCGCGGTCCACGCGCGCAGGCGGTTCGTGCGCTCGCCCTGCAGCATGAGGCCAAGCCGCTCACAGTCCGTGTAGAAGAGGGAGCGGTACGAGTCCTTCTGTTGGAGGGGAAGTCCCCATTCGGTGAGCCACAGCGCTGTCGTCGTGGGGCGTCCTTGCTCGTCGCGGCGGACAACGCGCTCCCACCACGCGAGGTACTGCTCAAGGATGGGGCGGAGCTCGTCATCGATGACGCTCCACCGGTTCCCCTTGCGCTTGTCGAGATGCCCCTTCGTGTCAGGGAGGAACACCATGTCGCCGCCCTCGTGGAACCGTTTCACGTTCGGGTTCGCGCCGAAGGCTCTCTCGAAGCCGGCCGGCGGCTTGACGCTCTCTGGCGTTGGGATGCCGAGGCTCGCGTAGCGGTCGAGCATGAGCATCTCGTTGGGTCGGAACCACCACTTGGCGCTCGCCGCGTAGAACGCGCGGTTGCGGGGATGCGCCGTGCCGTTCACGAGCTTCGTCATCTCCTCCGTGCTCGGATTCCGGCGGCGCTCATGGACGCCTCCGCGCGCCTGGTCCTCGCGCCACTCGCTGAGGAGGTCTCGGACGAAGTTCGTCTCGATGACTCCGCTTCGAGCCAGGAACTTGAAGAACTTCACGAGCGCCTGAAGCCGCTTCTCGATCGCAGTCGAGCTGCTTTCGAAGAGCCTGCATCCGGCGCAGTGGTCATGCGTCGCAGTCTCCGCAGGGATCGCGCCAGGCCAGACGCGCTTCGCACACGAGAGCCCCTTCGCGTGGGCGAGGGCGATGACGTGCAGGTTGCGGCAGTAGTTGGCCTCGACGTAGTGCACGTACTCCCAGACGGTCTCCTTCTTCCACAGGCTCACGTGGATCTCGCGGTCCTCCGCGTCGCGGACGTAGTCGAGGGCGTCCCGGAGGTAGCCGATGTACTGGCGGATCGTTGACTTGGCGGCCATCTTGCCTTGCACGCTGCGCGCGAAGGCGGCGAGGAGCTCGGGGTTCATCAGAGTCTTGCTGAGGACCGCGCGGACGACGACGCTGTCCTGGCGCTTGCGCAGGTGCGGGTTGAGTCCCGCCATCTATGATCCGCCCCTGGCTTCAGGTGTCATGATGGGGCGGGGAGCGTTGGCCTTGAGCGCGACCAGGGCTTCGGGCACCCGGTGCGCGATGCTCGCGAGGACCACGCGCATGTCCTCGCGCGCCGCCTCGACCAGGCGGAGATCGCGTCGGAGCTCCGTGATCTCCTCGTCCTTCTGGCGGACCCAGGCGCGGTACTTGTCCACGTCCCGCTGGAGGCCCGCCACGTAGTCGGCGGGGAACACCGTGCCAGTCGAGGCGGTGATCAAGGTCTGGACGATCCACCCGCTGAAGTTCTTATAGCCCTGGGACGTGGCCAAGGCCTCGAACTGGGCGCGTTCCTCTTCATCCTTAAAATAGACTTGGACGCTCCCGCGCTTTCGCGTTCGCATGTAGGCCGCGCGTGAGTCACGCGCTTCTTCTTTGGATTCCATGGCTTTGTCGACTCCTTGTAGGATTCGACTACCATGCCAGCTTCGGTGATGTGCATCCGTGCGTCCGCGACGATGCGCGAACGCGCGGATGCGCGCCGAAACCACGCAAGTACCGGTATTGTACCTGCCTGGTACAGATGGCCCCGCCGAGATTTGAACTCGGGGCAAAAGCTCCGCAAGCTTTCAGGTTATCCAGACTACCCCACGAGGCCAGTGCAACGATGCCTTCCTGCTGTGGGAGCAGGGGGGCAGGCGCGCCTATCCGCCAACCGGTATTTTAGGCTATCCGGCACCCGTGCGCTCTCTTGGCTGATCGCTGGAGGAGCGGAACTCTGGGGGGTAAACCCCCCAGACCCCCCTTCTGCTTGAGAAAGCCTCAAAGACAAGACGGAACCTCGCTCGCTCCCCGAGGGCGATCGAATGTCCATGGACCAGGAGTACGAGCTGGATTTCTTCAAGAAGAACCACTTCCAGCGCAAGATCTGCCCGTCATGCATGATGCCGTTCTGGACGCTTGACGCCCAGCGCTCGCTTTGTGGGGACCCGCCCTGCGTGGAGTACTCTTTCATCGGCTCGCCCGCCACGAAGCGCGAGTACGGCCTCACAGAGATGCGTGAGGAGTTCCTCTCGTTCTTCGAGGAGCGCGGCCACACGCGCGTGAAGCGTTACCCAGTCGTCGCGCGCTGGCGCGATGATATCTACCTCACCATCGCGAGCATCGCAGACTTCCAGCCGCACGTCACCAGCGGCGAGGTCGCACCGCCAGCGAATCCCCTCTGCATCTCTCAGCCTTGCATCCGCCTCAACGATCTTGATAGCGTTGGCAAGTCGGGTCGCCACCTCACCACGTTCGAGATGATGGCGCACCATGTGTTCAACACGCCAGAGCGTCACATCTACTTCAAGGACCAGACGGTCGCGTACTGCCACGAGTTCCTGACATCGACGCTTGGCATCGATGGCAAGGAAGTCACGTACAAGGAGAACCCTTGGTCCGGAGGCGGCAACGCGGGCCCCGCCATCGAAGTCATGGTGCGCGGCCTCGAGGTCGCGACGCTCGTGTTCATGAAGTGGGTCGCGGACCCCAACGGCCCCATTGACGTCAAGGGCGAGAAGTACTCGGAGATGCCCCTCCAGATCGTCGATACGGGGTATGGTCTCGAGCGCCTCGTTTGGATCAGCAATGGCGCGCCCACCATCTATCAGGCGCTCTTCCCGGACGCCGTCCGGTTCCTTTTGCGCGAGGCTGGTCTTGAGCAGCGCGTCATGGACCCGCGCGTGCAGCGCATGCTCGCGGACACGGCGCGCGCCAGCAGCATCATGTCCGTGGACACTGGCGTGAGGGTGCTTGAGCTGCGGCGCAAGGTGCACGCGGCGCTGGAGCAGAAGGGCGTCCACATCGCGTTCGACGAGATGCTATCGGTCTGGGAGCCCCTCGAGAAGGTGTACGCGATCTCGGATCACGCGCGTTGCCTTGCGTTCATGCTTGGCGACGGTATCGTGCCGTCGAACGTCAAGGCCGGCTACCTCATGCGGATGGTCATCCGCAAGTGCCTCCGCATGATGGAGGACCTCAAGCTCAACATCACGCTGTTCGATATCGTGGATCGCCAGCTGGATGCGTTCGAGCGCGACTTCCCCGAGCTCAAGGGCCACCGCGACTACATCCAGACCATCCTGACGCTGGAGACGGCGCGCTATCAGGAGACGTTGGAGAAGGGCCGTCGCCTCGTGGAGCGCGAGGCGCGGGCGTTCAAGGGAAAAGCGTTCCCCTTGGAGAAGCTCATCGACCTGTACGACTCTCAAGGCCTGAGTCCTGAGATCGTGAAGGCCGTCGCGGAGCCATTGGGCGTGACCGTTGACGTTCCGGACGACTTCTACAGCGCCGTGGCGAACAAGCACGCCAAGGGGAAGGCGGGCGAGGAGGACTACGACGCGGCGAAGGAGGACCGCCGTTTCGACCAGCTCCCGGCCACGCGTGCCATCTACTATGAGGACTCCACGATCCGCAACTTCCACGCACGTGTCGTATGGGCCGACGGGGACCTTGTCGTGCTCGATCAGACCGCCCTCTACCCAGAGGGCGGCGGCCAGCCCGCGGACAAGGGAATGCTCCACACGGGCGACGACTACCACAAGGGCGCCAAGATCGAGGTCATCGACGTACAGAAGTACGCGACGGCCCGCGGTGGCCACGTCATCGTGCACAAGGTGAAGGGTGGGCACTTCAAAGTCGGGGACGCAGTGCACGGTCACGTAGATTGGGACCGCCGCATGGCGCACACGCGTCACCACACGGCGACGCACCTCATCCTCGCGAGCGCGAAGCAAGTGCTCGGCTTCCACACTTGGCAGGGTGGCGCGCAGAAGGGCCACGACCGCTCGCGCGTCGATATCCAGCACTACCAGCGCATCACGGAGGACCAGCTCAAGGCCATCGAGAACCTCGCGAACGCGACGATGCTCGAAGCCCGAGGCGTCGAGAAGGTGTGGATGGGCCGTGATGAAGCGGAGAAGCAGTTCGGCATGCAGCTCTACCAGGGCGGCATCCCGAAGGGCAAGCTGGTGCGCGTCGTGAAAGTCAAGGACTTCGATGTTGAGTGCTGCGGCGGCACGCACGTGGGCTCGACCAACGAGATCGGCCCCATCAAGATCCTGCGCACGGAACGCATCCAGGACGGCTTGGAGCGCATCGAATTCGCGGCGGGCATGGCCGCCATCGCACAGATGCAGAAGAAGGACGAGCTCCTCAAGCAAGCTGCCGAGACGCTCTCAGTCCAGCCCGAGGAGGTGCCCAAGACCGCGTCGCGCTTCTTCGAGGAGTGGAAGCAGCGCGGAAAGCAGGTGGAGGAGTTGGCAACGAAGGTTGCGCAACTCGAGGCACAAGTCACGCCCTTCGACACCTTATCTGCTCGGACCGACGCGCTACACGGCGAGTATGGGGTCGTCTGGAACGGCGGGAGCATGACGCCGCCGCCAAACATGCTCCAGATGGAGGCAGAATACCTCGTAAGGAAGAATCCGAAGGGCGTCGGGATCGCGCTGTTCGAAGACGGCTCCTTCGTGATCGCCGCTGGGCCCGACTCCCGGATCGATGCTCGAAACGTGATGAAGGCCCTCACGGCGAAGTTCGGGGGACGGGGCGGAGGAAAGGGGCCAGAGGCAGCCCAGGGCAAGTTCGCCAATAAGATATCAAGCTCCCAAGAAGTCCGCGATTTCCTCAAGAGCGTTTGATCACGGTGACTCTGGGTGGTAAACCGCCGGAGTGCGACTCGACCGTTGGGGGGGTAAACCCCCCAAACCCCCATTTTGGAACGCGCAACAAGGCGTGGAAGCGCTCCGAAGACGACGCTAGCTCGTCCTTGGAGACCCCTTTCCTTTCGTTTCCAGCCAATCCTCCAATGGGGGCTTCACGCGCTGTTCATGGACTCCAGCGAGTAACTGGTCTTCGGTGACCCACATTGAAGGCCAACCAGTCCTTCCGCAATGATAGCAACCACAACGACCGCGCCGAAGTCGGCGTCGGTACCCTGATCGTGTTCATCGCGATGGTGCTCGTCGCGGCCGTCGCGGCCGCGGTGCTCATCAACACGACTGGCACGCTGCAGCAGCGCGCCCAGAGCACCGGGAAGGAGGCGACCCAGGAGGTCTCCTCCAACCTCAAAGTGATCAACGTGTACGGCGTTCGCGCCAGCACGGCAAACACCACGCTTTGGGACATGAACGTCAACGTCGAGCTTGCCGCGGGTGCGCTCCCCATGGACCTCTCGCAGCTCATCGTCCGCTACTCGGACGGCACGAACACGCGCACGTACACGCAGAACGCAGCTGCACTCGGGAACACATGGGCCGCTGCGTCCACGTTCAACACGACCTGGATCCGCGGCACTGGCGGCTCCACCTTGGTGATGGAAGCCGGTGACCTCGTGCAACTGCACTTCAACAACGCTGGCGTCGGCGTGCGCACGCCGGTCACGCTGACCCTTATCCCAGAGTCAGGATCGCCGGTCGATGCGGACTTCAAGACGCCCGCGACGTACGGCACGGACACGACCGTCACGCTGCGGTAAGCCCACCGCCGCGCCCAACGCCGTCGCATGGGCCCACGGGCCCGTGCGACGTGCCAACTCCCTTTTCATCACTCTTGATATCACGCGCCGCGCCGCGCCCATCGGCCGTAGGCGTGCTGAAGCTCCGCGTCGCGCATGAGGAGCACGACGTCTGGCAAGCACGCTGCGCCAAGGACGACTGGCGCCAGGATGACCGGGAACGCGAGCCGCATCGCAAGGGGCAACATCACCGCGAGGAGTGCCACCAACGCGGCTGCGATGACGCCGCCGAGCTTCCCCTTCCACACGCCCGCGCTGATGATCAGCGTGGCAGCTGCCGCAGGGAGCCACAGTATGCCGTATGGCAGCCAGGCCGCCGCGAGCATCGCGAGCGCACCAATGACAAGCAGCGCCGCGAGGCGCTTGCGTGAAGCGACCGCTTGCCGCGCGAGCCGCGTTTCTTCGTAGGGCAAGCCAGCCTTCGCTTCCACGTCGGCCAACTCTTGGCTTCGCCGCACCATGGTAAGGCGTGACGCGTCGCGTCACAAAAGGCCTCTGCTTGGGCGACGGAGTTAAACAAGAGCCCGCGCACACTCACCCCATGCAGTGCGAGTTCTGCGACGCGAAGCTCCCCGAGGTCGAGCCCGACAACCTGGCGCTCCTAACGCACGTCGCGAAGCGCCCCGAATGCCGAGAACAGCTTGGCTTCCTCCTTGAGAACGTGAACGCCTCGTGGACGCGCGCGATGAGCGGCGGGTAGCCGGGCTTCCTTCGACGTTCGCAACACCGGTCTTAAGTGGGCTGCCCCCATCGTTCGCCCAATGAGCCGAGTACCCATCGCCATCCTGATCGCCTTGACCCTCCTTGCCACCGTAAGCTCTGCCATCGCGGATGACGGCGCCAAGGAGAAGGGTGACTCCAAGGACAAACACGAGCAAACCGACGCCGAAGACAACCACGGGAAGGCCGAGTTCGAGCGCCGGGGGAGCAAGTGGATCCTTCACAATGACAAGCTCGCCGTCTGGTTCCACCAGGGCGACGGCGGGAAGGCCAAGCCCGACGTACGCGTCGCCCTCAACGGCACGGACGACGAGAAGTCGGGCTACCGCGTCGAGATCCTCAGGCTTTGCGAAGTAGGTCCCAACGCGACCGAGTGCGGTGGCGGCCTGCCGCGCGTCAATCTGGCGCGTGCGAACGACTGGAACGTGGTGACGGAGCAGACCAACACCACGCTCACCCTCACGATGGTCCACGCGGACGCACAAGCCATCGTGACGATCGTGTGGCACATCGACACTCAAGCAGCCACCGTGAAATACGACGTGAACGTCCAGAACTGGCGCTGGTCCGACACGACCGACCGTCTCCTCCTTGACACGCACATCGTCGGCAAGAACCTCCGCAACGCCACTGGCTCGGAGATCACCATCGAGGACGCAGGCTACATCCAGTGGGCCACGACATCGACAGCGACGTTCGGCCCCAACGACACGCGGACGCTGCCGGTGGAGGCCTCACTGAAGCACGATGACGCCAAAGAGAAGGAGAACGAACACGGCAGCGACGACTCCGAGCACGAGAAGGCGGAGCGCGACAGCGGCAAGGGCGGGCACCTCATCCTCGTGTTCAACGGCACGGGCGGCGCGAAGACGGTGAGCTACGATCCCACGCTTGGGATCTCGTCCGTGAGCAGCACTGGCGTTTCCCTCGTGCCGGCGACCGGCCTACTCGCTGGCGTCGCGGTCATCGGGACCGCTGCGCTCATCATGCGCCGCCGTGGGTGAAACTCCCCAGGGCACATGGGCACTTCGGGGGATTCCCGTACCTTCACCGGTCCGAGGGAGCCACTTGATGCCTGACCCATGCGGCTCACAAGAACAGCCGCGGCCCTCGCCCTCATCGCGTGGGCCGCGCTCGTGCTCGCCGCTGGCCCCGCCGCGAGCACGTCAAACCCAATCCGCATCACGAGCGACTCTGAGCTCGCGAGCCAAGCCTCGCATGGCGCTGGAACGCCAGGCGACCCGTTCATCATCGAGAACGTGAGCATCAGCGCCAGCGCCAGCGCCGCGCACGGCATCGACATCAGCAACACGCAAGCGACGCTCATTCTCCGCAACGTGTACGTCGCGTCCGGCGGGGGCTCGTTCGATGGCATCCGCCTCGTGAACGTCCGCAACGTCACGATCGAAGGGGCCACCCTGGAGAACGACCGCCACGGCATCGTCATCCAGTCCTCGCGCGACGTGAGTGTCGCCAACACCAGCGCGAAGTCGTCGCGTGTGGGCATCCTCCTCGTGGATTCGACGAACGTGACGCTGCGCGATGACAGGCTCAGCGTGAACGATCAGGACGTGCACCTCACACGCTCCGCTGGCAACACGCTCCTCAACAACAACCTCTCCATCGCGACGGGCCAGTTCGGCGTCTTCTTCGATGACGTCGCGTCCTACGACAACCAGGCCGACACCACGAACCTCGTGAACGGCGTTCCATTGCAGTGGTCCGCGAACGCCGTCGGTGTGACGCTCGCGCCACCAGTGATGGACCTCCGCGGCATCACGAACGTGGCACAGGTCCTGCTCTACAACGCCAGCGGCGTCACGGTGAGCAACGCTGTCGCCAAGTCCTCCGCCACCGGAGCCGCCGGCATCGCGTGCGTGCGCTGCGCTAACGTGACCTTCACGGACCCCACGCTCGAAGCCAACGGCGGCCCTGGGCTCCTCGTGCAAAGCAGCTCCAACGTCACGATCACCGGCGCAACAGCGCTTGCGAACGCGGGCTCTGGCATGGTTGCCGACAGCAGCGCGAACGTGACCATCACTGGCGCGTCACTACGCTCCAACACCGGGCGAGGCGTCGCATTCACCATGACGCCAGACGCCCACATCTTTTCCTCGGTCGTCCGATCGAACGTGGGCGAGGGCGTGCTCGCGCTGACCAGTCCCCGCGCACGCATCGAGAACTCGACGTTGACCACGAACGGCGGCGTGGACGTCTCGCTGCGCTCCGCGCCAGGCAGCGTCGTCCGCGCGAACGCGTTCATGAGCGCCACCGCCACTGCCGTTTGGCTGACTGGCTCGGACGCGGCGATCGATGCGAACACTCTCTCCGGCCACACCACCGGCGTGCGGCTCACGAGCGCGACTGGGAGCGTGGTCACAGGGAACACGCTCACGCTCACGGCCGGCCAGACGGCGTTCTCGTTCGACGCGCAGGACGCGTACGACAATGCCATCGACGCGTCGAACCTCGTCAACGGTGTTCCCGTGCGGTGGTTCACGAACGTGCGCGGCACCACCAGCGCGCCGATCACGCTGCCCACTGTCACGGTGGACGTGCCAGGCATCACGAACGTCGCGCAGGTCATGCTCTACAAGTGCGCGAACGTCACGCTCCCTGCCGCCGTCGCGCGAAACGGAACGGGGATCGGTATCCTCCTCCAGCAGAGCGAGCGCGTGAACGTCACGACGCCAACCGTCAGCGACAATGGGGGGAACGGCATTGCGCTCGTTCGAAGCACGCTCGTGGGCGTTTCGGGGGGCGACGTGCGCTCGAACGGCGGGCACGGGTTCCTCGCATCCGATTCGCCCTCCGCGCTCCTCCAGAACAACGTGATCCAGAACAACCGCGGACGCGGTGTCTCCATCGAGACGAGCGAACTGGCAACGCTGCGGGGGAACGGCGTCGTCTCGAACGTGCGCGCCGGTATCTTCGTGCTCCACAGCGGCCCCGGCCCCGTCGTCATCGAGAACAACCTGCTCCAAGGGAACACGGCCGGCGGCCTCTTCTCCGACGCGTCCACGATCGGCTCCATCCGGAACAACAGGATGGACGCCAACTCCGACACTGGCATCCAGCTCACGAACACGGCGCTCGGGACCGTGCTATCGGCGAACTCGATCACGGACCACTTGCGCAACCTCCGATTGACGAACACTCAAGGCATCGTGGCCGACAACAACACGATCGTGATGCGCACCGGCCAATTCGGTGTGTGGTTCGACGATGAGGCCTCGTACAACAACACGCTGCCGCCAACGAACACCGTGAACGGCGTCCCATTGCGGTGGTACGTCGCGCTCGATGGCACTACCATCACGGACGTGGACGTGGAGCTGCAAGGCATCACGAACGTGGCGCAGGTCATGCTCTATCGCTCGACGAACGTGACCGTCGCGAACCTGACGCTCGCCAACGGCACGGCGCGCAGCCTGTATGTTGATGGGGGCGCGAACATCACGGTGCGCAACGCCACGATATCGGGTGGCTCCTTGCACGGCGTCCACGCTCAGGCCACGAGCGGCTTTCACCTCGACAATGCGACCATCGCTCGCGCGGGCGGCCGCGGCATCCTTGCTGGAGCCTCGGCTGGCCCATGGCTGTCGAACGTGACAGTCCTGGACAGCGCCGCCGAAGGGATCAACATCGGCCGCTCAGCCACGCGCGTGCTCATCGAGGACGTGACGGCTCGCCGCAACCAGGGAGGCATCGTGCTCGAAACGACGCTCGCCACCGTGCGCCGCAGCACGATCGACTCGAACGGAGCGGTCGGCCTCGCCATTCACGCGAGCGCCGCGGGCTCCGTGATCGATGGGAACGCGTTCGTCAACCAGACGCGCGACGTCCAGCTTTCCCTCGCGACAGCGACGAACTACACGAACAACAGCATCACGCTCGCGAGCGGTCAGACCGCGTTCCACTTCGCTGACGAAACATCCTACGACAACAACGTGTCCGAGTCGAACCTTGTGAACGGCGCGCCCATGCGGTGGTACTCGCGCGTCCGCGACGTGGTCCTCTGGAACCTGACCGCGGAAACGCCCGGCATGACCAACGTCGCGCAGATCACGGTGTTCCTCGGCGTGAACGTGACGATCGAGAACGCGACCGTGGCGAACGGCGTCGCGCGCGGGATCCTCGTTACGCAAGGCGGGGCCGTGGTCATCAACGGGTCCACTGTGCGGAACGTCACGCTCTCGGGCATCGAAGCGCGCCTCGTCAGCGCGCTTGGCGTCACGAACACCACCATACGCGACGCGCGCGGATCCGGCATCGAGGCCGTGGACAACGGCCAGATCACCATCCGCAGCGTCACCGTCCTCAATGCGTCGAGGGATGGCCTCAACGTCCTCCACGGCTCCACGAACATCCAGAACTCGACGTTCCGGCTGAACGCGCGCCACGGCGTGGACCTCATCTCTGTGGAGAACCCCCGCGTCATAGGGAACGACATCGAGTCGAACGCCGCGCGCGGCATCCAAGTGGACACACCCACTGGGATAGCGAACGTGAGCGAGAACACGGTCAGCGCGAACGGCGGAGACGGCATCGCCATCGAGCGGGCGAGTAGCGCGCGCGTCCTCAATAACACGGTCGCCTCGAACGCGGCGAGTGGCATCCTGCTCAACCAGCTCGGCGCGGGAACGCTCGTGGACGGGAACGTCCTTGCCAACAACCTGAACGGCGTCCGGCTCATCGCCACCGAGTACGCGCTCGTCAACAACACGCACATCTTCATCCTCTCTGGCCAGACCGGCTTCCGGTTCGACGACGAGCGATCGTTCGACAACGTGCTCCCGCTCACGAACACCGTCAACGGCATTGCCCTGCGCTGGTACACGATGCTCTCGGGCACGCAGAGCGACCCCATCGTCATCCCCGATGTGGACGTTGAGCTGCGCGGCATCACGAACGTCGCGCAGACGATGATCTACCGCTCCGCGTACGTTCGCGTTCCAAACGCGACCGCGACGAACGGAACGAACCGGGGCATCTACGTGTACCGTTCTTCCAACGTCATCATTGACGGCGCGAACGTCTCGGGGAACACGCGCTACGGCGTTCACTTGCACGCGACCCAATCGAGCGACGTCACGAACCTGACGGCGGAGGGCACGCTCAACGGCGTGTTCCTCTCGTCGAGCGTGTCCAACGCCATCGACCACGTCTTGGCGCCGGGCGCGCAGACCGGCGTCGCCATCGGTGACGTGGATTCGCGTGGGAACGTCATACATGACGTGGACACCACTGGCGCGGGGCACGTCGGCGTCACGGACCCGACCGCGAGCGCGCTCCGAGGCGCGAACCTCGTGGCCGACGCGGGCTCCGAGCGGCACGCGAAGGTCGGCGTGCCGGTCTCCTTCCCCGACGGCCTCGCCTCGGCCCGCTTTGATAGCGAGCGCATCACTCAGCAGTCGTGGGACTTCGGTGATGGCCAATCGGTCTCGAGCAGCGCACCGAGCGTACTTCGCCCCACCCACACGTACACGCAAGCCGGCACGATGCGCGCGACGCTGACGGTGCTCACTGCTGACGGGCAAATGCTGACGGATGGCGTCAACGTCATCGTAGTGCCCCCACTGAGCGCTCCGCGCGACGTCGTCGTCACGAGCGGCGACCGCAACGCGACCCTCGCTTGGCAAGCTCCAGGCAACGACGGCGGTTTGCCGATCCTGAAGTACCGTGTGTACCGCGGGCCGACCGCAGGCAGCCTCGCGCAGGTGGCGGAGGTCGGGAACGTCACGAGTTATCTTGACGCGTCGGACCTCGTGAATGGCCAGGACTACTCGTACGCCGTGACAGCGCTCACGGGGGACGGCGAGGGCCCGCGCAGCGCTATCGCGAGCGTCGTGCCGGCGACGACGCCAGGTGCGCCGACGCGACTCTCGGCAAGGGGCGGCGCGGCGAACGTGACCCTCGACTGGCAAGCTCCGGCAGACCGCGGGGGACTGCCGATCACGAGCTATCGCGTGTACCGTGGGCCGGACGCTGGGAACCTCACGCTCCTGGCCACCCTTGACAACGTGCTCACGTACCTGGACACGGGGCTCGTGAACGGTCAAAGCTATCAGTACGCCATCGACGTTTCCAACGCGCTTGGCCACGGCCCCCGCACGACCAGCGTGGGCGCCACGCCGCTAGCCTTCCCTAGCGTTCCCAGCAACTTGACGCTGCTTGCGGGGGACACGCGTGTGACCCTCCTCTGGGGCGCGCCCAACGACTCGGGCGGTCTGCCGATCCTTGGCTACCGCGTGTTCCGTGGCGCGGCCGAGGGTGCACTCGTGCCCCTGCTGGACCTTGCCAACGTCACCCAGCATGTTGACAGCGGGCTCGTGAACGACAGGAGCTACGCTTACGCGGTCGCGGCCTTCAATCGCTTGGGGCAAGGCAACCTGACGCCAGTGCGCGCGGTCGTTCCAACATCCATCGACACGCTGCCGCCCGTGTTCCTCCTGCGCGAGCCGATGGACGGCTCACACACAGGGGACCCGCGCGTCGGCGTGTCGGCGCGCTTCGTGGACAACGTAGGCGTCGTCCCTGCTGCGGTGCGCTTGCTCGTGGACGGGGTGAACGTGACCGCGAACGCGAGCGTCGGCGCGATGAGCGCTGTGTGGCTGCCGCCTGAGGACCTCGCGCCCGGGAACCATACGGTTCGGCTCACGGTGCGCGACGCCG
>Ga0265292_1002055_pt1 | contig 15118 bp, 12 predicted proteins | sample Munlanlewell296A_FD_189080 | JGI IMG/M metagenome (GOLD analysis project Ga0265292, IMG submission 189080) | Leachate microbial communities from a municipal landfill in Southern Ontario, Canada - Leachate well 296A | ecosystem: Engineered > Solid waste > Landfill > Unclassified | place: Canada...
CGGACCTGCACACGACGCACATCCCCTTCATCCAAGCGGAGAAGGCAACGGGTGACACGCGCGTTGATGGCGCGGCCACGTCGTGCGATTACTGCCACGGGACGATGGTGAAGAACCCACTCGCGCCCCCCACGCAGACGCAGACTGGTGGCTGCTACAACTGCCACCTCAGCGGGCACCGCCCCGAAACATATTACTGGGCGGCTACCCCAGATCCGACCACCGTGTGAACGGTGGCGTCATCCTGCCACGGGGTGGTCCGTGGATCCCCCTGGCTGGGCGCACGCGCGCCCGCCAGGGGCACTTTCTTTCAAGGCAAGTGGACGGCTCTACGTGCGAGCGAAGATGTCCCCCCGAAGAAGGACGAGCTGCATCGCGAACTGTTGCACGGCCCGTTCGACTGGTATTGGCTCACGCTGCAGGGAAAGATGCGCGTGCTGCGCGTCGAGTTGTTGGGACGGCGCTGAGGTGCGGCCACACCTGCGCGGGCTCTGGCGCCCAAGGTGCGGCCACAGGTGCGATGCGTGCCGCCAAAGTGGACCAGTCAACGGCTAAGTATCAACCAATCTCGCAGGTGTGGCTGCAGGTGTGAGCCGGCAGTCACGCATGTGTGGCCGCAGGTGGCCGACGGTCACTCGTGGGGCGAGATCTCCTGAACCTCGTTCCCCACGCGCGCTGCCATCGATCCGCCCGCAAGCCAGCCGGTGCTCCATGCGTTCTGCAAGTTGTAGCCGCCCGTGAGCGCGTCCACGTCGAGCACTTCGCCCGCGAAGAAGAGCCCCGGCACGAGCTTGCTCTCCATCGTGCGCCAATCCACTTCCTTGCGGTCCACGCCGCCGGCGGTGACGAACTCCTCGCGGAACGGGCCCTTGCCGCTGACTTGGAACGTCGAGCGCTTCAGTTCGTCCACGATCTGCTGGATCCCGCGGTTGGGCACTTCGCCCCAGCGCATCGTGGGTGTGCCGCCCGCTTCCTCGACGAGACGTTCCCACAATCGCCGCGGCACCTCTTCCACGAGCGGGTTCGCCCCAAGCGTCGCGCCCGGCCGCTCGCGCCGCAAAGCTTCGGCGCGGTAGCGGAGGGCTTCCTCCTTGATGTCTGGCACGAGGTCCAAGATGAGTCTTGCTTGATAACCTGCGTCGTGGAACTCGCGGGCGCCCCACGCGGAGAGTCGGAGGACAGCGTGCGCGCTGAAGCCCCAGTGAGTGATAAGAAGCGGGCCTTCCTGCTCGAACGTGGCGTCCCCCACGAGCACTTTCGCTCGCACGCGCTCGATCGAGATGCCCGCGAGCCCTTCGATGCGGGGGTCGTGCACTTCGAACGTGAAGAGGCTGGGCACGGGGGGCACGACGGTGTGCCCGACGGACTGGGCAAGCCGGAGCCCGTGCGGGTTGCTACCACTGGCGAGGAGCACCGCGTTCGCTTGAAGCGTGTCGCCGCCCTTCAGGGTGAGCATCAGCTCGCGCGTAATCTTGGTGATGGTCGTGTGCGTTCGCACTTCGACGCCCGCCTTCTGGGCAGCCTGGATCAAGGCCGAACATATCGTCTCTGAGTCGTCGGTCGTGGGGAAGACGCGTCCATCGGGTTCGGTCTTCAGGGCGACGCCGCGCGCTTCGAACCACTGCATCATCTCGCGCGGGCCGAATCGTGATAGCACGCCGCGAAGTTCCTTCGCGCCGCGCGGGTACTTGGTGACCAGCACGGCGGGGTCGAACTGGTGGTGCGTGACGTTGCAGCGCCCGCCGCCTGAGATGCGGACCTTCTGGAGAGGCATCGCGGCGGCTTCGAGCAGGATGACCTTCGCACGGGGGGCTTGTTCGGCAGTGCGGATCGCGGCGAAGACCCCTGCGGCTCCGCCACCAAGGACGACGACCACGGGGACCCGCGCGTGCGTCTGCTCGCCGCCGTCCTTCACGCACGCGAGATGCCGAGAACGCGGCTTCAATCCGCCCCCCTACGCCGTGCTCGGTCACCAAGCGCTTAAGTCGGGGCCGCACCTCGGTTCGCCCATGAGCTTGCCCGACGTCCAGTCCCACCGCGCGACGCGACCGTACCGCCTCACGCGCGTGGGCGTCACTGGCGTCGTGAAGCCGTTCCGTGTCTCCCGGGGGGGTCACGCCAACCACCTCGTGGGCAGCTTTGACGTGTTCGTGGACCTGCCCGCGGCGCAACGCGGAACGCACATGAGCAGGAATATCGAGGTCGTCAATCGCATCATCGACGAGCACGTGCGCAAGGAAACAAGCAGCATCGAGGACCTCGTGTCAGGCATCGCGAACGCTCTCCTGGAGAAGCACGAGTACGCGGCCGAGACGGAGGCGCACGTGGAGACGGATTACTTCCGCGAGCGCCGCACGCCGCAGAACAAGGCACCCACTCTGGAGCGCTACGGGCTCTTCGCGAGCACACACGCGACCCGCTCGCAAGGCGAGCGGCGCACGGTGGGTGTGGAGGTCACCGGCATGACGGCGTGCCCTTGCGCGATGGAGGGCACCCGCACCATCCTGGCCGCGCGCGGCCACGACGTGGCGGACTTCCCCACCATCACGCACAACCAACGCAACGTCGCGACGCTGATGCTGGAGACGCTAGCGGGGCAGTCACCGGGCGTCGAAGCAGACGACCTCATCGATATCGCGGAAACATCGCTTTCCTCGCCTACGTTCGAGCTCCTCAAGCGTGGCGATGAGACCGCGCTCGTGATGAATGCGCACGAGAAGCCCCGGTTCGTTGAGGACGTCGTGCGCGAGATGCTGCACGGCGTGCTGGAGAAGTATCCCCAGCTCCCGGATGACACGGTGCTCGTAGCGCGTAGCGAGGCCGAGGAGAGCATCCACAAGCACAACGCGTACGCCGAGCGCACGACGACGCTGGGCGAGCTGCGGGCGCTTGGGAACGAGCACGACTCTACGGGGTGAACCCCCCCGCCCCCCTTTATCGCCCGTCCCTCGCTTCTTGCCACAAACGCCCGACGTTGAGCCGCGCCTCGTTCGCGAGCCCCGCGTCGTTAGCGTAGAGCGCCATCTCCTTGCTCAGTGCGACTGGCGCGCCTGCCGCCCCAAGCAAGAGCTTCTGGCCGTCCACGATGATGCAGCGCGTGTGCAGGAACGGCGATATCACTAGGTCCGCGTTCCGACGGCGCAGGTCCTGCAAGCCTCGGTGCCACGCTTCGTCCTCGACGGTGGCGCGGCGCGTGATGATGCGGAGCGCGACGCCAGGCGGCATGATGACCAGGTCCTTGACGAGGGAGTCAAGGCCGCCGTTCCACGGCGCCACGACGATGACCTCACCACGCGCTTCGCGGAGGAGCTGCGCGACCAGCGTGGGCAGGTCCCCCTCGGCCACGAGACGCACTGGCGCGGCGGATGCCGCGCCGGGAATGGCGACTGCGGCGGCCTTTGAGTAGGTGACGGCCGGAGCGGGCTGGAAACTGGTTGAAGGAGCGGGTGGAGGCGCATACGCGGATATGGCAAGCGGTGCAGATGCGGGTGCGGATGCGCCAAGATAGCTTTTCATATCGTCTGCCGCGCGCGTCAGCGTCGTGGCGCCGGCCGCATCCGCGCGTGTGGCGGCCCCGCGGAGCGCTTCGGCCCAGGAGAAGACCTTGTGGCGCTCGATGGTGACGTAGCCGTCGGTCGATTGCGCGAGGAGCGCGCCGAGGACCTCCTTGAGGACGGGTTCGACGCCCCTCACGGCGCGGTTCGCGGAGAGCACTTCTTTCCAGGCGGCGACGACGTCGGCGCTGACGCGGAAGCTCGGAGGAGTGGCCACGGGGAGCGCACTGCGCCCGCGAGCTAAAAGGGTTCCAGGCCGAAGGCTTTGAGCGTTGGCGTGCTTGCCGCTGCGTGCATCCTAGGGCCGTCGTGCTTCTCTCGGGCGGACTTGATTCCACCGTCGCCGCGTGCCTCGCGCGCGAGCGGGGCTTCGAGCTGCACGCTCTCTCGTTCGATTACGGGCAGCGGCACAAGCGCGAGCTGGATAGCGCGCGTGCCGTCGCACGGACCATCGGGGCAGCGTCGCACTCGGTGCTGAACGTGCCCATTGGCGAGATCGGCGGTAGCGCGTTGACGCAAGATAGCATCGCCGTGCCGACTGGCCGCAGTGAAGCGGAGATGGGCGGCGACATCCCCGTCACGTACGTACCCGCGCGGAACATCGTCTTCCTGTCGCTTGGCCTGGGCCTTGCGGAGGTGAAGGACGCGGACGCCATCTTCATTGGAGCGAACGCGCTCGATTACTCGGGCTACCCCGATTGCCGGCCCGAGTTCTTCCGCGCGTTCGAGGAGGCCGCGCGTCTTGGGACGAAACGCGGCGTCGAGGGCAAGCCTGTGCGCATCGAAGTGCCGCTCCAGCACTTGACGAAGGCCGACATCGTGCGCGAGGGGCTCCGCGTCAAAGCGCCCCTTGAGCTGACGTGGTCGTGCTATCAGGGCGGCCGCACGGCGTGCGGCATCTGCGACTCGTGCGTGCTCCGTTTGAAGGGCTTCCGCGAGGCGGGCGCGAGGGACCCAGTGGCGTACGCTTAGGGCACGATCTCGAAGCTCGTCACGACCTGATATCGCCACACACGCCCATCGTACACGGCGGCGACGTGGCCCGCGCGCTCCAACGACTTCACGTGGTGGCTGACGCCCTGTTGGGTGATGCCAAGGCGCTCGCCCAACTCCGCTTGTGTCATGGGGCGCTCGCGCACGAGTTCCAGCACGCGCGACTGCATCGGCGTGAGAGGCGCGACGTACGTCACGCTCTTTGGGGCTGGCGCTGGCGCAGAGCCCGCCGCATAGAAGCGCCGGAAAGCGCCTTCCTTGCGGCTCGACAGGTAGCCCGCGCGTTCGAGCGCGCGGAGGTGGTGCACGAGCACGCCCGTCGTGAGGCCCGTGTCTCGTTTGAGGTCAGTGTAGCACACACCGGGTTCGCTGGCGATCCGCTTGTGCAGCGACTCGCGCGCGGGGTGGTCGAGCGTCTGGCCGCGTGTCGTTCGCGTGTAGAGCGCGGCCGCCAGCGCGAAGCGTGTCGCGTCCCTGCGCAGGAGCGCCGCGGCGACGAGCGTGATGCCCACCGTGGCGACGCCGGCGACGAGCGCGACCTGCGTGGTGGAGAGGCGCACGTTCGCGTCGGCCTTCACGTCCACTGGCGGGGCAGCTGAGGAGATCCTCGCGTAGATGGGTGCGCTCTTCACGAGGGCGCTCGTTCCGCCTCCAGTGACGAAAATGTCCATCGTGATCGTGACGAGGTCGCCGCGGCTCGCGCTATCGGGGGCAGCGATGCGCACCATCGCGTCAACGGCTTGGTTGGCGCCGACGTCGATGCGCGAGGGAATGAGGGTCGCGGCGTAGCCCGAGGTGGTGACCGTGGCGCCGAGGTTCGCGTCGTAGTGTGTGGTCTCGATGATGCCTTGCGACGCCGAGAACGAGAAAGCGGCGTGGTCGAGGAACTTCGCGTGCACCGTTGCGCTGCCACCGATGCTTACGTTGATCGGCGCGTCGGGCGAGCCACCATCGCCATCGATCAACATCTGAAAGCTCGCCGCGAGCTCCGCACTGGTCGTACGGTGCGGTATCGTCGTGGGCTGCGCATAGGTGGGCCATGGGGGCGTCGGGGTGGCCGTCGTCTCGTGCGTCGGCGCCTGTTCGTAGGTTGGTCGCGGCGTGTACGGGGGCTGCGGCGCTGTCGTGCTGAACGACATGGCGTGCGCTTCCGTCGATAGGTTCCCAGTGTCCCTGGAGCGCGCGATGAGGTAGTAGGTCGCGTTGGGCGTGAGGTTGAAAAGGTCCACGAACGTGGCGAAGGGAGCGTTCAGCGTGAGGTCGGGCGTCGCGCCCGGGCGGAACGACGCTTCACGCGAAAGGAACACCGTGAGGCTGGCAAGGTCGCGTGGCGCGTTGTGGTACGTGAACGATGCGGCGGTACCGTTCTGCCACATCAGTGAGAGCTCCGGCGCCGGCGGAGGCAGGTTCGCGGTGGTGAAAGAGACCGTGTTCGAGGCGAGCACCCACGAGCCGCCATAAGCGCGAAGCTGCGCGTCGTATGCGGTGTTCTCGTCGAGTCCTGACCACGCGACGACGCCCGCCGCGGCGCTCGTCGTGGAAGCAGCAGTGACGGCGGGCCGCGAGGCGTCCACGAGGTCGGCGCGCGTGAAGCCGGGGACGTTGAGCGTCGCGTAGGACACGTTCGCCGACGTCGCGTCGGGCGCGCCGCGAAGCGCGATCGTGGGGATCGTCGGGACGGGGAGCGTGCTGTCCGAGACGTACGCCTCGATGGCCGCGCCCTCGTTCGTGCTTCCCCCGCGGACGAGCTGCGCTGATCCGACGACGTATTGGACTGTCAGGCGCGATCCGGAGGTCGTGAGGTTGCACGCAGTCTCCGTGCTGCTGAAGAACGACATGGCGTGGTCCACGACCTCGAAGGAGAGCGCGACGGAGCGGTGCGTGCCGAGGTCCACCTGCACGAGGCCGTCCCACGTCACGACGCCGTTCACGGGGTCGCGCGTGTCGGAGGCTGTGACCTGCGCACCGTCCACGAACACGCGGTACGAGTAGTGGGGCCCCCAACCGTAGTCGCCACAACCCTGCGGCGTGGCCGTGTGCACGTTGATCACGAGCGAAGCGCCGGCTTGGGCGGCGGCTTGCGGGGCCAGGGGCAAGAACAGGGCGAGGACCACGAGGGCCCCGACGGCGTGACGCGTCATCGACCGCTCGACCCTCCGGACCGCCATAGGATTGTTGGAAGCGAGTTTTGTGTGGTATTTGAGAGTTTGGATGCCCGCAACCGTTATCCGCGTCGCACGCAAGCGCGACTCGTGGATGAGTTCGGTCTCGCGACCTCCGGGGGAACCCCCATTATCCAGGCGCGCGGCGTCGAGAAGGCGTACCGTCTCGGCGCGCTCGTCGTCCCAGCGCTTTGTGGCGTGGACCTCAGCATCAAGCGGGGCGAGATGGTCGCCATCATGGGGCCAAGTGGCTGTGGCAAGACCACGCTCCTCAATTGCCTCTCGGGCCTCGATGACATCGATGGTGGCTCCATCCACATCGCTGGCGAGCGCATCGACAAGATGAACGACGAGAAGCGCACGGCCTTCCGCGCACGGTCCATGGGCTTCATCTTCCAGAGTTACAACCTACTGCCAGTCCTCACTTCCGTCGAGAACGTGGAACTCCCCCTTCTCGTGGCCGGAGCCGGTGTGAAGGACGCCCGCAGGCGCGCTCTCTCTGCCCTCGACCAGGTCGGCCTGCTGGATCGCGCCAACCACAAGCCAACGGAGCTTTCTGGCGGCCAACAGCAGCGTGTCACGATCGCGCGCTCCCTCGTGAACGACCCGGCCATCGTGTGGGCCGACGAGCCCACTGGTAACCTCGACACCAAGACCGGCGCTGAGGTCCTTGGCATCATGCGCCGCCTCAACCAAGAGCGTGGTCAGACGTACGTCATCGTCACGCACGACCCCGCGCTGGCTCGGCTTTGTCACCGCATCGTGCACATGGAGAATGGTGTGATGGCGCGAGAAGAAGCCCTTGTCGAGGGGTGATCATGGATCCATCCCTATACGCGCTCACCGTCGTCGCTCTCGTCATCTTGGGCACCGTGGTCCTCGCCCGGAAGTTCCCAGTCCTCTTCCGGATGGGTGCCCGCAACGCGCTGCGTCGCAAGGCCCAGACGGCGGTCGTCGTCGCCGGGCTCATGATGGGAACGGCTATCATCAGCGGTTCGCTCGCGTCGGGCGACAGCCTAGAGTTCGGCATCAAGAAGGCCGCCCTCGACGCGCTGGGCCCTGCGGACGTGCTGCTCGAGACGGACGGCCAACTCCACTATCCGCGAGCGCTCTACGATGACCTGGCCGCGAACCGCTCGGTCACGGGAATCGTCACCGGGCTATCACCCGTGCTCTACGAAGAAGCCGCCGTGACGAAGACCGCGAACCACCAGAGCGAGCCGCGCGTGAGCCTCATCGGCATCGATCCCGCGCTCAACAAGCCATTCGGCACGTTCCGCGCGACGGACGGCCGTGCGCTCGACGCGAGCGAGCTTGGCCCCAACGACGTGTACGTACTGGACTCGCTCGCAAAGAAGCTGGACGCACGCGCCGGGGACACGCTCGCGGTGCACTACTCGAAGCCGATCACGCCTCGCATCCCCAAGTTGTACACCTACAACGGAAACCTCACCGCGAGCGCAGGCGTCTGCCCACTGCCGCAGGTCCCACAGTCGTGCCAGTACGTCGCTGCCCTGGGGCAAGCCGCGACGTTCCAAGTGCCCGTGAACCCCGGCGCGGTCAGCATCACGACCCTCGTCGCATGGTTCGGCCCCAACGCGGACCACACTGACATCGACCAGACGCTCACCACGCCTGATGGCACGCTCTACGCGAATACGAACGGGACGCCCGCGCAGCCCGACAACCCGAGCTTCCTGAACGTGAGTGGGCCAAGCTCGCTCGCTTCAGGGAACTGGACGTGGAGCGTTGGTGCCAAGGTAGCCGCCAACCAGCCTTTCCGCGCGATCGCCCTCGTGTTCTACGAGGAGTACAACCTCACCGCGCTGCAGGATTTCGCCAAGCAAGCAGGATCCTCAGGCTTCGACGCGTCCCAGTTCGCAGGCGACAGCACTGGGAACGGCGCGGGCGGCGAGACGGCCGACCTCACCATCGTGGCGGTCGTGAAGACCGATGGTTTCGGCGGATTCCTCCTGGGCCAGAACGTCTTCGCGCGCTATGACACCGTTGCTCGTCTCTACGGGCAGGAAGACAAGGTCGATATCATCCTCGTGAGTGCGGACGCGAACGCGCAGGATGGCCTCGCCAAGACGCCCGCGCTCATGGGGCTGCTGCCCAAGGCCGTGAACGCCAGTGCGGACGCGCACCCGGACATGCCCGCCATCCGCGCGGTGAAGGCTCTCGCGGTGAAGCAGCGTTTCATCGACGCCAGCGAGCGAGCGGGCACGCTCTTCAAGGAGTTCCTCACGACGATCGGCTCGTTCACCGTGATCGCCGGGATGATGCTCATCGTGAACATCTTCGTCATGCTCGCTGAAGAGCGGAAGAGCGAGCTTGGCATGGCGCGCGCGGTGGGCCTCGCGCGGCGGCAGCTCATTTACCTCTTCGGCTTCGAGGGCACGTTGTACGCGCTCGCGGCGAGCGCCATCGGCGCCGTGCTGGGCCTGGGCATCGCGTGGGGCCTCATCTTCGGCTTCAACAAGGCGTTCACCAGCGGGCCAAGCGGGAATGCCGGGCGCTTGCTCACCATCCCGTTCCACTTCGAGTGGAGCAGCGTCGCTTGGGCCTTCGCTGCCGGATTCATGATCACGATGATCACCGTCGCCATCGCGTCGTGGCGCGTGTCGCGTCTCAACATCGTGCGCGCCATCCGCCGCATCGAGGAGCCCCCCAAGCCAGCGTCCCGCGCGCTGTTCTGGTCGGGCGCTGTTCTCTTCCTTGGTGGCTCTGTGTGGGCACTCTATGGTTTCGTCATGGGCGACTTCCCCAGCAAGATCCTCGCGCCGTGCGTCGCGCTCATGGGCGCTGGCATCGTTGCCACGCGCTTCGTCGCGAGCAGGATCGCGTACCCGCTGGCGGGCGCTGGCGTCGCCGCGTACGCGGGCTTCACCATATTCACGTTCGGCAACCCGAAGGGAATGCTCAACGCCGTGATGGGGCCGATCCGGGGGCTCTTCATCGTGCTCGCGGTGGTGCTCATCATCATCCATGTGCCCCAACTGGTGCGCCTCACGAGCGCGATCCTCATCCGGTTCCGCGGGCTCATCCCCGCGGTGCGCCCTGGCGTCGCGTATCCGTTGGGCAAGAAGACGCGGACGGGGCTCACGACGACGATGTTCGCGCTCGTCATCCTCGTCGTCGTCGCGTTCAGCATCTTCGGCGCGACCTTCACGGTGGACACGAAGGCGCAAAGCGGCGGCTACGACGTCGAGGGCGACACGACGGTCCCCATCGGCGACCTACAAGCCATCTATGCGCAGCAGGCTGACCCCAGCCAGCCAGATCCGTTCGATCGAGTCGCGTACCACGACGATCTCCGATATGCGATCGCCTTCGGCGGGCGGTCCATCAGGATCGACAACGAGAGCATCCACTACCAGGGCCCGCCCGCGGACTACATCTACTCGTACAACGAGGGCTTCGCCAAGAACAACCGGTACGACTTCATCGAGCTGGACGCGCGCTATCATTCCAACCGGGAAGCCTATGAGGCCGTGCTGAACGATCCGAGCCTCACTATCATCAGCGTCGCGCTCAACTTCGACGAGGAAGGCAACCCTGGCCTTCACCACGTGGGCGACACGCTCACGCTGCAGACGCCAAGCGGCACCGCGAGTTTCCGCATCATCGGGATCCAAAAGCAGCTCTACTTGGGGGGCCTCTTCGTGAACCCGCAGGTGCTCGACTCGACGTTCCAGCGGATCCGCGGGGACTACCTCTTCAAGCTCAATGATGGGGAGGACCCCATCGTGGCCGCGCGCGAGATCGAGGCAGCATTCGAGAAGCAGGGCATGGACGCCAACAGCATCGAGCAGCAAGCGCAGCAGCAGCTCGAACAGAACAAGCGCTTCCTCACGCTCTTCCAGCTCTTCCTGGGCTTTGGGTTAGTGGTTGGGATCGCGAGCTTGGGCATCGTGACGGCCCGGAGCGTCATCGAGCGTAGGCAAGAGATCGGCATGCTGCGCGCGATCGGCTATCCAAGAAAGCAGGTGCTCCGCATCTTCTACATCGAGATCTTCTTCACGACGACATTGGGCATCCTCGTGGGTGGAGCCATCGGCGTCATCACGAGCTACGGCGTCGTCGTGAGCACGCCCGCTCTCGCGAGCCTTGGCGTGAAGTTCACCATTCCCTGGCTGGACCTCGCCGAGATCATCGCGCTCGTCTATGCTGCCGTGTTCCTTGCGACCTACTGGCCAGCGCGGCAAGGCAGCAACGTGCCGCCGGCCGAGGCGGTCAGGTACATCGAGTGATCGGGGAGGGAGTCTGGCTATATCCATATGGGGGTGAATGGGGACCCGTGAAACTCAAGGTCGTTCTGCGCCACGACTCGGTCGATGGCGGGTACGTGGCGACTTGCCCTGCCCTCCCAGGTTGCGTCTCTGAGGGAAGAACGAAGAAGCAAGCGTTGGAGAACATCCGGGAAGCGATCGAAGGAGTTCTCCTCGTGCTCAACGAGCGTGCACGGCGTGCTTCCGCATCCCCAGCATGCTGAGCTTCGCCGTGGGACTCTGCGCGCCCTCATCAGATCGGCTCGACTGAGCGTCGCCGAGTGTGTGGCGCTTCCACGCTCACCGTCGCGACGAACACGGAGGTCCCCGTGGAGCCAGCCCAGCCCACGCCGGACGTCGCGATCGCTGATGCGACGCCCCGATCCATCCTGCTCGTGGGCTCGTCATGCACGTTGGACGCGACGACGAGCCGTTGGGAACTCCGCGCCGACGGTCACGCCAGTGGCCCACCGCTCACCTCGATCATGGTGCAGTTCCGGCCAGTCGGAACCGCGCCGGAGCCGGACGCCTCGCGCGCGACGCTCGACGCGTCATGGACGCTCCTCGCCCGCGTCACACCCGAGCCTGGCGACCCCGCGAGCGCGCCCGTGCACCTGCGTGAGGACGGGCAACGATCGTGGACCTCGTGGGACATGGCGGGCGTCTTCGTCCCTACGGACGAGGTCTCGCGTGATTACCGCGTCGTCGCGCGCGTGTCCACCGCGGACCCGTCAGCCACGAACTCGACGGAACGGACCGTTCACTGTTACGGCGTCAGCGCGCCGCGCAGCGTCGCGATCTTGAGCGCCACCTGCACGCTCGTCTCGACGGAGCACCGAAAGTCTCCAGCGTCGGGCGCGGAGATCGGTTGGACGTGGGAGTTCGCGATCAACGGCAACGCCACGGGGCGCCCGAGCGACTCGCTTCACGTCGGGATCAGCCCGCCCTACTCGGGCATCACGTGGACGAGCGCGCCAATGACGGCCGCGTGGACGAGCGGACCCACTGTGACGGCGAACAGCAACGGTGCCAGTTGGAGCGCTGCGCGCGGGACGCAGGACCCCGCGAGGACGGACTGGGCTATCACGGGACTCCGCGCTTCAACGTGGGAGTACGAATCCATGGCCGTGGACTATCGAGCCGACTTCCCGATCCTCACGCAGTTGTACCAAGAGACCGCGACGGGCAGTGTCACGTGGCCCAAGTGAACGGATCGTTCCGCGTGAAAGCCTTCTTTGTGAGCGGCCGCGACGCGGCGCGGGTCGTCGTGCGCGCCGTGCCGACCCTTGCGTCCGGAGCCAGGAAGGAAACGACTTACCCCAAGGATCTCCTGGGATCTCGATGCCCGAGTATCGCGTCGTCATGGTGAAATGCCGTGGTTGGTGGAGCCGCACGGACGCTGGAAGACTAGAAGCAGTGCTCAACGAGAGCGCCGCGGACGGATGGCGCCTCACGTCCACGACCGTCTCTCCTTGGGAGGGAGTCGTCGTCGTGCTGGAGCGCGACTCGCCCGCGTGATCAACTTGCCCATTGGACCCGTTGGCCTGAATCACAGGGCCCTCGCAAGCAAGACACGCCGGGATCTTGTACGCAAAGCCGCGAAGACCGCGAAGTGGCTCGTCTTTCCCTTCGCGTCGCTTCGCGCCTTCGCGTACAGATCCGTGGAGAAAGACCCAGGCGAGCCGCCGTGCGCGTTCCGATGGGTCTTCCTCAAGAGAGTGCGTACGGCTGCGGCGCTGCGGGCGGGGCCTGCGACTTTGCCAGATGGCATCACACCGCTTCAGAACACGATGACCTTATCCGCCCACAGCGTCCACTCGGTCCACTCGTCGAGGCTGCTGCGCTTCGCGCCCTCCACGAGTTCGTCGTCCTTGATGCCCCGAGCATCCATGCAGGTCCCACACACGCCTACTTGCGCTCCCTTCTTCACGATTGACTTCAGGAAGCTGTTGATGTTGTAGTACCCCTGCGGCACGCTCTGGCCGCCCTTCGCGTTGGCGGCTCCATCGCCCACGAGGAACACGCGCAACTCCGGTGCTGGGTCTTGCTTGAGGAGGTTGTTGGCGAGGCGGAGCGCATTGTAGGCGCGTTCCGTACCGTAGGGCGCGTCGTTCACGACGATGAGGATCTTCTGGGACATTCAGAACCACTTCCAGAGCCAATATTTCTCAAAGAGGACCTTGGCAGCGTGCCAGTGCCGTGCCGGCTTGCGGAGGGCTATCATTGCGGCCGGTGCGGCGTAGAAGTCGCCGCTTCCGAAGGCGGCTTTCCCGTCCCCCGTCTCGACCCAGCAGTAGCCGTGACCAGTGAACCGGTGCGTGGGTTCTCTCCCGCTGATCTCTGCGGCGATGTTGTGGGCGACGACGTGTGCTTCAGCGTGCGCGAAGACGCCGGCCTTCGGGAGCATCAGGCCGGAGGGCAGCTTGATCGCCGCAAGGTCCCCGATCACGAAGACTCCAGGGACCTTGGTGGCGAGCGTTCCCGCGTCCACGGGGACCCAGCCGGCTTCTGCCAGGAGCCCACTGTCGCGCACCACGGCCGAAGCGCGGTGCGGTGGGACGTGGACGAGCAGGTCGTATGCGGCCTCGCTCCCGTCCTCGAAGACGAGGAGGCGCTTCTCTGGGCGCACGGCCTTGAGCTTGTGCTCCGGGTGATAGCGGATGCCACGCACCTCCAGCATGCCTCGGAGGGCTGCTCCGACAACGGGCCCCGCTACGGGCATCGGCTGTTTTTCGGGCGTGAACACGTCCATCTCGACGCGATCCCGGATGCCGAGCCCTCGGAAGTGCGACTCCAGGAGCAACGCGCCCTCATACGGGGCGGCCGGGCACTTGAACGGCATCGCAGCCACGACGAGGACAACGCGGCCACCTTGGAAGGCGGATAGCCTGTCCCTGAGTCGCTCGGCGCCCGCCAGCGTGTAGAAGGTCTCGCCCGCATCGGCCAGTCCTGGCACGGTTTCCGGCGCGAGTTCGGCGCCGAGGCTCACGATGAGGTAGTCGTACGCGAACTCGCCCTTCGTCGTCTGCACCCGGCGCGCCTGCGTGTCGATGCGTTGGACGTCGGCGACGACGACTTCGATGCCCTTGCGTTCGAGGGACGAGAGGGGACGCGTGAGGCGCTTGCCATCGCGCTTTCCCGTCATGAGCCACAAGAACGAGGGAGCGAACTGATGGACGCCTGTGCGGTCCACCAGCACGATGCGGTGCTCGCGCGGCAGGCGCTTGCGTAGCTCTGTCGCCGCGACGATGCCCCCGACCCCGCCGCCAAGGACCACGATGGTCTTGCTCACGACCGGCGACCCCCCTTTGCCAGCCGGCTGTTCGCTGCGAGGCTCTCGTAGAGGACTTCACGGATGATATCGAACGCCTTCAAGACCTTCGGATTCGTAAGGTGGTAGTACACGACGGCGCCTTCCTTCCTTGACGTCAGGATGCCGCGACTCCGCATCACCGCGAGGTGCTGGGACACGTTGGGTTGCGGCAAGCCGGTGGCATCTGCGAGCTGTCCTACCGACTTCTCTCCGTCTCGCAACTCGTTGAGGATCTGGATGCGCGCCGGGCTCGTGAAGACCTTGCACAAGTCGGCGTGCATCTCGTTGAGACGGTCGTCGGGCTTCATGATACCATGACATGCGCATATTCGCATGTCTTGGTATGAAGGTTCCGTCAAGAGGGCTATGTGGATCACTCGTGGCCCGCTTGGCAAACGCGATGACGCTAGCCTGGGCCCGGGCCACCCAGAACGTGCCCGGTGCAAGACGATTGCACCTGGAGCCGATGATTCGACTGGAACGATATCTCCCACGACCCGCGCATGTCAGGGACCAATGTCGCTTCACCGCTCATGGGGACGGCTGCTCGCCACGTTCGCCCACTCGGGGTGGTCGGCGAGCGCGGTGCGGTAACCTACGCGGCTGAGTTCGTCCGCTTCGCTGTTCTCCTCTCGGGGGACCCACTCGATGCGTGCGAGTGGGAGCTGTGCGAGCAAGCGGCGCGCTTCCTCGTTCATCGCGCGGAGGTTCTCCGACTTCACGCCCCACTCACCGCGCGTCTGGAGGATGATGAGCTTCGAGTCGCCACGCACGATGACCGGTGCGTCCTGCAGCTCGTGCTCGATGATCCACTTGAGCGCGGCG
>Ga0265292_1002056_pt1 | contig 15113 bp, 14 predicted proteins | sample Munlanlewell296A_FD_189080 | JGI IMG/M metagenome (GOLD analysis project Ga0265292, IMG submission 189080) | Leachate microbial communities from a municipal landfill in Southern Ontario, Canada - Leachate well 296A | ecosystem: Engineered > Solid waste > Landfill > Unclassified | place: Canada...
TCTAACGGGTATAGACTTTTCCTTTCTGCGATTGGAATATTCAAACTCGACTCCAGAAATGCGAGATCAGATGACAAACACCTATGTGGTTGCATCAACTCGAATCTGGGACAGTGACCGAGCACAGCGACTCACGGCTGAGACCGGTGAAAACTTTGTATTCATCGGCAGCGACAGTGAACTGATTTTTGACTTCCTGAACGAATTACGCCCTCGCTACGTCTTCTTTCCGTTTTGGTCGCATCGAATCGACCGACAAATCTATGAATCCTTTGACTGTGTGATTTTCCACATGACGGATTTGCCGTTTGGTCGCGGCGGAAGCCCACTCCAAAATCTCATCATTCGAGGCGTCTCAGAAACGAAGATTTCCGCGATCAAATGCGTCGAAGAACTCGATGCGGGGCCGATCTACCTCAAGCGAGATTTAACTCTTGATGGGCCGGCCCACGAGATCCTTGACCGGGCGGCAACGATTATTGATTCGATGATCCTCGAAATCATCCGGACAAGTCCACAACCAACGGCACAAGTTGGCTCAGCAACTCTTTTCAAGCGCCGAAAACCGGCGGAGGGAAATTTGAATTCCGCCACTTCGATCGGTCAGATGTACGACATGATCCGAATGCTCGATGCAGACGGTTATCCCAATGCGTTTCTAGAAGTGGACAAATATCGTTTTGAATTTCGCAACGCTAAGTTGAGTGACGGCAAGGTCCAGGCCGAGGTGTCGATACTCCCTTCCAATCAGCAAGACGGGAATTCAAGCACATGACAAGCGACAATCGCCACATACCGTTCGTCATCGCGGAAATGTCCGGCAACCACAATCAGTCGCTTGACCGAGCATTCGAGATCGTGGATGCCGCCGCAGATGCCGGCGCCCACGCATTGAAACTTCAGACCTATACGGCAGAAACGATGACGATTGACTCAAACGAAGACGAGTTTTCGATTCAAGATTCGGGGAGTTTGTGGGCAGGTCGGGGACTCTTTGATCTCTACAAGGAGGCGTACACGCCATGGGAATGGCACAAACCGATTTTTGAACACGCCGCGAATCGTGGCATGACCGCATTTAGCACCCCATTCGATGAGACCGCGGTCGATTTCCTCGAGACGCTTAATGCACCGATTTACAAAATAGCTTCATTCGAAAATACTGATCTACCTCTGATCAGATATGCGGCATCAACCGGAAAGCCACTCATCATCTCAACGGGAATGGCGACAATTGACGAACTCGAGGAATCGGTGGCTACGGCGCGCGACGCAGGTTGTACCGATCTTGTTTTGCTCAAATGCACGAGTACCTACCCAGCGGAGCCGACCGATACGAATATCGCCACAATTCCTGACCTACGGCGTCGTTTCGGTTGCCAAGTTGGAATTTCGGATCACACGATGGGTATTGGCGTTGCCATAGGTGCGGTAGCACTTGGAGCAACAGTCATTGAGAAACACTTCACCTTGCGACGAGAAGACGGAGGCGTAGACAGCACCTTCTCCATGGAACCAAGCGAGCTACGACAACTTGTCATAGAAAGCGACCGCGTCTGGCAATCCATCGGTTCGGTCTCCTACGGTCCAACCGAGTCGGAAAAAACCTCACTCGTATTACGTCGTTCGATTTACATCGTCGAGGACGTTAAACGCGGAGATGTAATCTCCGATCTCAACGTTCGAAGGATTCGGCCAGGGCTTGGACTGCCGCCCAAACACATCGACGAGGTAATCGGGCGCCGTTTTTCCACAGATGCGAAACGCGGTACTCCCCTTGGATGGGATCTCATTGAGTAGATATCTCATCACGACAGAGGACGAATCGACTTGGAAGTTTGATCGTCCGGTCATTTTTCTTGGCAGGTGGTGTTTGAACGAAGACCGACGAGAAGTGTGGCAGTCACTTGACTACTCGATCGTCGACCCGCAATCAATTGCTCGGGTCCTACCAGATCTCTATCAACAGACACAAATTCTGTACTCCCAACTGTCGGACGATCTGGCCACGGCACTCAATGCATTCCACGGTCGCGATTTCTCACATCGATACTGGATGGTCATCGCCGGACCGTGGCTTAGATCATTTTGCGACAATTTCATTTTTCGTTGGGCGTACATGAACCAGGCCGTCAACGAATTCAACGCCAACGAGAGTTACTCGGATTTCGACGATGCCGATCCGTCCAACCATCCTCGGAATTACCACGAGTACAGAGCCTCCCAGTTGAATCGCGAATGGAATCAATACATGTATTCCAAAATGTGGAGTCTGATGTCAAGCCCGGAACTCCCATCGCCACCACTTAGCCCACAGCGCGATCTGGGCGTCCCGCGAGTTGATCCGGTCGAGCGAGAAAACTCCTTTTCAAACCGGCAAGCAATTCTCACCGATACCTACCTGCCGCGAGCATCCGAGGCCACATTGTCTGTCTTAATGCGGAATCGACCTTCGAAAGGCCGCCGAATCGCCGCACCACAACGCGACTTCGATCCATTGAGTCGAACCCAACTTAGGTTTCCATCCGCACCGACAAGCCGCCTTCATGCCATAGGCAGAGAGATGGTCCGCGATCAAATACTTACTTCGTACGTGGAAGGATTTCCCGAATTAATTGACTCGGTCGATCTACTTCAATTGCCAATTGCCCCCAAACTTGTCTTCACCTCCAATAGACATCTTTATGACGATGTCTTCAATGCATGGGTTGCCCAGGCGACCGAACTTGGCTCTACATACGTCATCGGTCAACACGGCGGGCACTACGGGTTGTCACGATTTCCATCGTTTTCGGAACTCCACGAAGAGGACATATCTGATGGGTATCTGACGTGGGGTCGAAAGGACTCGACGAAACAAATACCCGGACTTTGCCTCACCACGGTTGGCAGAAAGTACCGTCACTCTCCAAAGGCTAAGTATCTGACGATTGTCTGCGACGACATTTGGAAGTACCCACGGTCGCTATTTTTTGACATCTTGGAGAACTCTGGATACCTGGAGTATGTCGCCCAGTGCGTCACCGGACTTCCTGTAACAATTGCTAAGGATGTACTTGTTCGTACTAAGCATGCTCACACCGGAACCGGTGGGTCGCAATTTGATTGGTGGCGACGTCATGTGCCCGAAGTCGAACTGGATGACGGGCTTAGCAGGATGAAAAATCTCCTACGCCGATCCCGATTGGTTGTTTCTACGAGCAATGGCTCGACACTCCTGGAAACCTTGAATCTGAATATTCCAACGCTGATCACATGGGACGAAAGCTTTGTGCAACTCCGCCAGGAGGCATTGCCCTATTTTCAGAACCTAGAGGAGGTTGGAATTTTTCATCGCAGTCCGCAGTCATTCGTCGATCATCTGTCCAAGAATTGGACCGACGTCGAGTCGTGGTGGAGCGGTAAAGACGTTCAGGCAGCACGAAAATCGTTTTGCGATCAATATTCGAAGAAGGAATCCCATCCGCTCCTGTATTTGCGTAAGGTATTACGTTCGGCGCTAAGGGCCAAGGGTCAGAGCCAGTGAAACGCAAGATTCTCGTCACCACGTCATCGTTTGATCTACACAATTTTGAGCAATTGGATCTCCTCACCGCGGCCGGAATCGAGATCGTCCAGAATCCTCTCAAACGCCGCCTAAGCGAACAAGAAGTATCCGAACTGATTGACGACGATGTCATTGGAATAATTGCCGGGCTCGAACCGCTCACCGCCAACGTATTAAAAAACGCCCGCCGACTCAAGGTCATTGCGCGATGCGGTACTGGACTTGACAGCGTTGACACCGAAGTCGCCCAAAGTCAAGGAATTTTGGTTTTCAATACTCCCGATGCGCCGACAACCGCGGTTGCAGAACTCACCGTTGCCCATATTCTTGGCCTGCTTCGACACGTGACCGAGTCCGATCGCCAAGTTCGATCCGGCCGGTGGAACGGATTGATGGGTTCGCTCCTGAAAAACAGAACGGTTGGAATTATTGGCTTTGGACGGATTGGTCAGGCAGTTGCAAAATTGATCACGGTGTTTGAGGCAAGCGTGATCGCCTTTGACGTTCAAACGATTTCCAATCCGCTTGTCAAGCAATTGCCCCTCGACGAAGTGTTCGCCAAGAGCGACATCATCTCGCTGCATGTTCCATACTCTGAGGCGACGCGCCACCTAATTAACGCTCACGCCATCGAGAAAATGAAACCAACGGCCCTGCTCGTCAACGTTTCTCGAGGTGGTGTCATTGACGAAGACGCGTTGCTTGCAGCGTTGCAAAGCGGTCGCATTGCAGGTGCTGCACTCGATTGTTTTGAAGTCGAACCGTATTCTGGTCCACTCCTCGGGATCGACAACGTTCATGTCACGGCACACATGGGTTCGTACGCGCGTGAAACTCGTGACCAAATGGAACTTGACGCCAGCGCCGCTCTAGTGCGTGGTCTCAAGGAACAAGGATTCCTGTAGACCCCTAGAATACGAGCATGATCTGCGCACTTATGATCGGCCGCGCAGGTAGCACAGGCTTTCCAGGGAAGAATGTGCACAAGGTTCTCGGTCGGCCTTTGTGTGCGTACCCGCTAATGGCGGCGAGCGCCTCGACGGAAGTTGACCGGATCTTTGTCTCCACCGATTCGGAAGAGATCAGGAAGATAGCCACTCGCTTCAACGCCGAGTTCATTCATCGTCCCGCCGAACTTGCCACATCTGCGACCTTGTCCGACGACGTATTCGTTCATGCTTATGGCGAAATGAAACGTCTTTTGCAAAGCGAGGGTAAGAGCATTGAATTGCTGGTCCTCTTGTTTGCCAATGCGGCAACACTTCATTCCGGGTACATAGACCAGGGAATCAAGATGCTGCGAGACGATCCGTCACTCGACGGCGCTGCCACGACATCCGTGTACAACATGTACAGCCCGTTAAGGGCTCGTAAATTGGACAAAGGTGGACGTTTGCAACCGTTTGTTCCACTCGAAGCGATTGGAGACGTTTCCACCTTCAATACAAGTCGAGATTCGCAAGGCGATGTGTATTACACGGATGGATCTGCGACGGTCATTCGACCCAAGTGCCTCGAGAATTTGCAGGACGGCCTGCTGCCCCATCGTTGGATGGGACGCAACATTGGTTCGATTCCGTCGTGGGGAGGATGCGATGTCGATTTTGAATGGCAGGTTCCGATGGTTGAATTTTGGCTACGCAAACACGGGTTTGGGGAAGGCGAGATTTAGCGTCATCTGACGCTGTCTGACTAACAATGACCAAACTACGAGTCGGAATTGCTGGGTATGGCGTCATTGGGAAACGCCGCCGCGAATGCGTCGACAGCAATCCAAATATGGAAACGATCGCCGTATGCGACAGAAAATTCAACGCTGACGGTGTGCTCCCCGATGGGGTCAGATATTCACGAACATACGAGCCATTGTTCGATTCAAAGCTTGACGCCGTACTCGTGTGCATGAGTAACGACATGGCCGCCGAGATCACGATTGCCGCACTTCAACATGGATTGCACGTTTTTTGTGAGAAACCTCCCGCCCGTAACATGGCCGAGCTTCACCAGGTCCTCGACGCCGAGAAGAGAACGCCAAAGCTCAAATTGATGTACGGGTTCAATCACCGATATCACGACTCAATTCAGGACGCACTGCACATAATTCGCTCCAACGAACTTGGCGCAATAATCAACATGCGCGGTGTCTATGGAAAATCAAAACTGGTGACGTTTGATCAGGCGGACTGGAGGGCAAATCGTGACTTGGCCGGCGGCGGCGTACTTCTTGACCAAGGAATCCATATGGTCGACCTCATGCGTCTATTTGCCGGAGAATTCAGTGAAGTGCATAGCTTCGTCTCGAACAATCACTGGAAATACGACGTAGAGGACAACGCGTATGCCCTGATGAAAACGAGCGACGGTATCGTCGCCATGCTCAATTCGTCGGCGACCCAGTGGCGTCACCAATTCACGCTCGATATGAATTTGCAGCGCGGGAGCATCATTTTGCGCGGAATTCTCACCGGATCAAAGAGCTATGGACAGGAAACGATGACCGTCGTGACGGCCAATCCGGATCGCGACAACGGTGACCCTCGAGAGGAAACTCGTAATTACAATCAGGACCATTCATGGACCACCGAAATCGATTCCTTTGCCAATGTTGTCTTGAACGACCTACCGATCGAAAGTGGATCGTCACGTGATGCCTATAACACGATGAAATTAGTTCACCAGATCTACTACGCCGATCCTTTGTGGCGTTCCAAATTTTCCATACCGGATCCGAACTAGTCAGGAGACTACAACCGAGCATGAGTGGAGTAAAAGGAAGGAAAGTGTTCATTACCGGCGCTAGCCGCGGAATCGGTCGCTCAATTGCCGAATTATTCATTGAGCAAGGCGCGACGGTTTTGGGAAGCGCAACGACAATCGAAAACGACTTGGCGAGCATTGGTGTTCACGAAAGTGTTGCCGTTGACTTTTCTAAACGCGAAGACATCGAACGATGTGTCGAGTTTGTTCGCCACCACAAACCCCAAATTGTGATCAATAATGCTGGAATTAATAATCCTTCGCCGTTTGAAGAAATCAGTCACGATGAATTCCTCAAAATTCAACTTGTCAACGTTTTCGCCCCAATGGCAATTTGTCAGGCCTCAATACCTGGCATGCGTGAAAGTGGTTGGGGTCGTATTGTCAACATTGCTTCGATTTTTAGCATGGTGGGCAAGGAGCATCGCGCGCCATACTCTGCGAGCAAATTTGCTCTTGACGGTCTCACCTTGGCGTTGGCAATCGAGCACGCCGCAGATGGAATCTTGGCAAATTGTGTATCACCCGGATTCGTCGACACGGAGATGACAAGAGGAATTCTCGGTGACGAAGGAATCCGCAAGATACTCGAATCAGTGCCGATTGGTCGGCTCGCCCAGCCGCGCGAAATTGCTCAATTAGTTCTGTGGCTGTCAAGTTCTGAAAACACATTCGTAACGGGACAAAATATTGCGGTAGACGGTGGATTCACTCGTGCCTGAGGCACTCACGATCAACTCGCATATCGGCCCGTACACCGTTCACTTTGTCGACCGTATTCTGAGTTCACCCCGGCCATGGTTTGGCGACGATCGGCATTTCGTCATCGACAGCAATGTGGCCAAAATCTATCGATCCGATCTAAAACCAGTACTCGCCCATCCGAACACGATCATCATCGAGGCATCGGAAGAGGCAAAGTCGCTTGATCAAATCGTTCCGATTATCGAACAACTGGTGAAGAACCAAGTACGACGAAACCATCATCTTGTCGCCATCGGCGGCGGAGTGACACAAGACATCACATGCTTCATCGCCAGCATCTTGTTGCGTGGAGTTGCGTGGGATTTCATTCCTACGACGCTGCTAGCCCAGGCTGACTCTTGTATCGGTTCGAAGAGTTCAATAAATATTGGAAAGTCAAAGAATATTGTCGGAACGTTTTATCCTCCGAAAACAGTATGGATCGATGCCGCATTGCTCGCCTCGCTGGGAGATTCGGAGATTCGATCCGGCATTGGCGAAATTCTTAAGGTACATGCGATTGATTCGCCGGAATCGTTTGACAACGTGGCCAGTGACTACGAGTCGATGGTGACTGATAAAGAGATACTGCGTAAGCACATCAAGAATTCTCTAGAGATCAAGAAACGGTTTATCGAGATTGATGAATTCGATACAGGAATACGAAACATTTTCAATTTTGGTCACAGTTTTGGTCATGCAATTGAGACTGCGACAAACTTCGGAGTGCCCCACGGCATTGCAGTCACCATGGGAATGGATATCGCTTGTCAAGTTTCCTACGCCCGTGGCACATTGCCGACCGAACAACTCAACCGAATGCGCCCCGGTCTACGGAAGAACTATCTGCCCTTCAGCAATGTAGAGATACCACTAGATGCAATGTTCGGTGCCCTGATGAAGGACAAGAAGAATTCCACGACCATGCTTGGTCTCATCCTGCCGGTAGGAAACAGATCGATCATTGAGCGAGTCGAAGTTGCTCCGAACGAGGAGTTCCGCAACCAACTTGCCGACGCGGTTTCATCGCTCGCGTGACTCAATCGGCAAACTCGATCTTGGCGACTCCTACCAATCATGTAGTCATCTGGGATCAAACTGGTGAACCTTCGCTAATTGGCGACACGACAATCCACTGGAATGAATTCTTTTCACCATGCCGGCAGTCCGACAAGATCTCATTGCCCCAATATGTCGAGGACCACGGAGATGATCTACGACAACGTTTTCTAGCATTCGTTCGACAAATTGGAGAATCGCAAGTTGCCAACAAGAGCCTGATCGAGCACCTGCAAATTGCTCCGGGGTTCAGTTATTGGTGGATGACCTTGTTTGCGTGCAAACGGTGGAGCGCAACGAGCAATATCATCGAGGCGACTCGGCTACTGGCGCTTGAGGACATTCTCCGTGAGATTCGTCCAACCACAATTTCCTTGGCCACGGATCGAACGGCAGTTGGCCATGTGATACGTGACTGGTGCGCCAGATCAGGAATCGATTTCACCTTGCTGTCTAGCAAACCTGCGACCTCGGTTAGCAATAATCGCAAATCGATACTCGTTCCGCGACCGTTGGTGGCGCTGTTGGTGTTGCTCAGGGAGATGTATCGAAGGATTGGATCCCCAAAAAATCCAACGTCGCCCGATAATTCTGTCGATGTCGTTGCCATTGATTATCTATCTCGATTCGATCTGGACAAAGCGCTTCACGGCGAGTTCCGCTCTGGATTCTGGGGCGAACTAGTCAATTGCCTGAACAATGCGGCACAAACGACAGTCTTTTTACACAATTTCGCTCCTTCAAAAGCAACGCCGACTAGGCGATCGGTTCGGCCGTTACTTAACGCATTGAATCGAAATACGACGAAGACACGGCATCACCTATTGGATTCCAGACTCTCTGTCGCGGTCTTGATTCGAGGCTGCTACATCTATTTTCGACTTCTCACGTCACGTATTCGAATTCGCCGAATCAAGCACTCGTTTTCGCCTTCCGGTTCACAACTTGATCTGTGGTACCTGTTTCGCGACGAGTGGTTAGATTCCCTCTCCGGATCCACTGCCATGCTCCACTCGCTCACCATCGGCGAGCTTGAACAGGTCGTCAACACGACACCACCCTGTCGAATTGTTCTCTACTTGATGGAAAATCAGCCATGGGAGATGGCATTCATTCAACTCTGGAAGAATCATCGCTCGGAGCCACTCATTGGAATCCCGCATTCGACGATTCGGTATTGGGACTTGCGTTACTTTTTAGATCGCCAACCGATCCACTCGGACCTGATCTCGAGCCCACCAATTCCAAACACAATTGCGGTCAACGGACCTGCTGAACTACATGAGTTACGAATATCTGGAATGCCACTCGAACAAATTGTCGAGGTCGAGGCCCTCGCGTACCTGTACCTGCAAGACGTGCACACGTCGACATCGGAGTCGAATCGCGTCAATGAGTCAACCAGGTTGCTTGTGCTTGGCGACTTCTTTACTAATCAAAATGCCGCGCTGCTGTTGATGCTGGAACAAGCACTCTCCGCGATAGATCGCCGGTTCGTCATCACAGTCAAGCCCCACCCGCTCCGTCCTATCAATCGTGGGGACTATCCACGAATCCAATTTGTTATCGACACGAGTCCGTTGGTCGAGCAATTAGGTCGTTGCGACATCGTTCTGACGACCAATGGGACAAGCGCCTCCGCCGAGGCGTACCAATGCGGACTATCTGTGATCACCGCGCTCAACGGCGAGACCTTCAATTACAGCCCACTTCGCGATGTCTTGGGTGCGACATTTGTCGAATCGCCCGAACATCTTGCACAGGCACTTACACAATCAACATCCAAGGAATTCTCGAATCGCACCGACTATTACAGAATTGATAATTCGCTCTCTCGCTGGAAGCAATTGCTGTCGATTTAGCTTTCGGAATCAGCAGTTAAGATTTCCCCGATGGAGAATCGAACTGCTCCTGATTTATTTGAACAAGCGGCAAACCAGGTCAGCGACCTACTGGTTGAAACCATTGCTCGGCGAGGCGAGTGCACCATAGTTGTTTCGGGTGGTAAGGCAATTCGTCAAACCCTTGTCAAACTCTCCACTTGTGACGTGCCGTGGTCATCGGTTCGAATTTACTTGGCGGATGAAAGATGTGTTCCACGAGGCGACAAGGACCGCAACGACTCAATGATCGAAGACGTTTTCGTTCGGCTCGCACGAATAAATCCGGACAACTTCATTCGGATCCCCGCGGAACTTGGACCGGTGGAAGGTGCCGACGTGTATTCACGGGCAATCTCCGAGATCAAACAATTCGACATTGCGTTGCTCGGAGTCGGGGACGACGGACACATAGCGAGTCTGTTTCCAAATCATCCATCGATTTTGAGTCGCGAGCGTGTGGTCGCCGTGAAAAATAGCCCGAAAATCCCGCCCAATAGGGTTTCGCTGGGTCTCACAATGCTTCGTGGTGCAACGCACCGTATCGTGGTAGTGGCTGGAGTCGAAAAGAGTGATCTCGTCGCTCGAATTCAGGAAGGCCAAAGGCCACCCGTCGCATTAATCGAGCCAACCGGATGGTTCTTGGACCCACAGATTGTCGACTTCATGGTGGATGGTTCAACGATTACACAGCAAGGACAACCTAAGTGAAAACTGTGATTCTCTGCGGTGGCTACGGAACACGAATTCGTGATGTCGCTGACGACATTCCAAAGCCCATGATTCCAGTAGCCGGGTCTCCAATTTTATGGCACCTTATGAAGTATTACGCAGCGTTTGGACACGATGAATTCATTTTGTGTCTTGGGCACATGGGCCAATCGATTAGAGACTTTTTCTTGAATTACGAATCTCAAACTCGAGATCTCACAGTTAATTTGAGAGCAAAGACAACTATCGACTACCACTCAACACAGGAACACCTGAACTGGAAAGTGACACTCGTTGATACCGGTGCCGATGCGATGACCGGCGCCCGCATTCGGAAGATTCAGGAATTTGTTCGGGGTGAGCGGTTCATGCTCACTTACGGGGATGGCTTGAGCAATGTGGATATTGAAAAGTTGCTCGCGTTTCATACTTTGCATGGAAAGAAAATCACGGTCACTGGAGTTAGACCACCGGCGAGATTCGGCGAACTTCAATCAGATGGCAATGGCAACGTCACTGAGTTCAACGAAAAACCACAAGCAACCGGCGGTCGAATCTCAGGCGGGTTCTTTGTGTGCGAGCCAAGCGTTTTCGAAGTTCTCGATGAACGCGAAGATCTTGTCTTCGAGGAGGGGCCAATTAAGTCGTTGGTTGCTGAGCGACAAATGGCAGTTTACGAACACGATGATTTCTGGCAGTGCATGGATACATATCGGGATTGGCAATTGCTCAATGGTCTTGCGGCGAACAACAAGGCCCCATGGCAAATCTGGTAGACGCGCTGGCGACTTTTGCCGGTAAACGCGTTCTCATAACTGGCGACACAGGATTCAAAGGGTCGTGGCTAAGCCTGTGGCTCCATCAACAAGGTGCCACGGTTTACGGCTACGCACTACCACCAGAAGGACCCAACAGCCACTTTTCCTTATTGAAACTGGAAACCCTCATCGAGCACGAGGATGGGGATATACGAGACATGGAACACCTTCATACCTATTTCGAGGATGTGCAACCACAATTCGTTTTTCATCTTGCGGCCCAGGCATTGGTCAGAAGGTCTTACCGAGAACCAAAGGAAACCTTTGATACCAATGTCGGCGGATCGATCAACGTGCTCGAATGCGTCAGGCTGACGTCATCGGTTCAGTCACTTGTCTACATCACGTCCGACAAGTGCTATCGCAATCGCGAAATTGACATCGGTTACTCGGAGGATGACGAACTCGGCGGGCACGATCCGTACAGCGCGTCAAAGGCCGGCGCGGAGATGGCCTTTGCGGCCTATAACGAATCATTTTTCAAGAACCGCCCGAATTTTGGCGCCGCCTCGGCTCGCGCCGGAAACGTCATCGGGGGCGGTGATTGGTCGGAAGATCGAATAATTCCCGACTGTATTCGAGCGCTCAAAAGTAACGAGCCAATTGTGTTGCGACACCCTGACGCCACGCGGCCATGGCAACATGTTTTGGAACCGCTCTCGGGTTACATCACCCTTGCTGATCGACTCATCCGTGACCCGGAGATGGCAAGTGGCTCATGGAATTTTGGCCCACCGGAGTCCGCTGTGCATTCGGTCGAAGATCTCGCTCGCGAATGCATCAAGGTCTGGGGGTCTGGAACGGTGTCTGTAGAACCAGACAGCGAACAACTCCACGAGGCCACGCTGTTGAAACTGAACTGCGCCAAGGCCCGAAAACTTTTGCAGTGGTCGCCCAGGTGGGATTGGGCCACCACGATCGGAGAAGCGGTTTCGTGGTATCGATCAGTCATTGACGGCCAATCCGTAACCGAAATTGGGTCCGCACAATTGAAGAAGTACGAGGAGACGACAAATGGTTGACGGAGTCACCATCACACCTTTGCGACAGATTTCAGACGAGCGAGGCAAAGTCATGCACATGCTTCGGTCCACCGATCCAGTATTCAAGTCGTTTGGTGAAATCTATTTTTCCTGCGTTTACCCGAACGCGATCAAAGCTTGGCACCTGCACAAACAGATGACGCTCAACTATGCGGTTCCCCACGGTCAAATCAAGTTTGTGCTCTACGACGATCGCGACGACAGCGCAACACGAGGCGAAGTCCAAGAAATATTTCTTGGCCCGGAAAACTATTGCCTTGTAACGGTTCCCCCACTTGTCTGGAACGGGTTCGTCGGACTCGGATCCGAAATGTCGATCGTCGCCAACTGCGCATCCATTCCGCACGATCCAGATGAAATCGTGCGCCTCGATCCATTCGATGCATCAATCCCCCATAACTGGACGTTGAAACGCCAATGAACGCGAATGTCCTCCTCACCGGAGGATTCGGAAATCTCGGGGGTCGGCTATCCGAACATCTCTCTCGTCAGCAAGAATTCAAAATTCGTCTTGGATCTCGATCCAATCGAAGTACGCCACCTTGGGCACCTAGAGCGACGACTGTGAAGCTCGACGTTCTGGACAGGACATCGCTAGATAGGGCGTTGTCCGGAGTGGATGTGGTTGTGCACCTCGCCGCCATGAACGATGTTGAATGTGCCCGCGATCCGGAACTTGCTCACGACATCAACGTCGAGGGAACCCGCAATTTGCTGGATAGTGGAATCGCCTCTGGGGTGAGCAGGATCATCTATATCTCTACCGCACAGGTCTATGGCTCGCCACCGACGGGAACCATTACTGAGGAAACCAACCCGAATCCTCAGCATCCGTATGGCGCGACGCACCTAGAAGCCGAGCACCTTGTCGAACGGGTTCACAATTTAGGTCGGATAGCGGGAATCCGAATTCGCTGCGCGAATGGATTTGGAAAGCCGATGGATCCTCTTGTCAACATTTGGCACATTTTGGTGAATGACTTGTGCCGGCAAGCGACCGAATTCGGAACACTCACGCTCAAAACTCATGGCGATCAGAAACGCAACTTTGTCCCATTGCACGATGTGTCCGCGGCCGTCTCTCATCTAATCAAACTTGACCTGGTTCGTGTGGGCGACGGATTATTCAACCTTGGACACAACGAGTCACTTTCTGTTTGGGAAATGACCCAACGAATTGCCAATCGATGTGAGGCAATACTTGGATTCACGCCCCCAATTAGCCGTCCACCAATTGCTAGTGGCGAATTGATTCATTCACTCGATTTTCGAAGCGACAAACTACTGGCGACGGGGTTTGTCCCGCGAGGCGACATAGACACGGAGATCGATTACCTACTGAGGTTCTGCGCCAAGGAATTTCCGCATCGAACATGAACTCGTCACATGTAGATAGTCCACCGCTGGTTTCAATCGTCGTTCCGACCTTTAATCACGCTCCACTTTTGAGAAACGCCATCGAATCGATTCGTTCCCAAACCTATTCCCAGTGGCAGGCAATAATTGTTAACAACTACTCCGCCGACGACACTGTGGAAGTCGTCAACGGATTTAACGATGACCGCATCTTTCTCCATAACTTTCACAACAACGGGATCATTGCCGCATCGCGAAACATTGGAATAAACCAATCGACGGGTGACTACGTCGCGTTCTTGGATTCCGACGACGTGTGGTACCCGGACAAACTTGAAGAGTGTGTTTCGGCACTTGAGAAAGGAAACGACCTCGTATGCCACGGCGAGCTGTGGGTAAGTGAAACTCGAGGCCCTCGAAAGGTCATGTATGGGCCAAAGTCGCGCGCGAGTTATCAGCAACTGCTATTTCGCGGCAACTGTATTTCAACTTCGGCCACCGTCGTGCGGCGCTCACTTCTCGTTGATCTCAAAGGATTTAGCGAACGACCCGATTTTGTAACTGCGGAGGATTACGACTTGTGGCTTCGTATCGCCAAAGTAACTCAACGAATCGAATTCGTTCCGGAGGTACTAGGTGAATTTCGGCGCCACGGCGCCAACGCCAGCAATGACGTGCTGCGAAATATGTCGGCCGAGTTGGCCGTAATTGAAGATCATTTTTCCGGCCAAGACTCATCTCTGTCGAGTCGATTAAATCAGCGGCAACGTCGAGCGCGTGCCTACTACGGCGCCGGAAGAGGTTTGGACGCCGGTGGGAACTTCGGACAAGCCATTTCGCACTTTGCTCGTTCCTTTCTAACCTGGCCGTTTGGCTTGCGTCTCTACCCAGCAATTCTCTTGGCATTCGCTCACCTTCTCACTCCACGAAGCCATAGCAAGGCTCATTGACTCATGACCACGACCCGATATTTTTCCCTGGCTCGTCATGCCCTTGTCGAGGCATTGCGGGCGATCGACATCAAGCCAGGTGACGCGGTTGTCATCCCCTCGTTGGTTTGTCGTGACCTTCTTGCGTCGTTGGCCACGGTCGGCGCCCGACCTGTCTATTACGACGTTGACGAATCGCTAAAGCCAGTCGGATTTCCAAACGATCAGGGAATTCGCGCCGTCATTGCCGTCAACTACTTCGGCTTTGC
>Ga0265292_1002057_pt1 | contig 15108 bp, 13 predicted proteins | sample Munlanlewell296A_FD_189080 | JGI IMG/M metagenome (GOLD analysis project Ga0265292, IMG submission 189080) | Leachate microbial communities from a municipal landfill in Southern Ontario, Canada - Leachate well 296A | ecosystem: Engineered > Solid waste > Landfill > Unclassified | place: Canada...
ATGCCGCCCGGCTTCAAGTCGCTGACATTGTGTTCGAGTCCGTGGTGGTTGAGGGCGACCACCGCGTTCACCTTGGTTTCTGTGCTCTCGATCTCTGCTTCGCTCACGTCCAGCTGGTAGCTTGCGTGCCCGCCCTTGATGAGCGAGGGGTACTCGCGGTAGCCGAAGACGCAGTAGCCGCTCCGCTTGAGCGCTCTGGCCGCCACTTCCCCCATGGAGTCAATTCCCTGGCCGGAGGCGCCGACGATTTTGAGAGAGATCCGAGGCATTCCTTTTTCCAGTATGCGGAGATTGTAGTGCCGAAGTGGCGACCTTGGTAGGTGCGAAAGCGTGAAAAACGTAGTACTATTCCGCCCGCTTCAGTAGGGCGGCTAGCTCAGTGGTTAGAGCGTTCGGTTCACATCCGAAAGGTCGTAGGTTCAACTCCTATGCCGCCCACCAATCTAGGTCGTGCAGCTATTCGACACCGACGGCAACCTCATCGAGACTCACCGCGACTAACACGTCGGGGTGGAAAGGAATCCGAGGGCAGTCGCATTGCGACTGCCCTCATTTTACTTCTAAACTCTCAGTATGAATACTCCTGAAATTATGAAGCAAGTAATTGCAAGTTATGATCATGTCTTTGGCGATGGAACTGCATTAATTGACATTCAAAGTGTACTATCTGCGCTTGAGCACAAACAGCCAATCCTTGATTTGCTAGAAGGTGGACGCTTTTCTTTCTCTACTATCTTTATACCTTTTCATGCTGGAACTATCACCGCAGAGGGTATCCAGTTTCGTCACATGAGTCTGCCAAAGGCTTGTTTAACGTTTATGGAAGATTGTGCAAAGATCGAATCTCTGACAGATGAAGCACCAATATGGGAGATTGAGCCTGATGAAAAGACGAGGAATGAGTTACTGCAAGCTCTTCGTAGTTTTCTTGGTCACTTTCCTTCAAAGAAAGAAGTATATTCATGGGGCAAAGCTCTGTAATAGTCCACCTGACGATTTCTGATCTCAAATCTGGCATAGTTTCACCATGGCACTTTCGTGTCATTTTTTTAATCCGTAATTCCTCGCACCTCGGGTGCGGGGTGAACACAGATAAACCGTAGCCGGGGCATCGTGCCCCGGAACACGGGCACGATGCCCGTGCTGCGGGGCAAAGAGAGCGGAAGACGTCATAATTCTTGACAGATGAAATCATTCCCTTATCCTGACCTCCTTTTTTAAACTTCCTCAATACTTTTCATGTCATCAAAGAAACCGCTGAATCTCGCTGAGCTCTCCCAGGCGTACGATCAGCTTGGCGGTGCAAATCAGTCCATTGTGCAGAACGCGGTGCAGAGCGGGAGGCTGCGCTGGCGGACGTACGCGGGTTTTCTCACTTCATTCAGAGAGTGCGGGGGACAGATTGACCGGCGGGAAGTCGATGCAACAGTTCAAGCGATTCGTCAGATTATCGCCGATAGTCTGGCGACGGGATACGAGGTTCTCACTCTGCCTGAGATGGCCGCTGAGACGGCTGCTGCTGAGGAACGTGCTCGCAAACTCCGGGAGCTGATGCCCAAGCTCGAAGGGGTACGCAAGGAGAAGGAACAACAGAGGGGCCATGCTCAAAGGAGCGGGAGTTCCAAGGCGTGGGCCCGGTACGATGCGCTGCATGAGCAGGAATGGACGCTCAGAACGGAGATCGAGACTCTCGAACGTCAGGGCAGTGGAGCCGGAAGCCGTGACGGGGACCATCAGTCCGGGCGCCAGCTCTATTGAATGAGGCTGCTCACGGAACGGCTATATCTTTGTGTCTTTTCTGATCTGGGCGGTAGAATCGCGCTATTCCATGACTGCGACTCCTTCCCTCTCCACCCGCAAGTTCTTCGATACGCTCGCGCCACAGCGCGAGCGCGACAAGCGTCGGCACCGCACGTACTACCGCGACCGCGAGCAGTGGCTTAAGAGCCTCATCCGGCCGGATGCGACGATCCTCGAGCTCGGATGCGGCACCGGTTTGACGCTGTCTAGCCTTCTGCAAGCGAAGAAAACAGGCATCGACTTCTCGCCCGAGATGATCCGTCTGGCTCGTGAGCGTGATCCGCAGACGCGCTATCTCGTGGATGACATCCTGCAGCTTGAGCACCGTGAGACGCATGACTACGTCCTGCTCCTCGATACCATCAACTTCCTTCGCGATGTCCAGAGGGGATTGCAGGAGATCCATGACAAGGTTTGCCACGATCGGACACGGCTCGTGGTCACCTACTACAACTTCCTCTGGCAACCCCTGTTCCTCTTTGGCGAGTGGCTCGGGTGGAAAACGAAGTTCCCGGAGCAGAACTGGCTCGGGCGGAACGACATCGAGCACCTCCTCAGGATCACCGGTTTCGAGGTCGTGCAGCGGGGGGAGCGCGTCCTGTGCCCTCTGGGGATTCCATTGCTCGCGTCACTGTGCAACCGGTTCCTCGTGAGCCTTCCGTTCCTGCGCGCATTCGCTCTCGTGAAGTATGTGATCGCCCGCCCCGCCCCGCGGGGCCGCAGGACGGACTGCACCGTCACCGTTCTCTCCGCTGTCCGCAACGAGCGCGGGAACATCCGGAGGATTGTGGAGGCGATGCCGGTCATGGGTTCCGGGACGGAGCTTCTCTTCATCGAAGGGCATTCCACGGATGGGACGTGGGAAGAGTTACAGTCGGTGACCGATTCCTACCGCGGGCCACTCACCGTGCGTGCGCTGAAACAAGCAGGCTCAGGGAAGGGGAGCGCGCTCCATGACGGGATCATGGCATCAGCTGGAGAAATTCTCCTCGTGTACGACGGCGATTTCACGGTGCATCCGAATGAACTCACGAAACTCTATGACATCCTGTCCTCCGGGCAGGCGGAGTTCGTGAATGCCTCGCGGCTCGTGTATCCGCTGCAAGAGGGAGCCATGCGTCTCCTCAATCTCTTCGGGAACAAGATCTTCAGCATGCTCTTCACGTGGCTCTTCTCGCAGCGGCTCGTGGACGTCCTCTCGCCGGTGAAGGGGTTCTTCCGCTGGGACTACCCGTCCGTCGTGACCCGCATGGATCCGTTCGGCGATTTCGATTTCTTCCTCGGGGCCGCGAGCCGGCAGCTGAAGATGTCCGAAGTGCCGGTGCACTATCTGGAACGTTCGTACGGGACCACGAAAATCCGCCGCTTCCGTCACGGGTGGTCGCTCCTTCGCATGTGCTTCTACGGCACGCGGAGACTCAAGTGGGTCTAGCGAGTAACTCTGCGTTTCAGGAGACGCGGGGACTCGACGCCTGGGATGGGGATTTCCCGGTAGGTCTTGAGTCCGGCCGGAGGGTTCTTGTACGCGAGATAGTATTCGATGCGATACCGCAGGAGTTCGGATTCCAGCGCGCTTACATCCTGCGGGTTTCGTGGTTGTCCGAAGTAACTGGCACCGAGGAAATGCGAGAGAGCGAGCCCCATTTTCCAGTTGTCCGCGGCGATGCGTTTCCCTGCGAGCGGCTCCAGTGCCGCCAGGCGTTCAGAGGCGAGAAAGACTGTGCGGCCGTCATTCGCGATGAGTACGAGATTCCACAGCGGCATGGCGACGAAGGAGAGCAGGAAGAGGGCGAGCGTGAGCCTGCGTTCCTGTCTCGATGGATTCCATCGTTCGATGATCACGGAGAGGAGCGAGGCAGTGAGCAGGAGGCTCAAGACCACCGGTCCCCAGAAGTAACGGGTATCCACGACGATCGGCAGGTACGCTCCGAGGAGGATAAAGACAGTCAGGAGGTAGATCCGGACCACGCGGCGATCAGGAGTGCTGTGTCTCCGGCTGATGCTCAGGATGATGGCGGAGCCCAGTGTGATGAAGAGGAGCCAGAAAGAACTGAAGAGGTACTGCGCGAGCTGTGCGGCATTGAGCGCGACGATTTTCATCTGGTCGAGGAAGCGCGCGCGAGAATCCAGGGGGGACCAGTCGACCCTCGGGACGGTCGTCGGGTCGTCCCACATGCTCGTCGCAGTAGCGTCGGGCGGCGGGAGGAGGCCTTGTGTATACATGGGGAGGCGCCCGCTCAGGAGCGGATGGTAGCTCGCGTGGATGACTCGCGCGCTCTCGCCGAATGTCCATGCGCCTTTCTTCGCGCTGATGACGAAGATCCAGGGCGCGGCGATGATGGAGCAGACGACGATGCCGGCAAGGAACTGCCCGATGGTTCGGAGCCGGTTCCCACCCTGGATCCACTTGCCCAGGCAGAGGACCGTGAAGTGGATAAGGAAGAACGGAAGGCCAACGCTCTTCGTGAGGTACAGAAGCCCTCCGAGCAAACCGCAGGCGGCTCCCCACCACCAGCGCTCACTGAGGCGATCATCCGCACTGATGCGGAAGTACAGGAGCAGCCAGAGGACGAGGAGCAGGTCCGGCGAAATGATGTCCATGGCCCACGCCAGGAGGAGCAGAGCCGCAGTGATGATGGTGGTGTTCCTCAGTTCCCGCCGCATCGGGAATAAGCCGAAGAAGGAAGGCAGGAGGAGCAGAATGGCCGCCCCGATGATGATCGCGAGGATCCGGGCTGCGAGGAGGCCGTCAATGCCCGCACGTATAGGGAGGGAAAGTGCCCAGGGGAACAGGGGACTCCAGTACGCGTTGACCGCGAGCGCGAAATCCCCTCGCGCCTCCTTCGTCGCGATCGATAGGTACGCGACAGCGTCGTTGTTGAGGTTGTAGCGGAAAAGGGGGAGGAGGCTGATTGCAGCGACGACGTACAGCACGAGCGTCCACCAATGAATTGCCTGGAGGTTGATCCGTTTGTTCTGCATCGTTGAAGTGACAGAGGTGATTCTATAGAGGGCAGCAAGGGCAGAAAAGAAAGAAAAGGCAGAAAGGTTTGCGCTTACGTTTTTACCTTTTCTGCCCTTTCTCACTTTTCTGCCTTCATGTTCCTGCCCTTTCTTCCTTTGTGCTATGGTCTTTCCATGCCGCTCCGGTCGGAAGTACGGCGATGGATGCGGAAGTCGCATGACGATTCCTGGCCGGAACATTTCCGGTGGCTTGCCCGCTTCTATCGGTGGAGGCGGCGCGCATTCCTCGAGGGAGTAGACAGAGCGGTACCTGCGGACGTGACAGCGATCATTCTGGTGTACGGACGTCCGCAGAACGCGGAAACACTCGTACACCTCCTCCTCCGCACACCCTCCGTTCAACGTGTTGTTCTTTCGAACAACAATCGGCTGATACACATCCGTGATTGGCTGACGATTCAGGATCCGCGACTGGTGATCATCGATCAGCCTGTTGACCGATCGTGCCCCTATCGGCACGAAATCGCGCGACGGTACGAAAGCCCCTTCTACCTTCTGGTTGACGATGATCTTTTCCTTGCGCCTTCCCAGCTGGAATGGGTGCTCGGCGCGCTCAGGAAGGACACTTCGCGCGTGCATGGAGTCCAGGGGCAGCTCTTCGATCCCGGTACAGACGCCTTTCTCCATAACATTCGCAACCGCGAGACCCCCGTGGACGTCGTCAATCGCTTGTATGCGTTCACACGCGTACACCTCCGTGAATTCTTTCGTCTCGTGGATCTCCTCAGGTTCGGTCCCGGGTCCCGCGAGTGGTACCAGAGTATGTGGGATGACATGGTCTTGAGTTTTTCCGGAAATACCCGACCATTGGTGCACGAGGTCGGCACATTCATCGATTGTCCTCTGTCAAGCGATCCGACAATCGCTGTGTGGCGGCAGCAGGGATTCTTCGATTTTCGGGTGAGTCTCTTCCACCGTCTGACTGCGCTGAAATCCCTCTCTCCCTAGCGGCTTGTTTCCGTGCGAGTTTCACATATTCTTCCGCGAGGTCTTCTGCTGATTTGAGGAGGACTTCCCACGCGCCCGCCTCGCGTGGGGGATAGCGCACGACTCCGTCTGTCGGGACTGGATCCTGGATCACTCTCTCTGTGAGCTTGGTCATCTTCGGCAGCTCTACGTACCGCGGTTCGGGTTGCTCGCCCGTGAAGTCAACGGGGAGGCTCTTCCACTGTTCGGTGGTGGCGTAGGCGAGGCCGAGTCTCGTGAGGTCTCCTTGCGTGAATTGCTTCCCTGCGAGAAGTTCGTCATACAGCGCTTTCCACTGGAAGTACGCTCCCCGGCCGCTCTTCGCATCGAGTCTGCTGCTCAACCAGCCTGCCACTACTTTCCGTGTAAGTTGCCCGACCGAGCGTACAGGGAAGTGAGCGAGTGCAAGACGCGTGCTTTCCTGCATCGGGATCGGCGATCCGCTGCCATTCTCCGCCGCGTGATTCCCTTGTGCGAGTGTGAGTCCATGGGTACTCCGGAGGACCGTGCGCGGGAGGATGACTTTCCACCATGTGGGATTCTCCGTCGCTTTCCGGTGCGTGATGCGCCTGAGAATATGCGGTTCCTTCGCGGAGTCACTTGGGAGTGGAACATACGTGCGCCAGGGGATGCTGAGCATCATGTCCTGTCCTTCGTCCTCGAGCGTTTTTTCGATGCTCCGTGTGTTCAGAGTGACGAGGAACTCGTCCGCGTCGAGGGGGAAGATCCAGTCGGGATCGTCGCGATCCGCCACCTCCCGCACGATTTCCGTCAGCACCTGTGCCTGGAAGTGCCCGAGGCGGTCATCGTGACGGATGTCCAGCGGGAGTCCCTCCCGTTTCAACTGTTCCAGCAGTTCCCGCGAGTTGTCCTGACTCCGGTGATCAACGATCACCATCCGGCGGGCGAATGCCGCATGGTGGCGGACGAATGCCTCGAGAATGTCGCTCTCGTTTCGGACCCAACTGACAGTGATAATTTTCATGCGGGATTTCCGGGAGGGGGAGCGCAGTGATCGGTCGGACTGACCCGACCGGGTCTTTTTCGGATCATCATCTGGTAATCCTTGTGGAGGAGGTCGTACCAGCCGCGGAATGCGGAGAGGAATGCGTCTATGGCGATGGGGGGATTGCGTGCAGGGTCTTCCGGAAAGCATTCCCAGCGATAGTCATCGAGGATCATGATTCCGTTGTTCTTCAGGAGATCGAATGCAAGCACGGCGTCCGTGAGGACATTTTTGGCTTCGTGCGAACCATCGATATACACGAGGTCGAACGCATCGGGGGGAAGCGTCCGCAGGATCTCCTGAGATATTCCTTTGAGCTTCCGTACCCTCTTCTCCGCGCCGATGGCGCGGATGTTGCAGTCGAAATGTTTTTCAACCGGAAGGTTCCTCGGCAGATTGAGATTCATGTGTTCCTCGATGTTGAATGCTTCCTCTCTCCGCTCGAAGAGATCGATGCAGGTGAGGCGCGAGGCGGGATGCGTGAGGATATTCTGCAGCAGCCATACGGCGCTCCTTCCCTCGAAGCTCCCGATTTCCAGAAAGTGGAGCCCAGGGAGACCTCTCAGGTGATGGAGGTGTTCTTCCCAGGAGGGAATGTGCTGCGTGAACCAGTCGCAGCCGGGAGTGTACGTGAGTTCCATTGCCTCTATCGTATGCAGCGTTTACAGGCGTGTACAGCATCATTACAGTGCCTGCGTGCCAGTACAACATTCTCTCGAAGGGGTTTCTTTCCGCTGGATACAACCGTCGACAAAACTTCCTCTCTGGTCGCTTCGGCCCGTGCAACGGTGCCTGCCGTTCATCCAGTGGCCGATGGAGATCCTGAATACCCGGTTCACGGGCGGCCAGTGGGACCCTCGGCGCCTCCATGCTCTTCGAAAGCTCTCCCGTATGCCAAAGATGTCCACCGTCGCTATCGGTGCTTTCGTGAATCTCCTGGTGCAGTCTCTGCCACGCGATCAGGCATACCTCAATATCGGAGTCTGGTACGGGTACTCCCTTCTCGCGGGGATGCTTGGCAATACAGCGAAACGGTGCATCGGCGTCGATACCTTCAGGTATTTCGGCGGTCCGCGCCGGCAGTTTTTCCGCCGGTTTCATCGGTACAGATCGCCGCGTCATGCATTCTTCGACATGGATTGGCGGCAGTACTTCGCGCACGTGCATCGGGGACCCATCGGGCTTCTGTACTACGATGCGGAACACGATTACGAAAGCCAGTATCAGGCGCTGAATTCGGCTGCGCCGTTCCTCGCGCCCGGGGCATACATTCTCGTGGATGATACCAACGAGGACGGTCCGCGCAGAGCGCTCGCCGATTTCCTCATGGCACACCCGGAATATGAGCTGCTCTACGACATTTTCACCGCGGGGAACTGTCATCCGACGTACTGGAATTGCCTGATGGTCGCGCGGAAGCGTTTCCTGTAATATGAAATCCAAAAACATGTCGCATTTTCCCCCGCAGCCGGGACGCCGCGTCCCGGTAGTTCGCCCCGCATCCGCGGGGCGTCTGCGACGCCGCGTCGCAGCTGCGGAAAATACAACAACTATTTGGATTTCATATAAGCAGCACTTCTTTCCCGCTAGACTCGTTCCATGCCTATCGCGAAGGAACGCATCCTCTATGAGGATCGGTGGCTGCTTGCCGTCACCAAGCTCAGCGGCGAGCTGGTCGTGCGCGGCAAGGGTAAACTCCAGCGGTTGCCGCTCCTCGATTTCCTCCGGAAGACCTTTCCCGCTCTCATCCCCATTCACCGCCTCGATTTCGAGACGTCGGGCGTCGTGGTCTTCGCGAAATCAAAGAATGTGCTTGCGAAAATCCTCGAAACGAAGTTCTCGGGATGGCGGAAGGTCTATGAGGCGCTCCTCCTCGGTTCGCTCGCGCGGGAGAAGGGAATCGTCGACTTCCGGCTCCCTGCCCGAAGCAGTGAGGGCAAGGTAGAGGCGGGGACGGAGTACCGGGTTCTTCGGAGATTCCCCCGATGCACTCTCGCCGAGCTTGCGTTCCAGCGCGGCCAGCGGCACCAGATCCGCCGGCACATGGCGATGATCGGCCATCCACTCGTTCTGGACGATGTCTACGGCGACCGGAAGGCCAATAGAACGTTCTCCCGCCGGCTCAGGCTCCATCGCTTCCTCCTGCACGCCTCTGCCATTGAATTTCCGCATCCGATGACGGGGAAAACGGTCTGCATCGCCTCTCCGTTGCCGCCGGTTTTTTCAGCAGCGCTCGAGAAATTAAAAATGTAAAATGGACAATGGACAATGTACAATGAAGGAAACGTAATTTCTTATGCGTGTTCTCTCCGGCATCCAGCCTTCCGGCCAGCTCCATCTCGGGAACTACTTCGGGTCCATCAAGCCGAATCTCGCGTATCTTGGCAAGGCGGACGAGAGCATTTTCTTTATCGCGGATCTCCACGCCCTGACGACGCTTCAGGATGCTGAGGCCATGAAGCAGAACCGCCGCGACATTGTGCTTGACTATCTGGCGTGCGGCTTCGATCCGGACAGCACGATCATTTTCTTCCAATCAGATGTTCCCGAACACTCGGAGCTTTCCTGGATTCTCTCCACGGTGACGCCCACTGCGCTCCTCGAACGCGCGGTGAGTTACAAGGAAAAGGCGGAGAAGGGCATCGCCGCTTCCGCTGGCCTCTTCACGTACCCCGTGCTCATGGCGGCGGACATCCTCCTCTACCAGGCGGATCTCGTGCCTGTCGGCAGGGACCAGAAGCAGCACCTCGAGATCGCCCGGGATATCGCGGTGAAGTTCAATCATGCCTACGGCCGGACATTCAAGCTTCCGGAGCCCCTCATCCGCGAGGAGGTGGAGGTCGTCCCCGGAACGGACGGACAGAAGATGAGCAAGAGCTACGGGAACACCATTCCGTTCTTCGGGGAGGAGAAGGACATCGAGAGCGCGGTCATGGGGATCGTGACGGATTCGAAGGGGATGAATGACCCCAAGGATCCCGAGACGTGTACTGTCTACAAGATTCACAAGCTTTTTCTCGGGAAGAAGGAGCAGCAGGAGCTTGCGGATAGGTATCGGGCGGGCGGGCTCGGGTATGGCGAGGCCAAGAAGATGCTTTTTGCGGCAATCATGGACACCTTCGGCCCGATGCGGAGGAAGCGCGTGGAATTCCTGAAGAAGGCAAAGGTGGTCGAGGAAGTCACTCGCGAAGGCGCGAAGAAGGCTTCCCATCTCGCAGGGGTGACCATGGAGCAGGTGAAGCGGGCCACGGGGCTTCGGTAAGGAATCTCTGATTCATGGCTCCTTATTTCTTGTGGGTCCAATACCCCACAACTCCGCTGCGCCTCCTTTGTCATCCGCAGCTGCGACGCCGCGTCGCAGACGGCCCATAGGCCGAACCAACAACTCCGGGACGCGGCGTCCCGGCTGCGGGAAATTGAGGGATAATCGAGGTTCCGTAAGCCACTAGCCAAACATGAAATTTTGGTGTATAATATCTTTGTCATACCAATTTCTCTCATGGTGTCCCACCCTGTAGATTCCGGTGAGCCGAAATACTTCTACCCTCTCGTTGCGGTTACGCTGTCGCTGATCGTTCTCGGGATCCTCGAGATCAACGCCGTCTCCGCCGCGAACACCGTCTCCACTGCGGTTCGGGATCCCCGCTCTCTGGGTCACGATCTCTTCGACGTCTCGCAGTTTAGGACGCTCAGGCGCGCACGGCATGCGGAGTCGGTTTCCTCGAGTGTGTCTTCCTCTTCCTCCGCATCCGTGCATCCGGCGGCAGAGAATACCCCGTGGGCGCTTGAGGACTTGACTTCAGCCCAGCGCGATACCCTCAGGAAGCAGCTGCGCATGAGCGTCTGTCCCCAGAAAGCCGACACCGGGTACCGGTTGCTCTGCGAGAACCTTCTCAAAGAACAGGGGCCGCGCCCAGTGCGGCAGGGGCTGAAGAACCCGCATCAGCAGTAGAGTGTGCTAGTATGGTTCGGATGCAGCGCCTTGCCCGTTTTCGGAATGCGTGCAGCCGCCTCCATCCCGTGCTCATCGGGGTGCTCCTCGCTGTCGCGTACTTCTTCGTCCAGCTCGCGTTCATCAACGAGTATGGCGTGACATGGGATGAGCCGCTTCATCGGAACTGGGGCAAGCTTTTCGCGTTGTTCCTGAAGATGGGTGATCGAAATCTCCTCGAGCTCATGCCCGGGAGGGGGATTTACTACGGCCCTGTCTACTATCTGCTCAACTACCTTCTCTCGGAGTGGCTCTCCGCGGCCCGTGTGCTCTCGTTCGTTGCGTCGAACCATCTCCTCAACCTCATCACCGCGAGCATCTCGGTTGCCTGCTTGTTCGTGCTGGCAACGTTCGTCGGCGGGCGGAAGCTGGGCGCTCTCTCCGTGCTCTCCTTCGTCCTGTTCCCTCCGTTTCTCGCCCATTCCCACTACAACCCCAAGGATATCCCCCTTCTGGCGGTGCTCCTCCTCACCGCGACGGTGTTTTCGGCCGGGCTTCTCTCGAACCGAAGGTGGCTCATCATCCTCGCTGCGGGGCTTTTTGGCGTGTCCGTCGCTTTCAAGATCAGCGCGCTCATCATGGCACTCGTGTTCTTCAATGCGTATTTCGAGTGGATGCTTCAGCAGGCGCACGCTCAGGGCATCCGGCCCCTGCGCTTTATGCGGCGTGAGCTACCGACGTTCTTCCTCGCGCTCCTCGCGGTGTGCGTGGGCGTGGTTCTCGCCTGGCCGACGGCGTGGGGGGATATCGGGCTCATCGGGCGCTCGATCGCCGTCTTCCTCACGAGCGAGTACTGGCAGGGCAAGGTGCTGTTCTTCGGCAGGGAGTACGGCGGCGGAGCACTCCCGTGGTTCTACACGCCGCTCGAATTCTTCATGGTGACGCCGGTGTTCGAGGTCGCCGCTTTCGCCGTCGGTACCGTCGCAGCGGTTCTGAGAATCATTCGTAATGACCGCAGGGTGTTGTTCGTCTTCCTTCTCACCTGGTTCTTCTTCCCGCTCGTCTTCAGTCTCGCGCCCGGTCTCGTCCGCTATGACGGGATGCGGCAGTTCTTCTTCATCCTGCCGGCATTCGCGATCCTCTGCGGCCTCGGGTTTCTTGCTTCGGCCCGGTTCCTCGCCGAGAGGTTCCCCCTCCATCGGTGGATTCCCTTCGTTCTGGGGATCGTCGTTCTCCTTTCGCTCGCTGCCGAGGTGGCGATCATCCACCCGTTCGAAGGGTCGTACCGGAATGTACTCGTCCGCCTGTTCATTCCGCGGGACATGGACCAACAGCTCCAGATCGAGTACTGGGGGGCGACCTACAAACAGGGGATGGATTGGCTCACGGAGCATGCGGAACCGAACCCGGTGATATGCGTACCTACGGCCGGGATCCTCGTGACGTGGTATCCCTGGAGGGAGGATTTCACGTTCGAATGTTCCAGGCGGACGAACTACGTGATGTTCTTCACGCGCTATACGGAGGCGGGCAAATTCGCTTCTCTTACCATTCCGCCGGTATACACGATCTCGCGGTACAACTCGGCGCTGCTGAAGATTTATAAGATTTAGAATTATTCCAAGAACCTGTGCTTCAGGTTCATCACGTCGCGGAAGGGGACGGCGCCGACGAGCTTGCGGTGCTCGTCCATGACGGGGATCGCCCGGAACTCGTACTGCGAGAAGCAATCGAGGGCCTCTTTGAGGGTGCTGTGGGGATGGAGGCTGATCACGCTGTCGGTCATGACTTCCTTCACGGTCTGATGCGGTTTCGCCTGGAGGAGCTCTTTCAGGTCCATCACGCCCGTGAGCCTGTCCTGCTCATCCACGATGTAGAGGTACATGATGATGTCCATGTACTGCGCCATGCGGTTGAAGTAGTCCCGGGCTTCCTGCACGGGCGTGTCCTGACGCAGTCGGAGGATCTTGGAGGTCGTGAAGTTCGCGATCCGCTCCTCTTGCTTGCCGATGATGGACTCGATCTTGTGCGCATTTTCCAGATTGAGGGTCCGCAGGACATGCAGGATCTCCTTCGTGTCGGAGAGGGGGAGCACGGAGAGGATGTCCGCCGCCTGCCCGGGCGTCATGGCGTTCAGGAGCTGCGCGACACGCTCTTTCTTGAGAGAGGAAACGAGATCCCGTTGCACCGTGGGATCGATCTCCTCGAGCGTATCCGATGCCCTGCCGGACTCGAGCTCGTTGAAGATGGCCACCCGCTGGCGTGAATCCAGCTCCTCCAGGATGTCCGCGAGGTCCGCGGGGTGGATTTCCGCAAGTGTTTCCTTGAGCACCTTGAGCTTCACATCCCCCTTGAAGCTGCCGAGGTCGGAGGGGAGCGGCTGGATGTAGCGCCAGGGGATCTTGTGATCCTTCACCTTTCCGCGGAGGCCGTAGAAGAAGTTCACGAGCCACTTGAGCCCGAGCCGGCGGAAGAAGCGGTATCGGCTGATGTTCACAGAGCTCACCAGGAGCTTGTTGTGCTTCGCGATGAGTGTCACGTCATACACGATCTCCACTTCGCGGTCCTCGATGTCGAGCACTTTCTTGTCCAGGACATGGTCCCCAAGCAGGATGTCGTGCGGTTGCGGTTCCCCCTCGAACTCCTTCAGTCCGTCGAACGAGACGACGATTTCCTCTTCCTTCAGCACTTTCACCTTCTCCCACGGAATGAGGAGCGAAGGTTCGCCGAATGGACGGCGGACGTAGAGTTTCGTCACCTCCGGCACCGGGTCGTTCTCCACGATGACGAAATCGGCAAGTTTTCCGATCTTCTTGCCATGACAACTCACTTTCGCATTCAGCAGATCGGTGAGGTAGTACGTGGGGCCGATGGCTGCGCCGTTCGAGAGGTTCATGCTACGCGATAAGGGTTGCGAACTTGAAGAAGAGGATGCCGATCAGCACGATGAGGTAGAGGCGCAGAAACAGGAGTGCCAAGGAGACTGAGCCGCTCGTCCTGATCCGCGGCACCGCGTACTTACGGTTGATCTCCCGAATTTTCGCGAAGCGGTTTCTCAGGAAGGTTCGTAGTCTGCTGCCGTCGGTACCGTGGGCTGCTGCGGTCATGCGGGCTTCAGGCGAAGAGGTTGGGGAAGAGGGCGCTCAGGCTATAGAGAGTTGAGAGAACGATGATCGCTCCCACGATAGAAGTACTGGCGATGTTCTGCCAGAGAGTGTTGCGGTATTTCCCCATCAGCTTCTCGTCGTTGAGCAGCAGGATGAGGAACACGAGGGCGGCGGGGAGGAGGGTGGTGGCGATCACTTGGACGAAGAGCGTGATGAGCACGAGCGGCGCGCCGGGAATGAGCACGACGGCGCCTGCGGTGATCAACATGAAGAAGTACGACGCGTAGAACCACGGCGCCTCCCGAATCTTCTTGTTGAGGGAGTGTGCCCAGCCGAATACCTCGCCGAAGGCCCAGGAGCTGGCGAGCGAGATGCAGATGGCTCCCAGGAATCCCGCGTTGAAGAGGCCGATGGCGAGGAGTGCCCCCAGGTATTTGTTGATTCCCATCAGCATCCTTGCCGCCTGGTCGGCGCTCTGGATGTCCACTCCGCGAAGCAGTGTTCCGGTGACGATAACGGCGAACACCGCCACGAGCACCGTGAATACGGCTCCGATGGCCGTGTCCGCTTTCCCCCAGGGGATATCCTTCTCCTGGAGCCCCTTGTCAACTACCGAGCTCTGCTGGAAGAACACCATCCACGGGGCGATGGTCGTCCCGATGTTGGCCATGAGGAAGAAGAGGAGCTGGCCGGAGAATCCTCCCGGGAAGTTGGGGATGGTGCTGCCGCGGACCACGTCCGCGACGGACGGATGCACGAGGAACGCTGCGGGAATGTAGATGAGGTTCAGCGCGCAGAAAAACATCGCGATCTTCTCCCATGTCCAGTACCTCCCGCGGATCACCATGATGCCCATGACGATGCAGACTAAGAGGACGGTGAGGAACGGCGGGACAGAGAAGATGCGGAGAGCCGCCGTCATGCCGATGAATTCCGTGATGAGCGTCAGCCAGTTCATCAGCACGAGATCGAGGAGCGAGAACCATCCCCAGAAAGGGCCGAACGCGGAGAAAATCGCTTCCGCGTGTCCGCGCTTCGTGACGGCGCCGAGGCGCACGGTCATCTCCTGCACGCAGTAGGCGACGGGGCCGAGGAGGATTAAGAACCACAGAAGGCCGTAGCCGTACTTCGCGCCGGTTGCGGTGTACGTCGTGATGCCGCCGGCGTCGTTGTCCGCCACCATGACGATGATGCCCGGCCCGGAGAGCATGAGGAACAGCCTGATCGCCTTCGCAACACGCCGGAACTTGTAGTACACCTTCGAGAAGATGTTC
>Ga0265292_1002058_pt1 | contig 15094 bp, 14 predicted proteins | sample Munlanlewell296A_FD_189080 | JGI IMG/M metagenome (GOLD analysis project Ga0265292, IMG submission 189080) | Leachate microbial communities from a municipal landfill in Southern Ontario, Canada - Leachate well 296A | ecosystem: Engineered > Solid waste > Landfill > Unclassified | place: Canada...
TTCCGAAACGCCGCTTTCTTTTGCCTTCTTCGTCACCCCCTCCAAGACCTTTTTCGCAAATTCGCGGGGTCGGTTGAGGATGGTTGTACGAGCATTGCGCAGCGTCGCGGCAACAGTGTCAACATGCTTTTCCAGATCGTCGGTGCTGCCTGCTTCTGCCGGTTCGGCGAGCGGATTCACTTGGAAATGCCTGACCACAGCGGTCGGCAACTTCGCAAGGAAATCTTCACCAAAATCGGTTTCTGAGGTGAGTTTGCGGATCGGCCCGGGCAAAAGGTGATAAATCGCCTTCATGCCCCAGTCAAACCCTTGCACAGCGGTGGCGAGCGCAGTCTCAACCGTTTTGGGATGGTCGGCCACGCTACGAGCAATCGCACGGTACAGGCCAGGGTCTGCGTCAAAGAGCACTTTCATGCCCTGATCGACCATGGCGTCGGCACCGTGGTTCAGCCCGGCGTCGAGAAAGACGCCAAACTGTTGTTCAAGTTCTCGGAACATCTAATTCCTCCAGTGCCAGAGAAAACATGAATCCCCCCGATGTTTTCGGAAGAATATTGTTATTCAATTGTCAGTGATCGTGCAGAAACTGACCGGACACACTAGCATGTTTTTGAAAAAAAGTCAATAGTAGTGCGTTTTGGAAAATGAAAAACGGGCGGCTCCTCGAGAATCGAGAGGCCGCCCGCGGGTGTGGTCGCTTCGGTGTATTACCTGGGCGACTGCGTAAAGGGCACGGAAGTGGCACCAATCATCCGCTCCCAGGGATCCTGGGTCGCGAGCGTATCGGCCGGAACGAGCAGAGAGGTCGACGGCGGAGCGGGCTTGATCGTACCCGGGGGCAGCACAAGGGTTTTTCCCCGCGTGCAGGTCGTGTCTCGCACAACCGTTCGGGGAATGTTGCTGCCCGCCGTGTCTCGCACGGCAGGCTGTTGGGGTGCTGTCCCCTTGCCTGTCCACAGGTCAAAACGGAATGAGGGTGTATTGCCGACCCTCGTTTGCATGGTAAGGCCAACTCCGTTTGACGCTGAGGCCGAAGTGATCGCGGACTTTCCGCTGGCCTTGGCCTGCAACTGTGCAGCATAAACGGTCGCTGCACGAGCTTTGTACACGAGCAACGTATGAATAATATTTCCGTCGCGATGCACACCGAGCGAATCCTGGTGCGCGAGCATGCTACTGATCCGTTTCAGTGCATACTCAGGTGCAGAGTCCGCAAGCGCCGGCAGAAAACCGTCAAGCGCCTGCACCATGCTACGCCGAAACGAGGTGATGATAGAAGGGTCCATATCATCACCCTTCTTGAGCTCATCGTCGACGTCCTTGGCGATCGAGTTGTAGGCCGCCTCGGGCATGACATCCACCAAAGTAATATTAGTGGCATCATGCTTGGCTGCCTGATCGGCCGCATCGTTACGACTGTTCTGAGCAGCCATGTACATGCGGCTGCTAGCTTCGAAAAAGGCAAAACCGATGAACACGAGGATGTACGCTCCGAGAATGACGAGCGTAGTCCATCCCCTCCTTGTCTGCGTGGCAGGACCCAGGGCCCAACCAAGCGTCCCGTTATTGTAGAGGATGACCAGGGTGATCAGGATCGCGCAGCCAACTGCGATCACCACGGTGAGAAGTGGGCCGACGATCTTGGAGAACATGATCAGACCCACGATGGTGGCGATCACGGCGAGAGCGATTCCCGCCCATACGAAGTACCTCATGACACCACTCCTTTTCCGGCATCGATACGACGCTGCCGAAGTTCTTCGTTAGATTCGCCAGGCCGCCGCTTTGGCAGTGGCAGAGGTTTGAGAGAAACCGGGTCGGGTCCGCGGAGCACGTAGCGCCTGAACGCGCCGGGCTTGCGAGGAACGACCACCATGACGTCGCGGACTTTCTCGGTCGCGAGAATTGTGTAGTCGATGGCCACACGACCTTCGTCGTCGGTCTTGTGGATGTCTTTCGAATTCTTTGGCGGCAGCAGCGGGTCGCTCATGCACGCTGCATCGATGACCCAAACCACAACCTTGGGCATCACCTTACCATCCTCATCGTAGACGAGAACGGGGATGATGTTCCGTCCGGATGACGGCTGCCGTTCCACGTCAAGGAATTCGACGGCCCCAATCTTGGTGGGGTCTTTCTTTTCCGCCTTGGGCAGAACAACGGCCAACGGAGAGGCCGCTGTGAACGGATCATCGAGCTCAGCTGTTACCGTGAATGAGCACGCAGCGAGCGGCAATCCTGTGAGGATGTAAGCCGCACTACCGCCTCGATCAGTCGGCACAGCAGAGGAATCAACGGGAACGCCGTCCTTTCGGAACGTGACTTTCCCGATGAGTGCCTCAGTGCCTCTCAGAAACTGGGCGTGTACCCGCAATGAGCGAGTACCGTCGACGATCTGAGGCTCGCCCTGGCCCATGGTACCCACGGGCTTGGGAGGCGGCTTTTTCTCAGTCGTTTTCTTCGCGCCATCGCCTCCGGCATTTCTGTTGCCGCGCCTATTACGAGCGTTACTGTCGTCGTTCTCATCGTCAGCCATGATTCTCTCCCGCCACGCGAAGTGGCTTTGGGGGAACGGAAAAAACACGACACATCCGGATTGGACGCGCCAGTTTCAAACTCTTCAGATATTCAGTTATCAGAGAGCTTTGCTACCACTCTGGTAACGCACTAGGCTAGCACAAAATCGCGCTGATGTCAATGGCCGACGTGGCAATCACCCCCCGCTGTGCAAAGCCAGCGAAACGTCCCACGCTGATCAGTACGCCACACCGCCGCTCCGCTTGCCACCAGTCGTGCCAACGCCGACGGCGTAGGGTGCCCGTAGCGGTTCCCCTGCCCATCAGAAATCACCGCCCACAACGGTTTGACAGCCGCCAAAAATTTATTCCCCGAGGCCTGCGCTGAACCGTGATGACCAACTTTGAGCACATCACACCGCACCCTCGCCTGCTCTTTGAGTAACTCCCCTTCAGCCGGAAATCCTGCATCGCCCATGAGCAACGCGCACGAACGGCCAATGTCCACCCGCAGCACCACCGAGGTTTCATTTGGGTCGGTGTTGGTATAGCCACTCGCCGGCCACAGCACCGTGACCGTGGCGCTGCCCAGATGAAACACATCACCCATTTTCACAATGGTGTGCGGCTTTTGTAGCGCACGTTTTTTCCAGCGCAAAAAATATTCGCTCGTACTCGGCGTGTCAGCCAAGAGAATTCGCCCCACCGTGTAGCGGTTGAGTACTGAGGTGAGTCCAGCGTAATGATCAGCATGCGGGTGGGTCAACACCATAAGTTCGATCGAGCGATCGCCAAGTGGCAAGGCTGAACCAAGTTGCGCCAACACGCGATCGTTCGGTCCGCCGTCGACAATCATGTCCTCGCCGGTCCGAGCATGCAGCAGAATGGAATCCCCTTGCCCAACATCCATCACGGTCAGCGTGAAGTCGGCCTGCGGACGGAACGCAAACCATAACAGCACAGAAACTGCCATGAATACAAAAATGCTTACCCGAAAGAGGATGCGATTATTTCGCATTTCGAAAGTGTCGCACAAGGATCAGGACCACACCGGCAACAGCAAACGGCCACCACCAACCGGTCGGCAATGTGAGTGACGCTGCCGGCACCTGCCCAAACCAGACAATGCATCTCACAATGAACATATGCGGCAGCCACGCCAGCCACCCTACCGCCTGCCCCACCACCGGAATCCACCACACCAACGCCGTGATCGCACCAACCGCCATGGCAAACGGCACCACAGGCAAGACGAACAAATTCACCACCGGAGAAATCAGCGACACCGTACCAAACGCGGCCAGAATCAAGGGCGTTGTCAGAACCTGAGCCGCCATCGTCGTGGCAAGCGCAGCACGAATGCCAAATGCTTCCGGAACGAATCGCAACGCGCGTTCAAACGGCTCAGACCACTCGAGCACGCCGAACGTGGCCAACACCGAGAGCAAAAATCCCAAATCCGTCGGCATGTCCGGCGTAATCAACACCATGACGAGTACGGTCACCAACAACATACGCTTGCTCTGAACCGGCCGCCCCAGACGCCGACCAATCACCGCCAAGGTGGCCATGATTCCCGCACGCAATACCGACGCTTCCGCACCAGACAACACAATAAAAATTATCAGCAACGCCATTGCCACAACAGCGCGCGGCTTGGGCGCCAGCATATTCACGGTGGCCCGCTCGACCGACGCCAAGACAATGCCAACATTAAACCCGGACACGGCCAGCACGTGCATAGTTCCTGTCCGACGCATAGCCAAAATCAAATCATCTGCCGCATGTCCCGCAATCCCCGCCTTACCAATGAGCAACCCACCCGCGAGCGACGCCTCAGGCTCAGGCATGAGTCGGGCAAATCCGCCACTGACTATGGAACGAACCGACACGAAAAAATGGTCCACAATTTCCGGTAACGGCACCACCAACGGCGTGCTCACCACATGAAACCGCCACCACCCCAGCAACACGCCAAGTGCCAATGCCACTGCATCGTGCAAACCGCGCTGCGACAACCGCACAAACAATGGCATGCACAAGAGTCCCAACCACACCGGCACATGATAGGCCGTGAGCGCCAGGCCAAAGGCAAACCACAACAACGGACTGCGCGATAACAAAACAGTGGCTCCCTCGAGCCACCGATCGTCACTTCATACTCTAGCGGCTCTGTCCGGCTGCGGCAAGTCGCCGCAAGTTGGCCTCAATGAACGGCGTGATGGCGCCATTCAAGACCGCGTCGACGTCTGAGGTTTCATGCTGCGTGCGATGATCCTTGACCATGCGATACGGCTGCAGCACATACGAACGAATTTGATTGCCCCAGGCTGCTTCATGGAACTCGCCGCGCAACTTGTCTTTCTCTGCGCGCTGTTCTCCGAGCGCAATTTGATGCAACTTGGCTTTGAGAATTTTCATGGCGGTCTCTTTGTTCTGCGTCTGTGAGCGCTCGTTCTGCACCGAGACCATGATTTTGGTTGGCAAGTGAACAATGCGGACGGCTGAATATGTCGTTTGCACACTTTGGCCGCCATGGCCCGACGACAAAAACGTATCAATGCGCAAATCCTTAGGGTCAATCTTCACGTTGTCATCAACTTCCGCAATTTCCGGCAACGCTTCAACCAGCGCAAACGATGTGTGCCGCATTTTCTCAGCATCAAACGGCGAGATGCGCACCAAGCGATGCACGCCCGCTTCATTCTTCAAATAGCCATAGGCCAGCCGCCCGGTCACTTCGAATGTCACGCTCTTCACACCGGCTTCTTGTCCGCGTGATTCGTCGAGCACCCGCGTGCGCCAGCCTTGCTGTTCACAGTAGCGCAAATACATACGCAGCAACATGCCCGCCCAATCCTGCGCGTCTGTGCCACCCGTGCCGGCGTGGATTGCCACAATGGCATTGCGCTCGTCGTACTTGTCTGACAACAAAATGCGGAACTCGAGCGCCGTCATGGTGGTCTCGAGCCGCCCGAGCTGCGCCTCAATGTCGCCCCGAATACTCTCCGCATCAGCATCGTCAACCAAGTGCGACAACTCCTCAGCCTCTCGGTCGAGTCCTGCCCATGTTTCCAAATCCGACTTCAGATCACTGACCTGCCGCGACACCGCCTCGGCTGCAGCCCGGTCGTCCCAGAACCCGGCCTGGGCCATCTGATCTTCTAGTTCTCCTACGCGCTGACGTTTCTGATCCAGGTCAAAGTAACCCCCGTGCGTCGGAGATCTTCTCTCGGAGCGTTCCTAACCGGTCGCGCAAATCTTTCATAGCACGGTGAGTCTATCAACCTGCGCCACCAACGGCAAGGGCTTACTTCCGTTCGGCCAGGGTGACCTTCACCTCTTTGGTCTCGCCTTTGTGCTGAATTTTCAGCGTGAGCTCGTCGCCCGGCTTGTAACTCCCGAGCAAGTTCACGAGTGCATGATCTTCGTCGATCTTTGTGCCATTCACCTCGAGGATAATGTCGTTTTCCACCAAGCCGGCTTTGTCGGCCGGGCTGCCGGGCACCACTGCAAAATCACAGCCCGTGCCCTTGGTGACAAGCGCACCGTAGTCAACCGACAAATTGTTACGCTCGGCAATGTCTTTAGTGATGAGCGAGTGACACACGCCAAGATACGCCGCCTGAATCTTGCCGGTTTTTTGCACGCTGTCGACATCCCGCTTGGCAATGTTGATGGGCAAGGCAAAACCAATCAATTGGCCTGAAGTGTTCACGGCCGTGTTGATGCCAATCACACTGCCTGCTAAATCGAGTAACGGACCGCCGGAGTTGCCGGGGTTGATCGCCGCATCGGTTTGAAAAACGTCTTGCAACACTTCGCTCGCGCCAGAACCATCACCCGCCTGCACGGTACGTGACTTGCCGGAAATAATTCCTTTGGTCACCGTATTCCGATACTGACCGAGGGCGTTGCCGATGGCAATCACGGTTTGTCCAACTTGTGCGGTATCTGAATCACCCAGCGTCAGCGTCGGCAAATCCTTGGCGTCGACTTTCAACAGCGCCACATCGTTGACCGGGTCTTGCGCCAAAATTTTTGCGGACAATGTTCGTTTGTCGTTCAACACCACCGTGTACTCGGTCTGCGCATCAGCAATGACATGCTTATTCGTCAAAATAAGTCCGTCAGACGAAATAATGAATCCCGAACCGGCGGAAACTTGCTGTTTACCAGATGGCTGCGGCGCGGAGAATCCAAAAAAATCAAACGGCGTCTGCTGTTGAAACACTTTTGAAAAATCCTTGGTGCCAATCACGCTCACCACCGAGTCGCTTGCTTTCTTGACCACATCAACTGTGGCTGAATCTTCTTGGACCGACAGCGTGGTCGCCGTGGCAGTCGTTGAAATTGCGCCCTTGGGGTACAGCGTCTTTTCAATCCACGATCCAAGTTGCCCGTGCGTCGCCACCACGCCAAACACTGAACCTGCCAACGCGCCCACCACAAGACTCACCACAACCGGGATAATCAACATTCGTGGCATGAATTCTTTTTGGGGAAATAGTGGTTCCATAGGCGTGTGATGATGATTAGCGGCGCCAAGAATGCGCCATGTCATTTCAAACGAGGTGGCTGATTTTTTGCTGAACGATTCTCCGGCTAGCTGCTGAGCAATTCTTCCAGGGAAACCAGTCCATACCCCTGACTTTTCAACTCCGAGATGGTTTCGCGTAAAAACTTGGGCACCAGGTCATCGCCCAAGTGCATGAGCACGATCCCGCCAGCTCGCGCTTTGTCGAGCACCCGCTGCTTGGCACCGTCGGCGGTTTGCGTGGCTTCCCAATCAAGCGCGTCAACGGTCCAAAGAATGGAACAATACCCGGCCTTGCGAACGGCCGCGGTTGTGGCCTCGGTATAATCACCATAGGGCGGACGGAAATACGGCTTGGTGGTTTTACCCGTAATGGCGCTGATGGCTGTATCCGCGCCGTCCAGTTCTGTGTCCATCTCCGCCGCCGTGAGAGTTGGAAAATGCGGGTGCGTGCTCGAATGGTTATAGACGCGGTAGCCTTTGTCAGCGATAGCTTTCACGATGGCTGTATTATTTTTGGCCCAGGCGGCTGTAAGGAAGAATGATCCTGGGACATGTTCTTCGTCGAGAATTTTCAACGTGTCGGCCGCGCTGCCAGTGGCCGCTCCCCCGTCAAACGTCAGTGCCATTTTTTTGGCTGTGCCAAATTGCGAAATTGGTTTGGCGCAATCCGCAGTGGTGAGCGCCGTTGTGCTGGCAGAAGCCGTGGCAGACGTGTTCGTGTTGCTGTTGGCGTTCACATTTGTATTCGCGTTCGCATCAACGTTGGTATTCGTATTAGCGTTTTCGTTTGTTGTTGTAGAGGCCGGCGTGTTCGCGGTGTTCGTGGTGTTGCCACCGCTCCCAAACAATAACCCCTTGCCCAACACGATCACCAACACAATGATGCCAATCCACAGCAGCACGCGCCACAACCCGAGTCGCGGACCTTGATGATACGCGTTATGCCTTTGGTAGTCGCGATACCTGCGCATGCTTCACCTTGATGAATTGCAGTGCCAAGGCGTACGAGCCGAAAAACACACCCACGTACAACAGATCGCCGAAGAGTGTGTTGCGGAAAAACGGCACTGCAGCAAGGTATGTGTCAGCCAAGCCTTGGAGTGTTCGCGGGAACAACGCACCATGACCAAACAGCCAGCCGGCAAAGTTGCTGAGCAGGAAGAACTGCGTCGAGGCAGCCAGCGTGCCCGCGGCAATACGACGAACAGACACTTGGCGACGCACCCACAGCCCGATCAATCCGGAAACGAAAAAGCTCGCGTAGACGGCAATCATGGTGCCCGGCGTATAGAACCCAATCGCCAGGTCGCCCAGTGCCATGGCCACGAGCGGCAAAACCAACGCGTACCGACGATTCAGGTAGACCGCGCCAAACAACGCCATGGCCGTAATGGGCGCAACGTTGGGTGCGTGGGGCAACAGGCGCGCCACCACCCCGATGGCGATGAAAGCGAATGGCAAGAGGATTGTGACGCGCTGGCGCATAAAGAGGGGGTTAGAACGATTCAAGTTTCCAGTGGATGATGTCGCTGTCTTTGGTAGTGTATTGCTCGGCGCCGACTTGAGCAAGCTCGCAATTCACGTAGAACGCCCAGTACTGGCGGTCACCGGGTTTAACCCCGTCAACAGCGTTGATCAGGCCGGAGTTGTCTTTGCCCACGGTGTGATTGTTCTGCGCAAGCAGCGCAAAGGCTGTCACACCGGCTTTGCCTTGGTAGCTGGCTGCAGCGCCTGCGAGCGAAGTGGTGGTGCACGCCGATGTGTTCGTGTTGGTGTTGGTGTACGTCGCGGCTGATGGCCAGAAAATGTAGCCGACAACAAGAGCTGCTGCGATAACAAGGCCGATGAGAATTTTTTTACGCATAGAAGTGTGATAATTAGGGATGAAGGGATACGAAGAGCCCCTGCATCCTTCGTTCGGCCAGGGTTGATAGCGGCTCAGACACAATACCCGAGCGCTACCTTTCCACGAAGGATTTTTCTTTGCCAGGATTGCGCCTGGGCAGGCGTCGGGCTATAACCGTTGCGGGACAGCGCCGGAATTCCACCGGCTGGCCTACGAGTTGTTGATGTGCTGTGTGAGTTTACCGATGCTCGACTGGAGTGTCAACACGACGGCTTTTCCAGTACGTGTCGAGCACGGGTCGGAGGTTGGGGATGAGCTCGTGGTCAGTGTCGTTGGGACCGACCCACGCAAATTGATCATGCTCTTGGCTCAACTGAATATCACCCTGCGGATTAATGCAGCGCACATAGGTAGCAATGATCTGGACCTGCTCGCCGCGAATCACTGGCGTCCAGTGCGCCATTGTGATGGGCCGATCAACCGTCACCGTGAGCCCGGTTTCTTCATGCACTTCTCTCGCCAACGCAGCGAACGGCTCTTCACCAAACTCTACGCGACCGCCGGGAATGTCCCAGCGTGCGGCGTTCGTGCCATCGGGATTAGTCGGCGCTTCACGCAGGATGAGAATTTTTCCGTCGTGTTCAATGAGTGCTTTGAGGGCGGTGAATTGGGTCGCCATGCTAGAAGTCTATGCCCTTCTGCGCCAACACGCCACGGTCGTAAGGGTGGTTGAGCTTTTTCATTTCTGTCACCAGATCAGCTGCCTTGAGAATGCGCGGAAATTTGGTGTGGCCGGTGAGTACCAGGTGAACGGTCGCAGGTTTGGCGGAAATAAGCGCCAACACCTGGGCCTGTGTGGCGACTTTTGTTTCCATAGCGGAAATCGCTTCGTCGCAAATCACCACGTCAAATTTCTTTGAACGCAGCATGCGCTTGGCTTCGACGAATGCTTTGGCCGCGGCGGCTCGGTGGACCCGCATCGGCAGTTTGTCACCCATGATCTTCACAAACCCCGTGCCCATCGCCTTCACGGTGACGCCGAGTCGCGGCAAGGCCTTACGCTCGCCAGAGGGCCAGGTGCCTTTCACAAATTGCAGAAACGCGACGCGGTAGCCCCAACCAGCCGCGCGCGTCGCCACACCAACCGCAGCGGTCGTCTTGCCTTTCCCATTACCAATATAAACAATGGTCAGCCCTTTGCGGACAACGGGGCGTCGCTCAGCTGCAGCCCGAGGTCGAGCCACAGTTCAAACACTTGTAGCAGGCAGCGTTGCGGACCATGATGGCACCGCAGTCCGAGCAGGCCGGTGCGTCTTCTTGTGATTGGAACGTGGCGAGCAGTTCAGCCGACAAGCCCTTTTTCTCATCCTCAACCTTCACGTCGATCTGCTCTGCGCCGGTCTCGGTGACGGTCTTGGTGATTGACGCTACTGGCGCTTCTTCGACTTTCGGCAGCTCAATCTTCATTTGGTTGTCCGGCCCAAACTTGAGCGCCAACCAGCGGAAGATGTAGTCAACAATGGACTTGGCAATGGGGATGTCCGGGTTGCCGGTAAAGCCTGCCGGTTCAAAACGGACATGGCTGAATTTGTTGACCAAATCTTGCAGCGGCACGCCGTACTGCAAGGCGATCGAAACCGACGTGGCAATGGTGTCCATGAGCCCGGAAATTGTCGAACCCTCTTTGGCCATGCGCACGAAAATTTCACCCGGGCGACCGTCTTCGTACATACCGGCAGTGATATACCCTTCGTGGCCGGCAATGGCAAACTTGTGGGTGATCGAGCGGCGCTCACTGGGCAGGCGGCGGCGGGTCGGCTTGGCGGCGGTGGCCGAGGCGGCAATGGCGGCGTCAGTCTTATTTTCTGAACTCTTGCGCGTGCCGAGTGGCTGGGTGCGCTTGGAGCCGTCGCGATAAATGGCCAGCGCCTTGAGACCCAACTTCCACCCCTCAATGTAGACGTTCATGATGTCTTCAACCGTGGCCTCTTTGGGCATGTTCACGGTCTTGGAAATCGCGCCGGAAATAAACGGTTGTGTGGAACCCATCATCTTGATGTGGCCGAGTTCGTGGATGGTGCGCACGCCTTCGCGCGGCTTAAAGGCGCAGTCAAACACGGCCAGGTGTTCCTCACTGATGTGCGGTGCGCCTTCAATGGTGTCGTGAGCGTCAATGTAGTCGAGAATTTCTTTGCGCTGTGCTGCGGTGTAACCCAATTTCTCGAGCGCCATCGGCACGGTCTTGTTCACAATTTTCATCAGACCGCCGCCAACGAGCGTTTTGTATTTCACGAGCGCGATGTCCGGTTCAATGCCGGTGGTGTCGCAGTCCATGAGGAAGGCAATCGTGCCGGTCGGCGCAATCACCGTGACCTGCGAATTGCGCACGCCATGCTGCTCGCTCATTTCAACTGCTTCGTCCCAGGCTTGGTAGGATGATTCCCACAAATCTGTCGGCACGTACTGACGATCAATGCCGGTGAGTGCTTCGCGGTGTTGGCGGATGACTTTGAGTTGCGGTTCGCGGTTCACTGCGTAGCCGTCGTACGGACCGGTGGCGCTGGCAATGCGGGCAGATTCTACGTACGCCTCACCGGAAAGAATCGCGGTCAGCGTAGCAGCGTAAGCGCGACCGGCGTCAGAGTCGTACGGCAAGCCACGCGACATAAGCAGTGCGCCCAAGTTGGCGTAGCCCAAGCCGAGCTCGCGGAAGGCTTTGGCGTTCTTGCCGATCGATTCTGTGGGGTAGCTGGAATTGCCCACAGCGATTTCCTGCGCCATGATCGTGATGTCGATCGCCTTCTTGTACGCTTGGACGTCGAACTCACCCTCAGCGTTGACGAACTTCATCAGGTTGATGGACGCCAAATTACAGGCGGAATTATCGAGGTGCATGTATTCGGAGCACGGATTGGAGCCGTTGATGCGACCGGTGTTCGAGCAGGTGTGCCAGTGGTTGATGGTCGTGTCGTACTGCATGCCCGGGTCGCCGCACAGCCAGGTGGCTTCGGCAATCATCTTCAGCAGGTCGCGCGCTTTGTAGGTGTCAACAATGCGGCCGGCGTCTTCGTGCACGGCGCGGGTGTGCCACACGTCGTCGCGTTCCACGGCTTGCATGAACTCGTCGGTGACGCGCACCGAGTTGTTGGCGTTTTGGAACTGAATGGACTTCCAGGCTTCACCATTGAGGCCCATATCATAGCCGGCTTCACCCAAAGCCCAGGCCTTCTTTTCTTCCATTTCCTTGGCGCGGATGAACTCCACCACGTCAGGGTGATCCACGTTCAAAATAACCATTTTTGCCGCCCGGCGTGTCTTGCCGCCTGACTTAATGGCGCCGGCAGAGGCGTCGGCACCGCGCATGAACGAAACCGGACCGGAAGCGTGGCCACCCGTGGACATGCGCTCTTTGGATGAGCGAATTTTCGACAAGTTAATCCCCGATCCAGAGCCGCCCTTGAAGATGATCCCTTCTTCTTTGATCCAGTCGAGAATGTCGTTCATGTCATCCTCAACATCAAGAATGAAGCAGGCGGAGCACTGCGGGTGCGCTTCCACACCCACGTTGAACCAAACGGGCGAGTTAAAGGCCATCTTCTGGTTCACCAACAAGTGCTTCAGTTCTTCATTGTAAATTTTCGCGTCCTCGTCGCTGGCAAAGTAGCCGTCTTTGCGACCCCAGCCCGTAATGGTGTCGGCCACGCGGTCAATCATGTGTTTGACCGAGCGCTCGCGCTGCGGGGTGTTCTGCTTGCCGCGGAAGTACTTGGACACGACAACGTTGGTCGCGAGTTGCGACCAGAGCTTGGGAAATTCTACATCCTTTTGTTCAAACACAAGCTTGCCGTCTTCACCGCTAATCGTGGCGGAACGCAAATCCCACTCCAGCGCATCGTAGGGGTGGACGTCGGGTGTTGTGAAATACCGATCCCATGTGCGACCGCGGCCCTGAGGCGCCTTGGTTGCCGGAGCAACGTCAGATTTTGTCAATTCTTTGACGACGTGATCAGCAACTGCGGTATTTGGCATGGGTGTCTCCCCCTTGACCCCGCCGATGGCGAGGCTGGCTACAATGGTGAATCAGATCCGACCGGTGCGGCGCCGGCCCCGTGGTGCGGGGCGCGAACGACGTGTCCGTTGAAGATTGTTAAGCTCCTGCTGAAAACTGGCAACGTCAGCGAAGGAGCGGTAGACCGAAGCGAAGCGGATGTAGGCAACGTGGTCGGCGCGGGCGAGGTGTTTCATGATAATCTCCCCGATGAGGTTCGTGGTGATCTCGCTCCGGCCCTTGAGCTGGATGTCGCGTTCGATCTTGGAGATGAGCTTTTTAAATTCGTCTTGGGTGATGGGTCGCTTTTCGTAGGACTTGCGGATGCCGGCTTCGAGCTTCACACGGCTGTAGGCTTCTTTCCGGCCGTCCCGTTTGACAACCGTCAGGTTCAAAATCTCAACTTCTTCGTAGGTGGAGAAGCGAAACCCGCATTTCAAGCATTCGCGGCGGCGGCGGATGGCTGTGCCGTCGTCGACCAGGCGGGAGTCAGTGACTTTCGTGTCCACATAGTGGCACGATGGGCATTTCATAGCAGGTTAGCGGGGTTTCCCGGTCAAAAAAAAGAGGCTCCCGAATGTTTTGTGTTGGTATTTTCTCAAAATGCTATATCTAGTGGTCCTACCTGACAGTATACTACTAGATATGGTAGTCGTCAAGACCCCGTCGCCGTGGTGGCGGCGGGCCGACAACCCCGATTACATCATCTTTTTCCTAATAAACGCTGGGATTTCGAGGTCTTCTTCCTGTTTGGTTTTCTCAGGGACCATGGGTTCCGGCCGGTTGATGGGGCGGGGCGCTGCCGGCTGCGGTGGAAAACTCGGCGCAGCGGCTGGCACTGGTTCAGGTCGGACAGCTTGGGCGGGCGGTACGGGTTCAAAAACGTTCTTCCGGGGCTCTTCCATTGGCCGCTCAAACGGCGAGGCCATGGCAGCCGTGATCTTTTTGGGTTGGGCGGCACGGGCACCTTTGCCAAAGCCTGTGGCAATGACCGTGATCTTCACTTCATCGCCCAGGGATTCATCAATCACTGAACCAAAGATGACCTTGGCGTTGGGGTCAGCCGAGCTGGTAATGATGCGGGCTGCTTCGTTGACTTCGTACATGGAAAGGTCAGCACCGCCAGAAACCGTAAAGAGAATGCCCTTGGCACCGTCAATGGAAAGCTCGAGCAGCGGCGAATCAATGGCTGCCTTGGCTGCATCCACGGCCCGGCTTTCGCCAGACGCCCGGCCAATGCCCATGAGCGCCGAACCGGTGTTCTCCATGATGGCGCGCACGTCGGCAAAGTCGAGGTTGATGAGTCCGGGCACGGTGATGAGGTCGGCAATCCCCTGCACGCCCTGCTTCAGCACGTCATCAACAATGGCGAAGGCGTCGAGGAGTGACGTCTTCTTGTCGATGATCTGCAAAAGCCGATCGTTCGGGATGGTGATGATGGTGTCGACTTTGTCCTGGAGTTCTGACAACGCCGAGTCGCCCACAGCTTTGCGCTGTGCACCTTCAAAGGAAAATGGTTTGGTCACCACGGCCACGGTCAGCGCACCCATGTCGCGCGCAATGTCAGCTACGACCGGTGCCGCGCCGCTGCCGGTACCGCCACCAAGTCCGCACGTGACAAAGACCATGTCCGAACCCTTGAGCAAGTCATGAATTTCATCCTGGCTTTCTTCTGCCGCGCGCCGGCCAAGGTCAGGGTCCATGCCGGCACCCAAGCCGCGCGTGGTGGTTTTGCCGATATGCAACTTGGTCGCAGCCTGGTTGTGGTGCAACGCCTGCGCATCCGTATTCATGGCAATAAACTCAATGCCGCGAATTTTGGCACTGACCATGCGATTGATGACGCTGCCGCCCGAACCGCCCACCCCGATCACTTTGATCTTGGCGAAGGTCTCAATTTCCGGCTTCACTTCTGTAGGGTTGGATTTACTCATGTCGGATGGATTGTACCAGAAGGTCTCGTCCCGAGCAACTCACGGGCTGGCCTAAGAAATAAAGGATTTAAACCAGCCGCGCATCTTGGTCACGGTATCGCCGACTGAGGAAAAACGGCCCAAGGAGAAGCCGGAACCGCCGCGGCCGGCCGCGCCTGTTGAGGACCATTGAACCAAGCCCACTGCGGTAGTGAACGCGGGGTCGTTGAC
>Ga0265292_1002059_pt1 | contig 15068 bp, 14 predicted proteins | sample Munlanlewell296A_FD_189080 | JGI IMG/M metagenome (GOLD analysis project Ga0265292, IMG submission 189080) | Leachate microbial communities from a municipal landfill in Southern Ontario, Canada - Leachate well 296A | ecosystem: Engineered > Solid waste > Landfill > Unclassified | place: Canada...
CCCACGGAGAGGATCTGGCCGGTCTCGTCGGCCTTTTTTCCTTCGCCGTAGTCGCGGATCTGCTCCTTGATGATGCGGCTTATCTCATCCACCCGTATCTGCATCTAGATTCCCTCCGCGCCGGAAACCAGGCGCTCCTTCATTCGTTCGAGCTCGCCGGCCACGCTGGCGTCATAACGCATGTCCCCTATTTTCACTACAAAGCCGCCGATGAGCTGTTTATCCACCGACACGTCGCACTTGACCTTGAGCTTCAGGAGATCGCCGAGCACCTCTTCTATTTTGCGCTTCGTTTCCAGGGCAAGCGATTCGTCTGCCACGCGGACCGAGGCCCTTGCAAGCCTGCGCTGCGACATTACGAGCGCGATCACATCCTTTGCCACAGCTCCGAGTATGGATATCCTCTTTCGAGTCAGGAGCAGGAGCATGGCGTTACGCGTGAAGTCTGCGAGCTCCAAGGCACGCGCTATCTCCACGGCAGTCGCAATTCTGCGGTTTATCGCTATGCGTTCGTCCTCGAGCGCGCGCAGGAGAAGGGGCACCCGGCGCAAGGCGGCGTCGATGAGCGCGGCGTCGGTTTCGAGCTGATCGATCTTCCCGGATTCCAGGGCAAGATCGAAGAGACCTTTGGCGTAACGTTTTGCTACTATACCCTCCTTCAACATCTCCCCCTTTACGTCATCGCCCTGGAAAGGGCTTCAAGACCCTGCTCGAGATAGCGGCGCATGGGCGTCGCGGCGGAAGCGCGCTTGAGTTTTTCATTTGCGATCTCGAACGCGCGGGACACAAGCCTCGTGCGCAGACGCCTGCCGGCCTTGGCCTGTTCCTCCCCCGCCTGGCGCTTGCTGCTCTCGATCATGTACTCCGCCCTGCGCCTCGCATCGTCTTCGATCAAGCTGCATTCCACCCGGCACTGCGCAAGTACGGCGGCGCGCCGCGCAGCCATATCCTTTGGCAGGGAATCGTAGTTGGCTCTGCTCTGCGCAGACATCGCGCGAGACTTGCGCAGATCCATGACGGAGGCGAGCATCTCCTTGCGTATGCGCGCGCGTCTGGAAAAGAAAAACTGGTTCGTCGCCGAACCCAAGAGTCTGTGGAGGGCATAGAGCAGGATCGAAAAATTGACCAGGCCCAGAAGAAAAATTCTGACCGGATGTGCTGTCATCTGCTCATTCCTCCCGAGACACGCGCGCGACTATATCCGTGGCGAGCCCATTCGCGCACGATTCCAGCTCCTTCTCGTTCAACGCCTCCATGGATTCGATGGAAGCGGCCTCGCCCTTCAGTGTCTCCGCCGATTTTGCGCGCGCCTCTGCGATCGCGCCGTCCGCCTTGCCGTGCGACTCGGTCGCGCGTTTGGCGTACTCGGCGTGCGCCTCGCCAAGCGCCATCGCCAGCGCCTCGCGCCTGCCGATATCCAGCTGCTCTGCCTCGTTCATAAGCTTCGCGGCCTCCGCGGCCGCGTCGCTCGTGAACTGCCTTCGCCTGTCGATGATTCGTATGGTCGGACGGATTACAAAGAATGTCAGCGTGGTAGCGACTACAAGAAATATGAAAAGCTGGACGACGACCGTCCAGTCCGGCATGAGCGTGATCTCCGCTGCACTGCAAAGCATGCGCGACCTCTCCCCATAGAAGCAGTGTCAAAAAAATTCTTTTAGACAAGGCGCCCGACGAACGAGGCCCGAGGCGTACTTGGATGTACGTTGAGGGTCTCGTGAGGAGGGCAACGCAGTATAAAATAATTTTTTTGACACTGCCCTACATCATGAGGGAGTCTTCCCCTTCTTCGGCGTAGACCGCTTCGCCGCTGATGTTCTGCGGCTGCGTCGTTTCACGCGCGGAGTCGCCCAACATCTGGCAGCGGCCCTGGAAGATCGCGCCCTCTTCAACGGCCAGTGCCGGCGTTACCAAGTCTCCGACGAAGGACCCGCCGTTTCTGAGCTCGACCTTGCGCTTCGCTTCAATCGTGCCCTCGACGTTTCCCTCGATGACTATGGTATCGATCTGGATGCGCGCGTTGAGCTTTGCCTCGGCGCCGACGATCAGGGTACCGTCAGAGAGTATTTCGCCGCGGAAGTCGCCGTTGATCTGCACCGTGCCGTCGAACATGAGCTTGCCTTCCACGCTGCAGCCGCGGTCGATGAGCCCGTTGATCTGGCTTGCGTCCTTGTTTCCCCGTCCCATTGTCCCTCCTGTCAGCTGCCGATGATGCGGCTGAAGATTCTGTCCAGATCCTGCGGCGAGTAGTATTCGATCGTTATTCTGCCGCCGTTTCCGCCGGGCGCCAGCGCAACCTTGGTGCCGAGCGACTGCTTCATCCTCTCGCAGAGCTCGTTCATCTGCGGCGTGAGCGCTGTGCCTTTGCGGGCCGTCTTCTTACCATTGCCAGACAAAGCTTGCACCATTTTTTCGACATCGCGGACCGTCGGCATCTCGCGGATTATACGCTCGCGCACCTTGAGCTGTTCATGCAGTCCTTCCACCGCGAGGATTGCGCGCGCATGTCCTGCAGAATAGCGACCGGACGCGACGTCGTCCTGAACCACGCGCGGGAGCCTGAGGAGCCTTACACAGTTGGCCACGGCCACGCGCGATTTGCCGACCTTCTTGGCGACGTCGTCCTGAGTGTGGTTGAACTGGCCCATGAGCTCCTGATACGCGTTCGCCTCCTCGATCGGATTCAGGTCTTCGCGCTGAATGTTCTCGATGATGGAGAGGGCCAGCATCCCCTCGGAGTCGACTTCCCTTATCACGACCGGGACCTCTTCGAGCCCTGCCATGCGGGATGCGCGCAGCCTGCGTTCGCCGGCGATCAGCTCGTAACGGCCGTCTGAAAGCCTCGATACGGCGAGCGGCTGGATGAGGCCCTGTTCGCGAATGGAAGCCGAAAGCTCCCGGAGCTTTTCTTCGTCGAAGACCGTGCGCGGCTGCTGTCGATTGGGTATGATCGAGTCGATCGGCACGGCGCGATACCCGCTGCCCTCCTCTGCCTCGGATGTGATCGGTGGCGGGAGCAGCGATTCGAGCCCCCTGCCCAAGCCCCTCTTCATAGCCTGTGTCATTGGTTGCCTCCCTTATTGTCATCCTGAGGCCGTGCAATGTTATCCGATGGCCAAAGGACCCCCTGGTCTCAACGGGATCCTTCACGGAGTTTACCCTGAGCGAAGTCGAAGGGTTCAGGATGACACATTTGCTAAGACTTCCTTTGCGAGCTCAAAATAGCTCTGCGCGCCCTTTGATTCTACGTCGTATAAGAGGATCGGCGTTCCGAAACTCGGGGCCTCGCTGAGCCTCACGTTGCGCGGGATTACAACCTGAAACACGTTGTTTTTAAAATGATTTCTCATTTCGTTCTGGACTTGGTGGGAAAGGTTATTGCGCGCATCGAACATCGTGAGAACGATCCCCTTTGTGAAAAGGCCTGGATTGAGCCTCCCCTTCACCAGGGCGATAGTGCGCTGCAGGTCTGCGATTCCCTCCATCGCATAATATTCGCATTGAACCGGTATAAGGACCGAATCAGCGGCGACAAGGGCGTTGAGCGTCAAAAGTCCCAGCGATGGCGGGCAGTCTATGATGATATAGTCAAAATTATGACGCACCTGTTCCAGCTGTTGCTTGAGGCGAGTTTCACGTGAAACAATACCAACGAGTTCCACCTCTGCGCCGACGAGCGACGGGCTGGACGGCAACATCTTTAGAAAGGGGAGCTCTGTATCGAGTTGAAGCCGCTGCACCTCCGTCTCCTCGATGATTACGTTGTAGATGCTGCCGTTCACGTGGTGTTTGTCAAAACCCATGCCCGTGGTGGCATTACCCTGTGCGTCCAGATCGACGAGAAGGGTGCGCTTCTCTGCTGCGGCCAGCGCCGCGGAAAGATTGATGGCGGTCGTGGTCTTTCCTACGCCGCCCTTTTGATTACAGATCGCGATGATCTCGGCCATGGACACCCCCGCCCCCTGATGATTGTTCGATCATCTAGTTTACGCCCTCGTAAAGTTCAAGCAGATTCAAAGAATTCTTTGGAAGGGCGTGGAAACAGCAAAGGGCGTGCCAAGTGTTTCACGTGAAACAAGCAATATCCGTGCCAACTAAAATTTATTTTTAGTTAATGATATCAAGTAGATGCATCTTTTCTGCCGATCGACAATATGGCGCGGGACTCCCCGGTGCGGAGCCTGTATTCGTGCGATGCCAGCAACTTCAACCCCAGGCGTTCCATGGAGGCCTTTGCAGCATCCAGCTCATCCCTCCATGCAGGACCTTTCATCGCCAAAACCCTGGATCCCTCGGTTTCTGCTATATAACTATATGATATGTTTAAATATTCCTCAATTTGCCAAGTCGCCCGCGATACGATGGCATCAAACCGGCCAAGCATTCCCTGCACCCTTGCGTCCTCGGCCCTGCCGCATATTGCCCTAATCCCGGTAAGCCCAAGCTGACGAATCGCCTCTTCGCAAAAACCCACTTTCTTGCGCGTCGAATCGAGTAGCGTCACATCAATGTCGGGCCTCGCTATCTTTATAATGATGCCGGGTATTCCCGCCCCGGTGCCGATATCGAGAAGGGTGCGCGCGCCGGAGAGAAACGGGATAAGTGCGAGCGCATCCTCTACATGCTTCGCTCGGAACTCCGTCTCGTCGCGCGCGGACGAGACGAGCGAGATCCTCTCGTTCCACTTAGCGAGCAGGGAATAATATTTTGCGATCGCTTCTTCGGCGTTCATCTCACAAGAAAAAACAAAGACCCTCGCGCGCGAGCTCGCAGCGTAGGCTGGAGCGCTTCTTCACGATGAAGGCCTTCGCTGCAGATGCAATCCGCATCAGTTTTTTATCCGAGGATTCAGGATCAAAATGCGTGAGGTACAGACGCGGGATCTCGGCGGCGCGAGCGAGGCCGATCGGATAAAGAAACGGGCTGTGCCCCCAGCCGCGCCTGCGACGATATTCTTGCGGCGTGTACTGCGCGTCATGGACGAGCACGTCCGCTCCTGCCATCCATTCTACGAGCGAAAGGGCCCGCGCGTCATCGCCGGGCTCATTGTCGCTCATCACCGCGGCGCTCCTGCCGCCCGGAAAATCAAAGCGCCACCCTATGGCCCCGTCCGGATGATTCGCCGCAATCGGCGTTACCCGTACGCGGTCGATCTCAAACGCCTTCGCGCGGATCGATTTATACGATATGCGCGCGCCCAGATCGCCAAGCCGCATTGGCATATACGGCGGCCTTATCGCTTCGTCCAGCAGCCGCTTGAAACCGCTGCCTCCGGCCTCGGGGCCGGCGATCAGGAAGCGGTTGCGCCTCTCAAAAAAGGGTTGGAAAAAAGGGAGGCCGATGTAGTGATCCCAATGTAAGTGAGAGAGCAAAATCGTCGCGTTGACGGCCCTGCCGCTCGCTCGCCTCGCAAGATCGATTCCAAGCGGCCTCAGCCCGGTGCCCGCGTCGCAGATGATGCGCGTCTTCCCGCACACGATCTCGATGCATGTCGTGTTCCCGCCGAACCGCACCGTGTCCCGCCCCGGCGCTGCAAGCGAACCGCGCACACCCCAGAATTTTATCCGAACTCGATCCATCGCAGAGGAGTATACGCGAAAACTCGCCCACGGCACAAGCGCCGACGCGCTACATGCCATGAAGCGCGCCCTGTCCTACGTTCGCGGTGACCCACGGCTGGCTACGTGCCAAGAAGTGCGCGGGGTTCCCCCGTTCATCGCTCAGCAAGCCGACACCGAGAGAAGCAATCTCATAAGGCTAACGATGTATGCCTCGCCACCGCGGTCCCCATTGCTTCGCGAAAAACGGGGGAACCCCGCTTACGACGTGCCACTCCGCCATTTGTGTCATGGCGCATGACGAGCGGTGTCCCCAGTCCAGCTTCGAGCAATGGGGACCGCGGTGGCAGTAAATTCAACGTTAGCCTTATAAGCTGACTTAAACTCGTTATCGGCTTGCGAGATGATGGGCTGGGGACACCGCTCTGTATGTGGCGAGGAGCACAAGCTCGCCGCGGACTTGCGAGATGCCAGCCGTGGGTCACCGCTTGCTCTGTGCCGAATCAGATCTGCGGAGTGGCACACAGCAAGCTGGACTGCCCCGTCTATTGCGAAGAAATGGGGACCGCAATGGCAAGACATTGAACGTTAGCCTGATAATTCAGCTTTATTCCGTGTCGGCTTTCTGAGTAATGGACGGGGCAGTCCAGCGTCCTTCGTGGCACGTAGCCCGCGGAAAGGGGAGGTCGGTGCTTGTGTAAATAGGGTCACTTCACGTATACTGCGCGGCAATGGATCTCTCCACCGACTTTCTGAGCTGTTACCTTTCGAGCACGTGGTTGATAGCGGCGCTCTTTGTCCTTCTGGTCATATATCGCGTGGCATGTCGAAAAAACCGCCGGCTACCATTCGTTCCGCTAGGCCTCTTAATCGCCTACCTCGCGTTACGCCTCGTCCTCAACCTGTTTTCAGAGGGCTTCGGCCCGGAGCTGCTGCGCTGGCTGACGGTCGCGTCTCTCATAGCCCTGTACTGCGCGATTTTCCGCTTGGCATTTGCGTTCACGGTTGAGTGGTTCTTCAGCAGAACAAAGCGCGAGGCGTTCCCCAAGATAACGCGAGATTTCATCCTCATCGCGATCTACGCTATCATTATATTTGTAGTGCTGCGCACGCGCGGCGGAGTCAACCTGGTAGGACTCATAACCACGTCGGCCGTGCTCACCGCCGTGATAGGCCTTGCAGCGCAGAATACGCTCGGCAACCTCTTCGCGGGAATATCGCTGCAGATCGAGCACCCGTTCCGCATAGGCGACTGGATCCAGTACGGCGAAAACGCGGGGCAGGTGGTGGGTATCGGATGGAGCATGACGCGGCTGCGCACGTTCGAGGACGAGATCGTCTACGTCCCTAACATGGACCTCGCAAAATCGCTGCTAAAGAACTTCTCGCGGCCATCAAGACAGCACGTGATGAAGATAGGGGTCGGCCTGGACTACGAGGCCCAACCCAACCGCGTGCGCAAGGTACTCCTCGAAGCGCTTCGCGATGAGCCTATGGTATTCAACGACCCGCCGCCGCAAATACGCGTAATCGATTACGGCGACTTCGCAGTGAAATACGAGCTGCGATTCGTGTACGACGATTACGGTACATTCCCCGTCGTGCGCGCCGCGGTGATGAATAGACTATGGTATGCGCTGAGGCGCAACCACATCCATATTCCGTTCCCGATACGCGATGTGCAACTCAAGCACGTGGAGCGCAGATTCGATTTCAAGCGGCGCGAACAAGAAAAACTTGCCGCCCGAAGCAACCTGGATGCAGTGCCGATCCTCGCGCCGCTTTCCGCGAAGGAGCGGGACCTGCTGGCGGAGCGCATGCGCGTAGAGGACTATGGCGAAGGCGAGACCGTGGTGGGGCAGGGCGAAGCAGGCGATTCCATGTATATCCTCCACCGTGGCTCGTGCGATGTGCTCGTGAAAAAGGGCGAAGCGCCGCCGATCGCGGTCGCAACCCTCTCGGCACCGGCGTTCTTCGGCGAGATGAGCCTGCTCACCGGAGACCCGCGCACGGCCACGGTTCGCGCAAGGGAAGATTCAAGGCTCTTCGCGATCGACAAGGGCCTTTTCAAGGATATCCTCGCAGCCGACCCGTCCATCTCAGAAGCGCTTGCAAAGGCGCTCGCCCAGCGACAGGCCGACACCGCCGCGGCGGTCGACAAACAAGCACTCGATGCGGCGGCCGCGGCGTCGAAGATCCTCGCCAAGATCAAATCGTTCTTCGGGATTGCATAAACCCCTCCAAAACGCTCTGGGCTTGCCTTTGCGGGATCCTTCCTGTAAGAGCGCCGATGATGGTCACATTTGACGAGGCATTGGCAAGCAGGGTCATCCGGGCATATGCCGATTTCGACGGCCTGTCCGACAAGGACTGCAAGAAGCTCGGCATCGTCGATCAATGCCGCGACTTCAACGTCGCCATCGATGCGCGCGTCAAGAGTTCTCTCCTCACTTCGACGTACCCTGCGCCTTTTGTGGCAGCGCTCCTGGGTCCAGATGGCGCGCGCGGCCTCCATGCCCGCCTTAGATGGATTGGGAATCATCATCGAAATCTGAAGGCCAGCCAGCATGCGGTAATGCGCGACACGCTGATCAAGGCAGCGCAGCTGCAGAGCTATGCCCACCATTCAAACGATGTCGCGGCCCTCATCGAAATCATTAAGGACAAGGAGACAGACCAGCTGCTGAGGTGCAATGCCGCGCGAGCATTGGGCACCATGAGCATAGGCGAACGCAAGTCCGTACCCGCCCTCGTCGAGATCCTCCTGGACAAAGAGGCCGGCCTGCTCTTGCGGTGCGAAGTTGCCATGGCGCTCCGCGAGCTGGGGCCCAGGGCGCGCGACGCGACCCAAGACCTCATCAGTATCATGCAGGACAGGGAGGACGAGCCGGTCCTGCGGCGACAGGCTACCCTGGCCCTCGGCACGGTTGGGTGCGAGGAATCGCAAGAGGCCGTTTCAAGCCTCGTGGATTTGCTCCTGGATAAGGACGAAGACCCGGAGCTGCGCGGGAGGGCTGCCTCTGCGCTTGGCAAGATGAGGCCGGCAACTCGCAAGGTCGCAGATGCCATGATTCGCGTCATCGAGGACTCGTCTGAGGACGCTCCCCTGCGCATGGCCATCGCCGCAGCAATTGGAGAGACGAGGAACAAGGCGCGCCAAGTTGCCATCCCGACGCTCATCCGCGTAGTCAGAGAGAAGAGCGCCGGCTGGGAGCTGAGACAGGAAGCCGTGAGGGCGCTCTGCAAGATATCACCCCATCTCCGCGCAGCCGTCCCGGCGTTCGTCGACGCGATTAAAGAAAAGGACGCGAACCTGGAACTGCGCAAGGAGGTCGTATCCGGGCTTGGCGGCACGGGGTCAGAGGGGCGCGACGCGATTGTGGAGCTTCATGATATAGCAAAGGATCCTGGCGAGGATTATGAGCTGCGTAGAAGATCCATCTCTGCTCTAGGCAGCATGGAGGCAGTGTCTGCCTTGGTCGACGCGCTCATGGACAAGCGCGTGGACTGGCGTACGCGCCGGGACGCGGCCTGGGAGCTCGGCTCCAAGGGTCAGCAAGCATCGGAGGCAATCCCGACGCTCCTCGATATCATCGAGGACAAGTCTGCAAACATGGAACTGCGCCTGCACGCTGCCTTGACCCTCGCGAACATAGGGGCGCAGGACGAAGGAACCGCAGGGGCCGTCGTCTCGATGATGCTTGCCAAGGATGACGCGCTTCTCTTCCCTTTAAAAAGTCCTGAGCCGACACTCCTCCTCCTCGTCGCAATGAACGATCGCGATCATGAAAAGAGGACGGCCGTCGGCGCGCTCCTCGACAGGCTCTCCAGCCCGAAGAGTACGAACGAAGAGAAGTTAGAGACCATCTCATTGTTAGGCAACCTGGGGACCCTTGCGCATGCCGCGGCCCCGGCCATAGTCGATCTCCTGAAAGATGAGAAGGCAGATCCCATGCTTCGCTCTGCCGCGATCAAGACGCTCGGGGCGATCTGGAATGAAGCGCAGCAGTCCGCGCCGGTCCTCGCGTCGCTCGCGAAACACGGCAAGACGCTCCAGATGCGCGATGAGGCGACGAGCGCGCTGCGCAGGCTCGGATTCTCGCCGTCTCCAAACGGGACAGCCGTGCCGTTGACCGAGCAGGTACTGATCGAACCCGCGTCCATCTCGCGGTGAGCCCTATTCTTTTGCAGCCACCGCACGCCGGACCATGAATTCCACGTTCTCATTCATGTTGACGGGAACGATGCGGATGTCGGGATGTCCCTGCTGAAACACGCGAAAGACCTCGTCGCAGAACGCCTGACCCACGCTCGCCACGCCTGAAAAATCGAGCACAACCTCGATGAACCGCTCAAGCGAATGCAGAAGGCGCTTTGCCTGTGAACGCGATACATATGACTCGCCTGATTCAAAGAGCTTCACGGTCACGCGCGTCTTTTCAAAGGCAAACTCCTCGCTCGTGTACGCCGCGAAGAGATCCACAAGCTTCCTGCGCGTCTTGGTGTCTATCTCGCAAACTACGCGAGTGCCTTTTTTGAATCGCATATCCTCTACAAAGACATCCTCTATGCGATTATCCACAATCAATCGCTTGCCATGGCTCTCCAAGACAAATCGCTCCACGATCTTGGAAGTGAAGAATATACCTTCACCAGAATGTTGCTTTGGAGCAGTGGTCTGCTTTCCCTTGAGCAGCTCTGCGAGAGCATCCATCTCCGAGGCGAGCCGGAACTTTTTCTGGATGTTAGCGAATATCCCTACGCCTGTATCGCGCACGTAAAAAGAGCAGTTTCCCCCATCGGCACGGAGCTCGATATCGATAAATGTTGTGCCAGAGTGCTCTATGGCGTTGTTGAGCATCTCTGTGAAAGCGTACTGCGCGTTCGCAAGGGCGTCTGTCGACAAACCGGCGAGCAATCCTGCCTGGGCTTCAATCTCGGAGAGCGTCCGATCTTCGGATGCTCCTTCTGCGCGCAAGCGCTTTTGGAAGCGTCTGGCCTTGTCTTGAATTTTGCGCAGGGCACTCGGTTCATTTACCACATAGAATGTCGTTCGCCTTGAGCTGCCCTGTTTGAGGATGGCTCGTTCGCTCAGCAGGGCGGTCAGATGCCTGTGTATGGCCTGCCGACTGACCCCAAACTTCTCCATAAGCTCGGATGATCCGGCCCGGCGTTTAGCACTAACATAGCGTAATATCTGTTCTTTCAGGGTCGCCATATCAACTTTATTTTATATCATATCAACATTATATCAACCATTTCTTTTATTATATCAACAAATGGGCCTGTTGCACAAATCCTGTGTGTCATCACGAAGAGACCTTTGGGACATTAAACCCTGAATAATTGCGTAGCCCAAAAACGTGGCCCGGCATGGAGCTCAAATTCTGCATTGACGAAATATTCAAAGCTGTGGCACATGGCCTTGATTTTACACATCTGCGGGAGACCAGGAAAAGATCGCCGGTTGAACTCTACCTTTATGACCTGCCTGCTCCGATGATAAGCGAGGTCGCCCATCATGCCCCGCTAGATTCGAATTCTCTGCCGAAAGGTGAAGTCATCCGTGAAGTCGTTGAAGTAATACACCTCGGCAGCAAGCGGATCTGCTACAAAACCGGCGGGGGCGGCGGTTACGTAAATGGAGACCTCGTTGCATCTGCCTTTATAATGCCCTTCCCGACTAGGCCGGAAATACTTCTGGCCACCGTCTCGCACAGCTATGAGGAAGTCCTCGATCACTTCTATTCGCGCATGGGCGGAGGGAGCTGGATTGGGCTGATGAATCTCCTCAGCGGGGCCTTGTTCATAAGCGTCGCTTCCCGGAACAAAGACGATGGCGTCCATGCGCGCATGGGCTTCCGCCCGGCTCGGATAGATGATGCCGCAGCATTTCTCTTGTGTCTGGCTGATATCCTGAGAAACTCGCCCTCGGCTGATGCAGATTTTCACCGTCTTTCGAAAAAAATTACCGAACTTTGCGGACTTGAGCCCCTCGATCCGCTGGACCTCTTTGACAAGTATTTGAATCCATTCATCGACTTGGGGGCGGCCGAGATAGGGGACCCTCTGGCGAAACCCGCCAACGAAATAACGGCTGTGCCTTTCGAAGAGTCGAGCTTCGCCAAACACCTAAGGGCGCTAGGAATACAGTTCTGAGGCGAGTTTCGCTGTGCACAGAAAGCGCCGCCCTGCCTCACTTCTTGTATGTGGACAGGAACCTCTCCACTTCAGGTATCCCGCCTTGATAGATGAGATACCCGTTGTGTGGTTCGCGGCTGGTGCGCCTTCATGCAGCGATGTAGGCCAGCAGTGGAATGGGAATGACGGTGAGGCCCTCCATCACGCCACAATCGGTACCGCGATAGGCAATAAGCCCTCGCTTGTATTTCAGGATCTGTTTTAATTCCTGGCGCCGCAGCGTTCGCGAATATTTGATTTCGATCGGAAAGAACGTCCCGCCCGAGACAACCACGATATCAACCTCGCCCTCTGCCTTGATGTAGTAGCTCTCCCACTGCCGCCGCATGAGCGAAGCGATCGTACCCTCGATGATGGCGGTCATCATGTCGCCACCTTCTTCGATCGTTCGGCGTGCCAATGGGAACAGATCTTTCCCCCCGTGGATCCACCCATGGAGCGCATGAAATATGAACGGATCATTGAAATGGATCTTTTTCTCCTTCTTCGGCGAGGCCTTCAACTTGTCCTCGCGAAGTGCATACACGACATTCAGCACATCCATTCTCTCCAAGAGCCCGAGATAGTCCGCAACCGTCTGGTGATGGTCGATCGAGACGACGCTTGTGATCTTGTGCCAACTGAGCTGTTTTGTGAGCCGCGGGATGACGGCCTCGATCAGCTCGCGCAGATATTTTTCCTGTTTCCCTCGTTTGAGGACGTCGCCGATGATCCACTGAATATAGGTCTGATATGTTGCCTGGGGTATCACGCCACCCTTAGCAAAATCATTTATGGCCCTGAGGAAACCTCCTGCTAACAGATATGAGAAAAACCTATCCTCGAGCTTTTTCAGCGCCGGTGTATTTAAAGACGCAGGATCAAACTTAAAATCTGACTGGAACGAGGCCTTTGCCTCATCAAAATGTGCTGCCAAGGCCGGGTCAACGAGCGTCACGTATTGGGAAAACGACAACGGATTATAATGAAAGTCCTGCTGTGCTGCTGCGCCGCGCCTTCCTGGGAAGCGCTTCATCGCATCTTTGAGCACGACCGTATCCGAGCCCGTGATGAGAACGCTGCCGTTTCGAAACAGGCCTGCGTCCGCAAGCGATTTGATGGCGCGATCCCATTCTCTCACGTACGTGATCTCGTCGATGAAAAGGAAGAAGGGACGGCGATTCGCAAGCTCGTTCTGGAACTCCTCGATGTAAAAAAGCAGCTGATCGAATCGTTCGATGGTGTCACACGGCAGATACCAGATTTGATCAGGAGAGACGCGTTGTTTTGTGAGCAAGTTTTGGATGATCTGCTTCAAAAGAGTGGTCTTCCCCACCTGCCGACCGCCGGTGAGGATATAGATACCGGGTGTCGAGAGCGGTATCTCTGTCTCCAGGGGAGATTCAAAGACATATTTTATCTGCGAAAGCGGCGAGAGGTGCGGATCGTTTTCAAGAATTTGTTAAATTTGGTCAATGGTCATTATCCAAACATGGTCATCGATCATTGACCAAACTACCGGTACGTTCCGCAGTGGCTATATGTGGTTGATATTACAGAATTTTTTACTTTTTATAGGTGGACAAAAATCTCTCCACCTCTGGGATGCCGCCCTGATAGATAAGGTAGCCGTTGTGCGGTTCGCGCTCCGTGATCTCGTGCGCGATAGGGGAGAGCATCATCTCGCGCACCTTCGCAAGGTCGCGCGTCTGGCCGAGCGTCCAGCAGAGCTTCATGTATGCGGCTTCGGGGATCATGTTCTCGCACGGGATGATGCCGAGCTCTAAGAGGTAGCGGCCCGTGTCATAGACGTTCATGTGCACGTAGCCCCAGAGCGTCTGCACGGTCATGACCACCGCAACGCCTGCATCGATCGCGCGCTTGAGCGCCGGGTTGAGCGCCGCGTTCACGTGCCCGAGCCCCGTGCCGGCTATCACGATCCCGTGATAGCCGTTATCTACGAGTGCATCCACGACATCCGGGTTCATGCCCGGATAGTAGTAGAGGATCGTCACGCGATCGTCGTACGCGGTGTTGATCGTCACCTCGCGGTCGCTGCGGCGCTTGCGATACTCGCGCAGCGGGACCACGCGATCCGGCCAGACCATGGCGAGCGGGATATCTCCTATCGTGCGGAACGTGGAGCGGTAGCTCGAGTGCATCTTGCGCACGCGCGTGCCCACGTGCAGGAGCCCGTAATCGTCCGAGGTGGGGCCGAACATGCAGACCATGACCTCGGCGAGATCCGAATGCGCCGCGGTGAAGGTGGAGTTGAGCAGGTTGCGCGCGGCATCGGAGCTCGGACGATCGCTGCTTCGCTGCGAGCCCACGATCACGATCGGCACTGGCGGATTCTGCACCATGTAGGAGAGTATGGACGCGGTGTGATGCATCGTGTCGGTGCCGTGCCCGATCACGATGCCTTGCACGCCCTCCCGAATGAGCCTGCCGATCTCCTCGGCGAGCGTCTGATACTGCTCTTTCGCCATGTTCTCGGAGAAGACGCCGAAGAGTTTCTTCGTGGTGAGGTTGCAGACATCCGCCAGCTCAGGCACCGCCCCATATAACTCCCCGGGTGAGAACGCGGGGACCACTGCGCCGGTCTTGTAATCGAGGCGCGATGCGATCGTACCTCCGGTGCCGAGCAGGGTCACGTTCTTCTTTCGCTTGTCGTAGGGGAACGCCTTCTCGGGGATGGCGTAGTGACCTTCTCGGTGGCCGATCTTTTTGATTTTTTTTATGGAATCAACGTGCACGCCCGTGTTGTAGCCGGAGGGCATCTTGATCACGATGTGTGTGGCGTCTTCGGTCGTGGAGCGGGGCAGGATGAGTCCCGTGAAAGGGCCCTTGACCGTGTCGATCTCAACGCTGTCCCACACGGCTGCATTGAACTTCTTGAGCATCGCGAGCGCCGGTTCCCGGTAACCCTTGTATTGATCCGCAGTATCCATAGCGCGCCACCTCTATCTGAATGCCTCGCGTTGTCAACTCCAGAGCTCGCCCCAAGTCGCGCCTCCCGCGCTGCCGCTAGTCATGAAGCGACGCGAGGCTCCCGAAGGCCACACCTGTGACGGCGTTCCGGGATCGTCTGTTTCGGAACGCGCCTCCCGCGGCGACCCGTTCGCTATTCGCGGGCGGCGAACCTTCCAGACTCAAATCGCGAGTCCAAAACGCAACGTCCAGAAAGTATTCACCTTGTGGACGTTGCGTTTTGGACTCGCGATTTGGTCTGGCCTTCACCGCCCGCTCATGGCGACGGGTCCAAATGCAGGATCTTCGATCCTGCTCAGATTGTCTCCTCTGTATCTGTAAATTGCCCCGCCGCTCCCG
>Ga0265292_1002060_pt1 | contig 15067 bp, 16 predicted proteins | sample Munlanlewell296A_FD_189080 | JGI IMG/M metagenome (GOLD analysis project Ga0265292, IMG submission 189080) | Leachate microbial communities from a municipal landfill in Southern Ontario, Canada - Leachate well 296A | ecosystem: Engineered > Solid waste > Landfill > Unclassified | place: Canada...
AAAAGGGCAACGCTCTTATTTTGCCGATGGACGGCAAGAAACTAAAAAATCCGAATTTCAGCCGCGGCGGTCCGGATAGGCATAATATTGTAATCCGCGGTTATGATCCGGCAAAAAAAGAATTTATCACCAACGATCCGGGAACCAGAAAAGGCGAGGGCTATCGCTATCCGGAAAAAATCATTGAGGCGGCCTGGCGCGATTACCCGACCGGCAATCATCTGCCGATTGTCGGCGTGAAAAAGAATATGATCGTTGTCTCACCCGAGATAAAAAAATAAGAGAATAACCAGCATAAAAAAACCGTCCCGCCCTTTTGGAAAAAGCTAAAAGGGCGGGACGGTTTTTTTATTTAATTCCTGTGTGATTTAGATAAAATCTAACGGAGAAACAATTTCTTTTCCATGTTGGATTTGGGTTTGTAGGAGTCGTTGCTTCTGTTGCTCAAGGTGTTCAAAAAATGCCTCGGGAACCCCCTCTTCTTCCGCATAAATTTTTTCAATCCGTCCGAGACGCTCCAAGAGACCGCGGAGTTTGAGCGAAAACTGCGTTTCATAATCAGAGCGCGCGTAGTCGCGGTCAAAAACTTGCCTAAAGAGATGTTTTAGGTCTTCATATTTCGGGATCAAACCGATTGGTGTTTCAATCGCTTCGTATTCGCCATGGATGCGCCCTTCCATCCAATACAGCCAGACCTTTTTGTCCACTTTTTGGTTAAGGAATTTGCCCTCCGCATCTTTAAGAAAGTAGTTAGTGGAAAAAATCTTCGGTTGTTTATCCAGTCGTTCACCGAATTTTAGATGGTTAGTGAGATAAACGCCCAGCGGCACTACCATAAAATCAATATTGGCCATCGGATTATGCACGGTTTCTTGCTTGCTTAAAATTGCAGCGGTGGTTACCGATTCCAGAATCGCGCCGACAAAAACGCCGTGCGCCCAAGAGAGCGATTCTACCACCGGCGGCGAGACCTCGTAGTCGCGGCCGCCGTAAATAATTCCGGAAACCGGCACGCCCTCCGGATTATCCAAGTTAGCGTCTGCATTAGCCAGTTCCTTGATGCGGATGGTATAGCGCGCGTTCTTGTGCACCGGTTTCAGTTCGTTGCCATCGTTGTCCTTAGCGCCCTTTTGCCATGAGCCAAGATAAGAGAGTCCCGTTTCCGGCCAATCCTTGCCCATGCCAAGCCAATAAGGCGTGCCATCATTAATCAAGAGATTGGAAAAAATTAATTCCCGCGGACCTGTCAGCGCTTCGTAAATCAACGCGTCGTCAATCAAATTCACATTTTCAATTATACCGAAAATACCCTGTTCTACGTTGGCGGCATAAGCAATGCCATCCGCGCCGATTTTCAGATAGGCGATATCGTCGCCGATGATGGTCTGTCCTGGAATCATCGCGGTGGAAGTTTTGCCGCAGGCGGAGGGATAGGCTCCGGTGAAATAGGTTACTCGATTTTTGCCTTCGGGCCGCGCGCCCATCACGAACATATGTTCGCAGAGCCAATCCTCGTCATGCGATTTTTTGATTGCCAAACGCAGGGCCAATTTTTTCAAGCCTAAAGAGTTGCCGGCGTATTGGGTGTTGACGGAAAAGACGCGATTCGCTTCAAGATCAATATAAATGCGCTTGTTGTCCGAATTTTTTGAGGTTTTGTTTTCTGCGAGCTCGCCGGCTGAATGAATAAAGTGAAAAAATTTGTCGGAACCGTCAAGCCGTTTGAATTCTTCATAGCCCGGCCGATAGAGAATAGATTCCGCGTGCACCACATAAGCTGAGTCGGTGAGTTGAAGGGCGCCGATGGCAAAACGGGAGTTGGCCGGTCCAAGCGTGAAAAAAGCGACAAACATTTCTTTGCCGGCCATTATTCGAGCAAGTTTTTCGGTGATTTCTTTCAAGCCCTCTTCACGCTCTATGGAGTTGATCGCCTTGCTCATGCGAAAACCAGCCGGTACCAGCACGCGGGTGACTGCCTTGTCGCGGCCTTGGTCGGCCGTACCGTCAAAATGGTAGGTGTGGCCGGGCAGGGCGAGGGCGGTTTCCTCGCCGTTTTCCAAAGATTTAGCGCGCACATAAGCCGCGTCTTCCGGCGAGTCGGTGATGACGGTGATACGCGCCGGCTGGCAGAGGGCGGCGTAGCGCGCGACGATGTCCAGAACGTGCTGATTTTTTAGGGCGAGGAGCTTGTCTAAATTAGTTTGGTCGATTAATTGTTGAGGAATGTTTAGAGCCATAATTATGTTTTAAAACACAAAACACAGTGCACAAATCACAAACAAAACACAGATTTCAAAACACAAACAAATAATCTATTTATTATTTTGTGCTTTGTGCTTTGTTTGGGCTTTGTAATTTGTGCTTTGTGTTTTCATTACTTTAATTCCAAACACGCTTGATAAATATTCTCAATCAATTCCGGAATCTTGTCCGCGGCGACCGAGGAGAAGGCGATGCGCAAAGAGTCTTTCAAGGAAATGACGCCGGTATCGTATCTGTCTAGTAAAATTTTTCGTATCGTGTCGCCATCCAGTCCTTCCGCCAGCTTGAGGCACATAAAGTAGCCGGAGTTGTAGGGAAGCGGAGTAAAGCATTCCTTATATTTAGCGTCCGCCAGAGTTTGTTTGACTGCCAGATAGCGTGATTTCAGCAATTCAAATTTTTCCTGTTTTTCTTTTGCGTAATCAGGCGAGGACAGAGCAGAGAGCACCAGGCTTTGCGACAGATTGGAAACGTTAGAGATGTTGCCGCGTACCGCACCGGCGGTTTTGTCGGCAAGCGCCAGATATAGTTCCGTTGCGCCGTCTTTGACGGCGTAAGTCAGAAAACCGACCCGCAGACCCCAGACATAATCCTCTTTGGTCGGCCCGTCAATTTTTACCGTCAGCACATTCGGATGCAAATCGGCGAGCAAAGAAAAAAGCGATTCCTTGAAAATACCGTCTTCATAAACTAAGCCGAAATAGGCATCGTCAATCAGCGCTACCAGACTATCACCGGCTTCAGCTCGTTTCCGGATAATTTTTATTATAGCTAGCACCTCCGTTTCGGTTGGGGTATAGCCGGAGGGGTTGTTCGGAAAATTTAACAGTACAATTTTCTTGTCCTCCGAAGCTTTAGCGTAGGAGGATTGATTGTTCTTCTGCGATAATATATCTTTGAAACTATCAAGATCAAAATCGCCATTATTAAAAGTATTGAAAGTCGCCAATTCTCCGCCGTAACCGTTTTCAAAAATTAAGCGATAGGTGCCCCAAAAGCGATCCGCGCAAATTATCCGGTCGCCTGGATTAACAAACAGATAACCGGCGAGGGAAAGGCCGTTGGTAAGCGCGTTGGTGGCTACCGGCAGACTGATTTCCGTTTTGAGTGACGAATTTTTTTCGCGGATCAATTCCTGCCATTTTTTTCTTAACTCCGGTTTGCCGTATCCCGGCGCGTACGGGAAAACGTCCGCCGGAGGCAGGTTGATGAGTTTAGCAATGGAGTCAAGCCTGATTGGCGAGCCGTCATCATTAAGCCCGATGCCGATGGTGGCGTTCAACCGTTTGCCTTTAGCCTCGGCAGATTGTCCCAAGATGCCGGCCTTGGGAAAATAAATCGCCTTGCCCCTATCGGACAACAGGGCAAAAACCGCTGGATTGGCGGCGCCGATAATTTTATTGAGCTCTTCGGCAAGTGGAGCTAATTTGATCATAAAATTAAGAATATTTAGAAAAAATAAAAAGGGGAATTACTTTCCCCAATGCGACAGTCCTATTATAACAGAATTTTAAGATAAGACAACACGACATTAGGCTATTGAAAAATAGAATCAAATAAGGTAATATAAGTCTATGAAAATTGTCACAGAAAAAAGCTCAATAGATGAATTAAAATAAATGGCCGCCGAGATGTTTGGCAACTTAGTTAAGGCGGTGGTTGATGTGGAGCGAGAAATTATGGCCGTAGACGGGGAACTCCATGCCGATTTGGAGGCGCTGATGATACAAGAGGGAGCGAAACAGGCGAATCTCTGGGGCATAAATTTGTATCCGGATTTGACCGGAGATGATTTTGTGGAGTTTGATTCAATGATCAACTTGCGTCCATCGCAAAACAATCGCAGCCGTGGTGTGGAACATCCTGATACACGAAAAAAGATTTTAGAAATAGTAAATAAGTTGGTAAGCAAATGAAAATGGAACATCAACAACTGGCCGCGGGCAAGTGGCAAGAGCTGTCGCTCGCCGAACAGCTTGCCAATGTCGGAGCCGAGGTAGGCAGGGCTTTGCGTTGGCAAGAAAAGGGTAATGCAGAATATTCGCGGCTAGCTTTTGAGCGAGCGTTGGAACTGATTGATCTTACGATTGATGACGGCAACAACAAGAATCGCCTGAAAGAAATTATAAGATTAAGAGAAGCTTTGGCTGACTATTTTACGGCCGGCAATTCATATAAACAAACCGCCGATTCTTTAAATAATTATTTTTATAGTTTTAATTTTAAGGCGCGAACGGCCATTTAATTTTTAGAAGTTTTATTTTGATTTAGCATCCTTGTTGGATGAACCTGCGAATTCGATTAAGCTGATAAATAATTAATAAAAGCGATGGGTAAGATTGTGGCTATAGGCGGTGGAGAAATCGGCCGACCTGGTTATCCGGTGGAGACGACCAAGATTGATAAGGAAATTATTCGCTTAAGCGGCAAGAAACGGCCGCGCTTACTTTTTATTCCCACAGCTTCGGGAGACGCCGAGGGTTATGTTAAGTCGGTAGAAAAACATTTTGGACAGCGATTGGGCTGCAAAGTTGACGCCCTGCTTTTAGTCAAAACGCAGCCAAGCAAAAAAGAAATCAGGGACAAAATTTTTAGCGCGGACATTATTTACGTCGGCGGCGGTAATACTTTGAAGATGATGAACCGTTGGCGCCAGCTTGGCGTGGACAAACTGCTTAAACAAGCTTATAGAAAAAATATCGTTCTCGCAGGCCTCTCCGCTGGAGCGACTTGCTGGTTCAGACACGGCTTGAGCGACTCTAGGAAGTTTAAAAATAAGACAGCAGATTTTATAAGAGTGTCCGGCCTTGGCTTGATTGATGCGCTTTGTTGTCCGCATTACGATTCTGAAAAAACGCGCCCTGCCGCTTTGAGGAAAATGATGAAGCGGACCGTAGGTGTAGCAATCGCTTTGGAAGACTGCGCCGCCCTGGAGGTAGTGGATGGCCGATACAGAATCATTGCCTCAAAACGAGGGAAGAAGGGATGCAAGATTTATTGGAAAGGAAAAAAGTATCATCAGGAAAGTATCGGAGAGACAAAATTTTTTATCAAGGGTCAAATCGATAAATAAGTATAAAAATTTTAAAAAAGAAAAATGGCCCGCACGGTAAACTGTGCGAGCTCTTGGGTTTTAAGAGGTTTTAGCTTCCTTTCGGTCTACTGTTGCTGGTTGTTCGGGAAGGGAGGGGGATACTTTATTGCCTTTCTTATATTTATGCTATAATTAGAATAATTTTACAATAAATAATCAATTGTCATAAATTATATCATCAATATGTCAAAAGATATTGAGGTGAATGGTTTATCCAAAAAGTTCACCTTTAATACAAAAAAAGAGAATGTCGGCTGGCTAAAGAATCTGCTGACTTCAGAAGTAAAGGAGATTACGGCGGTAAATAATATATCGTTTTCGGTAGACAAGGGTGAACGAGTGGCATTCATCGGTCCGAACGGCGCCGGCAAATCAACCACCATCAAAATGCTGACCGGTATATTATTTCCAACTTCAGGAACAGTGACGATTCTCGGTTTAGATCCGACAACTGAACGAAAAAAACTTGCCTATCAGATCGGTACGGTGTTCGGTCAGCGCTCACAGCTTCTACCAAACTTGCCCCTGACTGATTCTCTGGAATTTTTCGGCGTGATGTATGATTTATCGGACAAACAGATTACCCAACGCACCGAGGAATTGACAGAACTTTTTGAACTCGGTTCATTCATCAATTAACCCGTGCGAAAATTATCGCTCGGCCAGAGGATGCGTGCAGAGATAGCCGCCTCGCTTATACACAAACCGAAAATAATTTTTTTGGATGAACCGACCATCGGCTTGGATATCGTAGCAAAAAAATCATTGCGCGACCTTTTGATCAAGATCAACGAAGAAGAGAAGACGACGATATTTCTTACTTCCCATGATGTCGGTGATATTGAATCGTTGTGCACCAGGACGATTATCATCAACAAAGGAACCATCGTTAGGGATCTGCCGACCGACGCTCTGGCAAAAACTTTCGCCTATGAAAAATATATTGATCTCATCCCGAGTCAAAAACTTCTCGTTTATCCGGAGCTGAAAGAAGGTATCAGATATTTATCGACTGAGCCGAATAAGATTACCGTGGCTGTCGACGTCAATAAGACCTCCGTCAAGCAAGCGCTTCAAAAATTGCTTGAGCTGTTTGAAGTGGACGATATCGATGTCTATAGCGCGGGCATGGAAACGGTCATAAGAAATATTTATGAAAAAACTTCGGTTGGCGTTTAAAATCATCAAAACCTTGACCAAGGATCGGATCCGTTATCCGGCGCGATTGCTGGTTGACACGGTTGCCATCGTCGCCCGCTGTGTCGTGCTTTTACTGCTTTATCGTTATGCGTTTCGTTTCAACGGCGGCGTGATTAATGGCACAACTTTTGCGATTGCAGCCTGGAGCATGTTTTTGTATTTTTCTTTTTCGGCTTTTCGCCTGCGGGATATTTCCCGGGCAATTATGTATGATGTGCAATCCGGCAATGTCGAGACGCTATTCAACAAGCCGGTTTCCTATCTGGCATATCGGACCTGGTGGCAGATCGGTTCCGGTCTGTACTCTTATCTAGTCATTTTATCTATCGGTGCCATCCTGATGGTACTGTTAACTGGAGTGCCGGAAACGATGTCGGTCGCAATTTTTTGGCCGACTATCCTAATGGTGTCAATCGGAGGCATTGCTCTGACCCTGATTTTGTATGCGATTGTCGGGTTGGCTGCGTTCTGGATCCAGGACATCAGTCCTTTATTCTGGTTGGTCGACAAATTCGTGATGATTTTGGGCGGCTCCTATCTGCCGGTTGCGCTCTTTCCGAATTATATGTTGAAAATAGCGCAGTATAGTCCTTTCGGTGCGACGCTATTTGTAACGCATACCGTCTATGAATCTTGGCAGTCTGATTGGTTATTTTTGTTCGGTATGCAGATTTTTTGGCTCATAGCGCTTTGGTTGATCATGTATTATATCTTCACTCAGGCCAGACGGAAGGTTTCCGTCAATGGCGGCTAAATATTTATGACGAAAGAACTAAGCTTCGCCTGGTATGCGACCAAAAAGAATCTGAAAAGCCACGCTGAATTGCGTGCAAGTTTTTTAATGAGCATTATCGGCATGGCGATCAATAATACCGCCTTTATTATCATCTGGATATTTTTTGCCAAATCTGTTGGTGCAATCGGAGGTTGGCGGGCACTGGATGTGGTCGGGCTATTAGGCTTTAGCACCTTGAGCTTCGGTATAGTTTTTTCCGCCGCGATGGGCATCAGGAGATTACCCGACTATGTCGCCTCCGGTGTTTTTGACCGGTTCATGCTGTCACCAAAAAATTTGCTTTTGAGAACGGCCACCGCCGCCTTCAATCCCTCGGCAGCAGGAGATATGTTTTTCGGTATAGTCTGTCTGGCTATTTATGGTTTTTTGATTCATGCCGGAGCGGCACAAATAATTTTAATATTAGCGCTGGTCGTTGTCACATCAATAACATTCATTGCCGCTGCCATCACTATTTATTCAACCAGCTTCTATTTTATGGATTCCAATGCGGTATCGACCGGATTATTCGAATTATTTTTAACCCCATCGCTATTTCATGGCGGGGCTTTTCAGGGCACAATGCGCTTAGTTTTCACTTTTATCATCCCTTCATTATTAATCGGGGCTTTGCCGGTAGAGGCAGTAAGAGATGCTTCGCTATCTAAATTTTTCTTGATAGCAGTTTTGGCAGTTTGTTGGTTCGGTTTGTCAATCATTATTTTCAATAAGGCGGTGAGAAGATACGAGAGTGCAAATTTTACGACTTTCGGCGGACAATAATGTATCGTATGGGGGTATATAATACTCAAATTAAGATTAGCGATTATTTTCGAGTGGATTATTTTTTGATCAGTAAAATCGTAAAAGGTAAGCCATGAATTCAATATTCAAGACTTGACCCCAATAATCGAAGGTCATAATTTTTTTTATCAAGCGACATTTTCAGAACCACCGGTTGAAATTTATTTTTCGGGTATTTTTTCAACCCTCTTTCTTCAAAACCAAGCGCTTTATAAGTCTTGATCGCTCTTTCGTTGTCGGGTCTGACTTCAAGATAAGCACACCGGTATCCCAATTTGTTGAATGCTATTTGCAATGATAATCTGATCGCTTCACGACCGAAACCCTTGCCCCGATATCTTTTTTCACCGATTACGATATGGCCTTCAAAAATTTTTTTATTTATGTGGGTGAGAGAAAGATTACCGATTGGCTTTTTGTTATCCAAAATTATCAGATAGTGCTTGTCCGGTCCGGATTTTATCATTTCAAAAAAGTAACCGGCAAGAACAGCATCTGATTTTTCGTAGATTCCGCTGGTAAGTGAGACCAATTCCTTATCCTTCCACCATTTTAAAAAATAGGGAAGATTAATTTTTTTGATTTTTCGTAATTTGATTTCCCCTTTTTTTCTCATACGATTATTATAAAACTTATTTTGAATATAAAAAAGACTTAGGCTCAACAGTACAAAAGTTGACAGAAGCTACTAAGATGGTAATATTACAAAAAATAATCGCTTTATATTGCATCTTTAAAATATAAAACTATATAATTTAAAGCCATTTTAAATTATTTAACCATAAATATTTTTTATTGTTATTATGATAAGCTATGGAAAAATTAGATCCCAAAGAATACTTAAAAAAATATTCAAGAACTCAAGTAGATTTTTACCGTTTTAATGGAAATTACGGCGATTCTTTGATTTGGCACGGAACAATGAAATTACTTGAATACCTTAACATTGAAGTTAATTATGTTAATTTAAATTCAGTTGTTAAAAATGATGTCTTATTAATTGATGGCGGTGGTAATTTTGTTGATTATTATTCAGAAGTGAGAGATTTTTTAAAACAAAAACATGATAAATATGAGAAAGTTGTAATTCTTCCGCATACAATTAATGGAGAGAAACAAAAAGATATTCTATCTCAACTAGGAAATAATTGTACGATTTTCTGCAGAGAAGAAAAGAGTTATGAATTTGTAAAAAAGTATTTCACTGGCGGTGAACTTTATCTGTGGCATGATTGCGCTTTTTATAACGATTTTTCAAGTTATTTGAGTCACATAAGCAGGGGCAAGGGAGTATTAAATGTCTTTAGACTGGATTGTGAATCAGCACAAAAAGAGGTACCGGAACAAAATATTGATATTTCCAGTGATGGATGGTGTAAAAAACCATTGGATAGTTTATTGGAAATAATAATTAATCATAACGAAATAAGAACGGATAGGCTTCATGTTGCTATTGCGACGGCATTGTTAGGAAAGAAGGTTTTGTTATTTTCTAACTCTTATTACAAAAACTTGGCAGTGTATAATCATTCTCTCAAAAAGTATCCTAATGTAATATTTATATATAAATTCGACGAAGAATTGATCACTCAGAAAAATATCAGCCACGCTCTTTCGAGCTATAAGCGTAACGAATTAAGTCATTTTAATATTTTAGATTTGTTTTATCAAATTAGCAACATCAATTATAATATATGGAAACTTGAAGATATCGTTAGAGATGCCCAGTCAGGTTATGAGACAATAGTTAACACCAAGAGAAGTATTGACAAAGCAAATCAATATAGAAACGATACTATAAGTAAAATCGATATAAATTTATCAGTCCTATTAAATAATGCCGAGAAAGACATGATGTATTTTGTTTCTGAGAGTCCTGGCTCATTGATTGATAGATTATCGATTTTCTATATTAGAAAAACAGAGATTGAAAAAATATTAGCCATCATTCATGATAATGATGATTTGCTAGAAATATATGGGGAAAAACTTTTAATCGTTAATGGCCAAATTAAATATCTTGAATCATACCTAAAACAATTTATTGAAAATATCAAAAAGAATAAAGTCTATTTTAGAATTTTTGAACCGATTAAAATTTACAATGACCCCAATATTAAAAATTATATTAGCCAGCTAAGGGATGATTAAATTTTATGGATAAAAAAACTTTTGCATTGATAACGGACTTTGGTTTTGATTTTTCTGTTGCTTCGATGAAAGCTTTGATCTTAAAAGATTTTCCAGAAGCGAATATAGTTGACATTGATCACAGTATTAAACAATTTTCCATAATAAGTGGGGCTTTTGTAATAGACAAAATTTATAAATATTTTCCAGAAGGGACTATTTTTATCTGTGTAGTTGATCCTGGTGTTGGAAGTAAGCGTGAGCCTATTTATTTAAAGACAAAAGATTATAAATTTATAGGACCAAATAATGGTCTGTTCCATTATATTCTAAAAGATCCAAATATTTCGAGGGAGGTATATATCATAAAAAAAGAATTTAAGCCTTTGATTTCGAGTACATTCCATGGCAGGGACTTGTTTACGCCCGCAGCTATAGAAATTGCCCGTGAAAATATAGACATAATAGAACAAATTGAACAAGATAAACTCGTTTTCATTCACGCTCTTGAGAGCGGTGATTCAGTTATTACATATATAGATGGTTTCGGGAATATCAAAACCAATATTACTTTTAATGAAGATTTTAAAAATAGAGATTTTTTGAAAATAAAGATTAATAATATCAACCATATTATAAAAGTTTCTAATACATTTAGTGAAGCTGACCGCGGGAAATTGCTTTGCTACCAAGGAAGTAATAATACACTGGAAATTGCCGCTAATCTGGCGTCTGCCGAAGATATTCTTAAAGCAAGTATTGGAGATTCCGTCTCCATTGAGGAATAATATGAAAAAGCATTTAATTATTGCGTCGTACGATGGCATCAGTACTCACTACTGCGGCGTGGGAACTACCACCCAAGACACTATTCTCTCTTTAATGGATCTAGTGGGTAGTAAAAAAATAAAAATCAGTTTAGCATATATTTCAGCTAATCCATCTGGAGGGGCGTTTAATCAGAAATCATTTGAAAATAGCTCGGCTCTCGTAAAAAAAACAAATGGGCATTTAATTCCTCTTTGTAATGGTACGGCTGGTTTTAGCGATTACGATATGTGGAGCAGTTTTCCGCAATGGGAATGTGCCTGTGCGTCTTTGGCTACGGCCCTGAACATGATTTTAAAGGATGATGAGGACAATGTTTTAATGCTTCATGACACTCCCTTTTTACTTTTTTATAAATTTAAGCAGCAAATCATTCAAAAAAATTTTAAATGTTTTTACATGCCTCGTAGCTCTGGCCTAAATCATAAATTTGGGGATGAAGAATGGAGACAAACGAGAGCAAAACTTGAAAAAGAAGCTTTTAACGCAATCCAAAACGACACAACCTCCTCGATACTTACTATAGGTAAGACCTTTGGGCAACATTTAATGACCGATTACAATCTTTCTTTTGCTGAAAAAGACTATTTAAATAATGGTCTTTTTTTTGAACGTTTTAAGACTTTCCTTGGTCAAAAATTTGATTCATCTGAGCTTAAAAAATTTGGCATAAATATTGATTCAAAATTTAAAATTATTTTTAGTTGGGGCCGCGCTTCTGTAGCGAAGGGGTTAAAAGAGTTGCTGGAGGCCTGGAGTGTGGTTGCTGAGTCTTTGCCTGATTATTATATGATTGTGCAAGCGCCAAATAATCCGGCGGAAAATGATTACTTTCAGATATTAAAAAAATACGAGGCTAGCATTCCTAGAACGATCATAATAAATGATTTCAATCCGGAAATATGGCAGACTATTTTGAGAACCAACAATACTAAAATCGTTTGCATCCCCTCCATTATGGATCCAAACCCACACACTCCGATTGAAGCCAAGCTATTTTCTTTAGACATGGATTTTATTATTATTAGCAGCAGTGTTGATGGCGTGAGAGATACATTTGCCGACGATGAATGCTTGTGGATGGACCCTTATGACAAGAGTAGTTTTTCGAATGCACTTATTAAAGCAGCGAAAATGAGCGATGAAGAAAAAATTCGGATTAAGAAAGCTAATAGCATGAGTATTTCTAAATATAATTATAAGAAAACTATTAAAAATTTTCTTAGAATGATTAAATTTATATGATTTTTCGATGGTCTATCTGGGGAGATAAAATGGAAGAGAATATTGAACTCCTTCGTTATAGTATTTTTTCATTTAGAAAACAATTTGGATCCGCCCATCAATATATCGTATATACCGATAACCCAGATTACGTTTCAAGTAAAATAGGCGCATATTCACAGGTTAAAAAATTTCCACTAAATGGAAACTCAAAATTTTGTATTTCTTCTAAGGCGACTTGGTTAAAGTGGTGCCCTTCATCAAGGTTGGATGTTAATCAAGTCGAATTTTATATAGATGCCGATGTGTTTTTATTGGAATATCCTCAAGAAATTGATTTATTTCTTTCTGACAAAAAAAAGAAATTTGCTATTATGGATGAATTTTATGGCCAACCTTATCAACATGGTGTCATGCGTAAAAAAGCTTCGGTCGATACGCCCTTTGTGAATGCCGGTTTTTTTATACAAAAAGCCGGATATGATATATCTGCTGATTTAATCAGTGAATTTGATTGGTGGCAGAAGAATGTAAGGAGCGACGAACAAACTCACCACGATGAGCAAGGGGCATTAGCAGTCGCACTTACTAATTATGCGGTAAACAATGAACTATATATTTTACCGAAGAAAAAATATATGATAATTAGCAACAGTTCAAATGTCGATATAGAAAATCTAGATGGAGTAACTTTATTTCATGCTACTTACCCAACTCACCCAGCTTTTTATAAATTTAAACATGTCTTAGATCAAATTTTGAATAGTTGACGCATATTTAAATATATGGGCGCAAACAATACTATAGCGATTATTATGTCCGTCAGGGACGAAGAATCAATAATCGATTTAAATATTTCATATCACCTGGATTTTGGTTTTGATTATATTTTTATTGTTAATCACTGCTCAATCGACAATACTAGTAAAATATTGGAAGCATACAAAAACGATCCTAGGATAATAGTAATTCAGGAACAAAGTCCGATTTTTGATCACGCTAAAATTACGAATAAACTACTTAATTATGCTAATGCAAATTTTAGAATTGATTGGTTTATTTTTTTAGATGCTGATGAATTCTTTTCTACCAGAGATGAAGACATACATGTTTTTTTGGGTCGCTTAGAAAAAAATAATATCCCTTACGCTACGGTGGGTTGGATTAATGCTCTTTTTGATCACACTTTCACTGATTACACTTGTTCTCCGGTTCATGCGATTGATACCACAAAATATTATATACCATGGCCAGAAAGAAAATGGCAGGAATATGGTCATTTTAGAAAAACTATCGTAAAAAATCATAAGAATATTGAAGTCGTTGTGGGAGGACATTATGTCAGAACTGAAAATAATCCAGAATTTTTTGGTGAGTATCATTTGAATCCTTTTATTATACCGAAAATAGAGGCTCGATTGCTACATTTTGAATTTAGAGACAAGGCTGAGGAGGTATATAAAAAATGGAAAAAAATGGCCTCTTTTGAGAATGATTCAACTTCGGATGCTAATGCTCCTCACATGGAAAGAATCCTAACAATCAGAAAATATGTTGAAGATTTTAAAACTAATACTAATGAAATAACAAAAAGATGGTTTGCTGAGCATAGATCGTTTTGGGGAACGATTATTCCGGAAGACAGAATAATTTATGACACAACAATATCTGTTTGGTATCGAAAATATTTCAGACGAAAAATAGAAAGCGGGGCGATTAAATCTGTTTGCTTGGTCCGTAGCGGTAACTTAGGTGATGTTATTATGACCGAGCCAATTGCGCGATTTTTATCAAAGCATGTAAAAAATATTTATTTAGCCACGGACATAAAGCAAATTGAATCTATATTGGACATTTATGATGATATATACCAACAGAAAAAAATCGGAGAAATTCAATGCGATCTAATGATAAAATTGGTTTATGAATTAAGTAATAATAAAAGAACATATATTCAGGGATATATGGAATCAATTGGTTTTGAAGATGTTAATATTAATGAATTTCCTGTATTAAAAAGTGAATGGGAAAACATTGTTGGAGAAAATTATTTTTTAATCGCTCCGCACACTGGTAAATGGGAAGAGAAAAAAAGGAACTGGGGTTATGATAAATATCAAGAGCTAGCAAAGTTATTAACTGCGGAATATAATATTAAGTGCATCATATTAGAGCCAAAACATTCATTTAGTGATATGATGTCTCTAGTCAGATGGTGCGATCTATTTATTGGAAATGACTCTGCTCCAGCGATAATTGCTCAAAGCTTAAAAAAGAAGTCTTTTATTATTTTTGGTGCCACTCGCCCTGATTATCTTAAAATGTCAGAATTTGCTATCTCCATATACGATAACAACCGGCACAAACTCTGCCAGCACATTTCTAGACAAGAGGAGATAGGTTGTTGTGAAGAATTTTGCTTAGAAAGACTAACCGTTAAGAAGGTGTTTAATCAAATTAGACTGAGCAAATGATTAATCCAGAGTTAAAAATTAAACTTGAGTTTATCAATGGGATGGCAGAGATTATTTTAAATGAAATTAATCAATATCCCAGTTTTCGGGTTATTAAAACAGGAGAAAATTATATCTATCTAGAGTTTGTTGAAACTCTCTCTTTGCTTAAAAATCTCAGAAGTGTTTTGCGGGCATATGTTGTAGCTGAAAATTATAAATATAACCCGCTTTACATTGCCAATCACAAATCGATTATCGGAAATATTATTACTATAGTTAGTGAAGGAAATGCTA
>Ga0265292_1002061_pt1 | contig 15064 bp, 10 predicted proteins | sample Munlanlewell296A_FD_189080 | JGI IMG/M metagenome (GOLD analysis project Ga0265292, IMG submission 189080) | Leachate microbial communities from a municipal landfill in Southern Ontario, Canada - Leachate well 296A | ecosystem: Engineered > Solid waste > Landfill > Unclassified | place: Canada...
CTGGCTAGATCCTCGTTCGGTCCAAACTGGGTCGGGTTGACGAAGCTGCTGGCAGCCACGCTGGCACATTCGGCCCTGGCAGCCTGCACCAGGGAAATGTGACCGGCGTGCAGGCAGCCCATGGTCGGTACGAATCCCACAGGTTCGGGCAGGGATCGGCGCGCCGAGCGCAGTTCGGGGAGAGTGGTCACAATTTTCATAAATGCTCCAAATATCCTACTTGACTTTTGTCTGAACATGATTACACTAATAATAAACTCGTTTCAATCGAAAAGGAGAAAATGAAATGCCAACTCTCAATCGTGTTCAACTGATTGGTCGTCTCGGTAAGGACCCCGAAAGCCGCTCCACGCCCACCGGCAAGAAGGTGGCCCACTTCAGTCTGGCTGTCAGCCAGCGCTGGAAGTCGGCGGAAGGGGAAAGCAAGGAAAACACCGAATGGGTCAATGTGGAGGCCTGGGGTCGGCTGGGCGAGGTCTGCCAGCAGTATCTGCACAAGGGCAGCCTGGTCTTCCTCGAAGGCCGCCTGAAGACCGACAAGTACGAGGACAAAAGCGGCGAGACCAAATATTACACCAAGGTCGTGGCCCTGTCCATGCAGATGTTGGACCGTAAGCCGGAGGATGAACCGGTGGCGACGGTCGAGGAGGGACCTGCTGAGTACGAGGCGTAGTTAAAAAAAACGAAAAGAAGCAAAATAGGCGCACCACATTTTCACGGCGCGCCTATTATTCCTTTTAATGAATTACAGACTTGACCGGATGTGGACGATGTCGCCGTCCCTAACAACGTATTCCTTGCCTTCCAACCGCAGTTTGCCTTTGGCCTTTGCCTCAGTCATCCCGCCTAACTCGATCAAATCCTGGCAAGCGATCACTTCGGCACGCACGAACCCATGCGCCAGGTCGGTATGGATCTCACCGGCCGCTTCCACAGCCGTGGCCTTGCGTTTGGTTGTCCAGGCCCGGACTTCGTCCTCGCCGACGGTAAAAAAGGACTGCTGGTTGAGCAGATCGTAGGAGATGCTGATCATGCGGTTGAGCGACAGTTCGGTGATGCCATACTCAGACATAAAGACAGCCGCGTCGCCCGGCGGCAACTGGGCGATTTCCATTTCCAGTTTGCCTTGCAGTGCCACCTGCGGCGAAGCGGTCTGGACCTCAGGTGCTGTTTGCCCCTCCCCCAGGTTTAATAGCACGAGCAGGGGTTTGCGCGTCAGCAGTCCGAAGCCGGAGAGGAATTTCTCCTCTTCGGCGGAGATTTCCACGCCCCGCAAGGGTTTCTCTGCGAAGAGTATCTCATGGTAACGCGTGAACAACGCCGTCTGGCGTTCGTTTAGAACCTTGTCCGTGCCGCCTTTTTTACGTTCCTCCACCAACCGTTCGAGTTTGCGCTCGACGGCGATCAGGTCGTTCAACAGGAGTTCACCGTCCATGGCAGCGATGTCACGGGCCGGATCCACGCTCCCGGACGGGTGGGGTACATTTCCGTCTTCAAAACAGCGGACAACATGAATGAGTCCATCCATCTGCGACAACTGGTTCAGGAGCTGACCGGAGATCCCGGCCCTGGCTACACCGCTATCCAGCCCGGCGATGTCGGCATAGGTGACCTTGGCATAGATGGTCTTCTTCGGCTTGAACATGGCCGAGAGTTTGTCCACGCGCGGGTCGGGGACATCCACCACCGCGGTATGGACTTCGATGCGCCCCGCAGACGCAGTGGTCGGCGCGTTGCCGCGCGTCAGGGCATTGAAGAGGGTAGTTTTACCAGATTGGGGGAAGCCAATGATTCCGAGTTTCATATAGACCTTTTGTTGTGGTAAAATTTGGGCGCTGGCCGGAGTGGCGGAACTGGCAGACGCGCACGACTCAAACTCGTGTTCCCTGATGGGATTGTGGGTTCAAGTCCCACCTTCGGCATTATATCAAGAAAAGTTCCCTTTGTCGGGGAGTAGCGCCCGCATTTGCGGGACAGGTAATCGTCAAGACGGAGTAAACTCCCGGTTGCCTGTGCGCTTTCCAGCGTTCGCGAGACCGCCATCCAGGTGGTCTCGCGTTTCTGTTATGGCTTTTGCGAGAGTTTCCTGCAAATATTCAATGAAGACAAACTGGCGTGCCTGCTTTTTCTGGTTTATCATAGAGTTATCCGTAAATTCAGCATCAAGGAGAGGCCTATGCCTGCCATGAATGATATTTTGGCTGTCATCCTGGGGGGTGGACGTGGTTCGCGGCTCTTTCCACTGACCAAATTGCGCTCGAAGCCGGCAGTGCCTATCGCCGGAAAATATCGCCTGATTGACATTCCCCTCAGCAACTGCATCAACTCCGGGATTTACCAGATTGATGTACTGACCCAATTCAACTCCCATTCCTTGCACCGCCACATCAACCAGACCTATAACTTCGACAAATTTCACACCGGATTTGTCGAAATCCTGGCCGCTGAGCAAACACCCGAATCCGCCGACTGGTATCAGGGCACGGCAGACGCCCTCCGCAAGCAATTATTCCAGATCCGTTCCTCACGGGCAAAATATGTGCTGGTCCTGGCCGGAGACCATCTCTACCGCATGGATTACGCCCCGATGGCCGAATTCCACTGGGAGCACAATGCAGATATTACCGTCGCCGTCCAACCGGTCTTGCGAGAAGAAGCGCCCCGCCTGGGCATCCTAAAACGCGGCCAAGATGACCGGATCAGCGCTTTCGCCGAAAAGCCCAAAGACCCGGCAGTCCTGTCCAAATTTGTCAGCCGTGCTGACAAACAGCGTCCCTTCCTCGGTTCGATGGGAATTTATCTCTTCAACACACAGGTCCTGATTGAGCTCTTGCGCGACAATCCGCATTTTGACGATTTCGGCGGTGACATCATTCCCCACGCCATCCAGAACTGTGCCGTCTACAGTTTCGATTTCGCTGGCTATTGGCGGGATATCGGAACAATCCGTTCCTTCTACGAGGTCAATCTGGAACTGACCTGCCAGAACCCGCCTTTTAACTTCTTTGATACCGAGCGGCCCGTCTATACCCACTCGCGGTTCCTGCCCGGTTCCGTTGTGGAGGATAGCCACCTAAGAGATGTGCTGCTGGCCGACGGTTGCCAGATTCAGCAGGCAGAGATCACACATTCGGTCATCGGCGTGCGCAGCATCATTGCCACCGGGACAAAGATCAAAGATAGCGTCCTGATGGGCGCGGACTATTATCTGGTTGATGCCGATGCTGATCCGGCCAAACCGCCCATCGGCATCGGGCCGAGATGTCACATTGAAGGCGCCATCATTGACAAGAACGCCCGCATCGGTGCAGACGTGGTCATCCGTCCATTCCCGCGCGGTACAGACATCAACGCCGAAAACTGGGCCGTCCAGGATGGCATCGTTGTTGTCCCGAAAGACTCCGTCATCCCGCCCGGCACACGCATCGAGATCGAGAAAGCCTGAGTAATCCCAGACCGGCAGGTCTGTAAAACCAACCTAATGGAGAACTACGCCTGATGAAGAAAACCGCTCTTAAGAACAACGAGACTCTCGTCTCGCCACAGCTTGAACCCTTTCACAGTCTTTCCACCGAAGCCGTATTGGAGAATCTCAAAGTCCGCGAGAACGGGCTGACCAGCGCCGAAGCCACGGCGCGCCTGGCGCAATACGGCCCGAACCAACTGGCCGAAGCGCCGCGTCCTGGCTTCCTGAAAACGCTGTGGGACCAGATCAATAGTTTTGTCATCTGGCTGCTGATTATCGCCTCGGTGGTCTCTGCCCTGCTGGGTGACTATGTGGAGGCAGCCGCCATCCTGGCTATCGTCATCCTGAATGCCGTGCTGGGCATTATCCAGGAACGACGCGCCGAGGACGCCCTGGCGGCCCTCAAAAAGCTGGCCTCGCCGGAAGCCCATTTGCTGCGCGATGGACACCGCACCAGCCTCCCGGCCCGCGACCTGGTGCCGGGTGACATCGTATTCCTCGAAGCGGGTAACTTCATCCCGGCAGATATACGCCTGCTGGAAGCGGTCAATCTCAGGGTCGAGGAAGCCTCGCTGACCGGCGAATCGCTCCCGGTCCAGAAAAACGCTGTCAGCATCCTGGAAAGAGACGTTCCACTTGGCGACCGCAAGAACACCACCTTCATGGGCACGCTGGTCTCTTATGGACGCGGGCGCGGCGTCGTCACCGGTACCGGGATGCGCACCCAACTGGGTCTGATTGCCGAAATGCTTTCCAACGTGAATATCGAGGAGACGCCCCTCCAACGCCGCCTTGAGCAGTTGGGCAAAACACTTTCCATCGGTTCGCTCATCCTGGTGGCAATTGTATTCGTGGTGGCTCTCATCAACTACACCGCCATTGGCGAACTCTTCACCGGTCCGCTGGCGTACTTGAAAACCTACGCCAAAGAAATCACAGACGTATTCATCATAGCCATCAGTCTGGCAATTGCCGCCGTGCCCGAGGGATTGCCTGCGGTTGTAACCATCAGCCTTGCGCTCGGCATGAGCGAGATGGTTAAGCGTCATGCCCTCATCCGCAAACTCTCCTCGGTGGAAACGCTCGGTTCGGCCACCACCATCTGCTCCGATAAGACCGGCACACTTACCCAGAACGAAATGACCGTCACCCGGCTGTGGATGGATCGAAGCTTCATTGACGTAACCGGCAGTGGTTACATACCCAAAGGCGACTTTCTGGTTGACGGGAACAAGGTTGACCTGAAAAACTATCCCGCCGCTCTCACCACTCTATGGCTGGGTGTACTGAATAACGATTCCCACCTGGAAATCACCGGCGAGAGCGAAGAAGAAAAAAGCTATCGGATCGTCGGCGACCCGACCGAAGGCTCTCTCATCGTCGCTGCCGCCAAGGCCGGCGCCTGGCACAGCGAAGTGAAAGAGGCCTACCCGCGCGAGAACGAAGTTCCCTTCGACTCGGAACGCAAGCGCATGATTACCATCCACGATGTGGGTGACCCGTACCCGGATGACATTTCCCCGTTCTACGACACCAAGTTCAAGGGCTGGGATGTGATCGCCGTCAAGGGCGCGCCGGACGTCGTCCTCGACCTGTGCACCCAGTACCTCGGCATGGACGACAAGCCGCGCCAGATGGACGATGCCGCCCGTCAGAGCATCCTGGATGCCAACGATACCATGACCCAGGAGGCTCTGCGCGTGCTGGGTGTGGCTTACCGGCTAGAAAAAGATGTACCGGATGGCGAGCTCAAGGTCAAGGATCTTGAACATGACCTGGTCTTCGTCGGATTAATGGGCATGATTGACCCGGCCCGACCCGAGGTCAAGGTGGCTCTGGCAAAGGCTGCCCATGCCGGGATCCGCACCGTGATGATCACCGGCGACTTCCCGAACACCGCCAAAGCGATTGCCTTGGCTATCGGGCTTTTGCGGCCCGGCCACAAGGTCCACACCGGCGCGGATCTGGACAAGATGTCTGACGACGACCTCAAGCGCGAGATCGAAATCACCGACGTGTTTGCCCGCGTCTCCCCCGAACATAAGATGCGCATCGTAGACGCGCTCCAGGCCAACGATGAAGTAGTCGCCATGACCGGCGATGGCGTCAACGACGCCCCGGCCATCAAGCGCGCCGACATCGGCGTGGCGATGGGCATCACCGGCACCGATGTGGCCAAAGAGACCGCCGACATGGTGCTGACCGACGACAACTATGCCAGCATCGTCTCGGCCGTGGAGCAGGGGCGCGTCATCTACTCGAACATCCGCAAGTTCGTGTTTTTCCTGCTTTCGAGCAACGTGGCCGAGATTATGATTATCTTCCTGGCTACGCTGGCCGGTCTCCCCGCCCCCCTCACCGCCATCCAACTGCTGTGGCTCAACCTTATCACCGATGGCGCGCCAGCATTAGCCCTCGCAATGGAGAAGGGCGACCCCGACATCATGGAGCACAAGCCGCGCGCCAAGAACGAACCCATCATCAACCGTTCCATGGGCCTGGGGATTACCATCCAGACCATCACTCAGACCGGCGCAGTGCTGACCGCCTTTGCCCTCGGCCTGATCTGGCACCTGAAAGCCGGCGCGCTGCTCCCGCAAGGCGCCAACCCAATCCTCTACCTCATCCAGTACGACTGGCGCGGCGTGGACGTGCAGACCGCCGAGACGATGGCCTTCGTCACCCTCTCGCTCTGCGAACTCTTCCGCGCTTACACCGTCCGCTCGGAACATGCTTCGCTGTTCAGGATTGGTGTGTTCTCAAACAAGTGGATGCAGTACGCTGTGGGTTTTTCGATAGCCCTGCTGTTGCTGGTGTGTACCGTCCCGTTCCTGCAAGGGATTTTCAACACGCATTTTATGTCGCTGCGGGAATGGTCCGTGGTGCTGACGCTTGCGCTTATCCCGGCTGTATCGGAAGAAGTCACCAAATTCTTCCTCCGGCTGCGGGACCGCCGCAAGGCCTCAGCCTAGATTTCCAGAGGGCAGCCCGCAAGGCTGCCTTCTTATTTCCATTTGGGTCAATATCAAATCCCCGGCTCATTGCCGGGGATTTGATTCAGCCTGCCTTTACCTCTGTTACCTGGTCAATAATGCTCAACAACACCCGCAGGTTGGGGATGGTGGAGGCCGCCGCGCTGGCTCCGCTGAACCAGCCGCCATCTTTCCTAGAGACTTTCAAAATCCCCTTATGGATGGAAACCTCCTTCACGTCCGTCCAGGGATAAGTCTTCTTACCAATCGCAATCCCCACTTTGCTGATCGCCACCGGCCCGAAGACAATTGCCTGCCCGGCGTTGTACTGGTCGGCGGCACGTCCATACAGGAGCGGGAAGATGCTCTGGTCAATATTCTTCGCCAGTTCCTCAACTTTGCCGAAGGAATCGGCCAGAACCAGGCGTTGGTTCTGGCGATTGTATAACGTGTAGATATGCGTTGTGCCGGTGTAAATCCCGTTGGTGTAATGGCGTGTGATGGCAGACGTCATCAAGCCCACGTCCTCCCAGTGCCAGATCTGGATGCCTTTCCGGTCGTTATATGCAAACCCGCGCTCGTAGGCCGCCACGCCCTTGTTCCAGTTAGCATACGCGCCCCAGCCAGCCAGCAACCCAAACGCAAACAGGACAAAGGCAATCACCAGCGGACCGGTCAGCTTATCGTCAATCATGGCCGGGCCGTGCTGCTGGTAGGCCACGTAGGTGTCGTAAATACCAAATAAAAAAACCAGCACCGCTCCGGCAAGTAATATAAAGAAAATAACCAGGCTGCCCCAGCGGTTCCAACTCTTGACCGGGAAATAGCCGCGCGGCGCGCCCAGACCGATGACTGAGATAAAGGCTTCGGGAATTTGCGGATTGTTCAAGGGCCACTCCGAACAAAAGATCGGGCAAGGATGGCCCGGTCAGTGAAGCTTTTAGATAGGCGGCAGGTTGCGCTTCAGGATGGTATACATCCCCAGCGCTTTGACCGCTCCCTCCACCACACAGGTTGTCGGGTTGTCCACCAAGTAGGCGGGAATACCGAGGGCTTTCGTCAGCAGTTTATCGGTCCCGCGCAGCAACGCACCGCCGCCGCACAACGCCACACCCCGGTCTATGATATCGGAGACCAGATCAGGCGGCGTCTTCTCGAGCACGCGGCGACAAGTCTCAATGACCTGTTTGAGCGGCTCCTGAAGCGCTTCGACTACTTCATCGGTCGTAATCGTAACCGGGCGCGGCAGGCCGCTGACCTGGTCCTGTCCCTGGACTTCCAGGCCTTCTTCTTTGTCTTGCGGAATGGCCGCACCGATCTTTATCTTCAACTGTTCCGCCGTTGATGGGCCGATGATGACCCCGTATTTCTTTCGCACGTAGGTAATGATGGCCTCGTCCAACTGGATACCGCCGGAACGCATCGTTTCCGCAACGACGATGCCATACAAAGAAATGACCGCGGCCTGGGTGGCGCCGCCACCCAGGCAGATGATCATGTTCCCGGATGGCATACCGATCGGCAGGTCCACACCGAGGGCGGCCGCCAGAGGCTGCTGGATGAGATAGGCATCGCGGCTGCCCGCCTGGAGCACCGCCTCGTGGACCGCGCGCGATTCCACACTGGTCACGCCATAGGGGACGGTGATCATCACACGCGGGCGGAAGACGCGCATCGGCCCACTGACGCGCCGGAGCAGGTGATGCAGCAGGGCTTCGGTGATTTCATAGTCTGCCACCACCCCGTTCTGGAGGGGATGCGCGACCTCGATGATTTCATCCGAGACGCGTCCCTGCATTCCCTGCGCTTCCTTCCCGAGCGCAACGATTTTTTGCTCTTGGATGACGATAGCCACAATGGTTGGTTCATCCACCAGAACACCGCTGCCATCAGCAATCCGGGTCTGGATGGTGCCGAGGTCAATCCCCAGGCCTTTAGAAAGGGAGAACATGGAAGGCATAGATTATCCTCGATTCGGTTCAGTCAGTAATCCGGGGGGGTTTGGCAGATGCATGCCGGTAGCGTTTGACAGCATCCAGTCGCAGGTTGGACTTGCGCAGAGCAGCCTCCATTATCAAGTAAGCATCCGAGTCCGTTGGAACACCCTTGGCAAGAATTTCTTCAGCGCGCTTGCGAGCGGCTTCGGCGCGCGCCACATCAATCTCCTCGACATTTTCTGCCGCGTCGGCCAGAACAGTGACAATATCCGGCTGGACCTCGGCAACGCCGCCAGCGACCGTAAAGATTTCTTCTTTTCCGCCGGAACGCACTTTAATGATACCAATTTTGAGTGTGGTAAGTAACGGCGCGTGGTGAGGCAAGATGCCCATCTCGCCGTCCGTACCGGGAAGAACGACGATATCTGCATCCCCTTCGAAGACCATGCGGTCCTGGGAAACAATTTCACAACGAATGGGCATATTTCAGTTCTCCAGTGTCACGTGCTCCGGTGTCACGCGATGCTTGGACGCGTGACACTGGAATACCGGGACACTTGACACTCAATTACGCGCCCTTTGCCAGTTTCTCGGCCTTCTCGCGCACATCTTCAATGGTACCGGCCATCATGAAAGCCTGTTCAGGCAGGTCATCACACTTGCCATCCAGGATTTCGCGGAAGCCGCGCACGGTCTCTTTGATGGGCACATACTTGCCGGAGGTACCGGTGAACACTTCCGCCACAAAGAACGGCTGAGAGAAGAAACGTTCGATCTTGCGCGCACGCGAGACCACCAGTTTGTCGTCTTCGCTCAACTCGTCAATGCCGAGGATGGCGATGATATCCTGCAAATCCTTGTAGCGCTGGAGGATGCGCTGGCACTCGCGGGCAGTGTTGTAATGTTCCACGCCAACGATGTTCGGGTCGAGGATGCGGCTGGTGGAAGCCAGCGGATCCACGGCAGGATAAATGCCTTTTTCGACAATGGAGCGTTCCAGCGCGATGGTGGCGTCCAGGTGGGTGAAGGTGGCAACCGGCGCAGGGTCCGAATAATCGTCCGCCGGGACGTAGACAGCCTGCATCGAGGTGATGGACCCGTGACGGGTGGAGGTGATACGTTCCTGCAGTTCGCCCATCTCCGTGGCCAGCGTGGGCTGGTAGCCCACTGCGGAGGGCATACGGCCAAGCAGCGCCGACACTTCCGAACCAGACATGGTGAAGCGGAAGATGTTGTCAATGAATAGGAGCACATCGCGGCCCTGGTCACGGAAATACTCGGCCATCGAGAGCGCCGTCAGCGCCACACGCAGGCGGACACCTGGCGGCTCGTTCATCTGGCCGAAAACCATGACGGTATCTTTCATAACGCCCGACTCGAGCATTTCACGGTAGAGCTGCGTACCTTCGCGGCTGCGTTCCCCCACCCCGGCAAAGACCGAGTTGCCCTGGTGCACCGTGGCAACCGAGCGGATGAGTTCCTGGATGACGATGGTCTTGCCCACCCCGGCACCGCCAAAGATGCCGGTCTTACCGCCCTTGGTGAAGGGAGCAATCAGGTCAATGACCTTGATGCCGGTTTCGAAAATCTCGGTGCGGGTGGATTGCTCGGCGAAGAGCGGAGCCGCGCGGTGAATGGGGTAGTACTGGTCGGCTACGACCGCACCTTTTTCGTCCACCGGGAGACCCAGGACGTTGAAAATGCGGCCCAGGGTCGCGACCCCCACCGGCACCATGATAGGTGCGCCGGTAGCCTTCGCCGGGAGACCGCGCTGCAAGCCATCGGTGGTATCCATCGAAACACACCGCACCCTGTTCTCGCCCAGGTGCTTTTCCACTTCCAGCACCAGATTTCCGCCGCTTTCGCGTGGGATTTCGAGCGCTTCAAAAACGTCAGGGAGTTCACCTTCGGGGAACTCCACATCCACAACACTTCCCTGAATCTGGATCACACGTCCAGTTGCTTTCGCCATTTGCTTCCTCCGGTAAAATTACTTTTGGTAGTAACGACTTCAGTCGTACCTGACGACTAAAGTCGTCACTACTTTTATCCTTGCATCGCCTTGGCCAGTGCTTCCGCACCTCCGGCAATATCCAAGAGATCATTGGTGATCGTTTGCTGACGTGCCTTGTTATATTGCAGTTGCAGTCCACCAACCAGTTCGATGGCATTATCGGTGGCGTTACGCATGGCCACCATGCGGGCGGCATGCTCCGACGCCAGCGACTCCAGGATCGCCTGGTAGACCTGCAAAGCCGTGAAGCGCGGGACAATTTCGTCCATAATTTCGCTCTCGGACGGTTCATAAATATAGGCGGCCGTTAAATGCTGTTGTGCAAAATCCTGCACCCGCCCGGCCTCATCGCCGACTTCCAGCGGCAGCAGTTTTTTGACAACCGCCTCCTGCTTGGCCATGTTGACGAAGTCGGTGTAGATCAGATAGACCTCGTCCGCTTCACCTTTGAGAAACTCATCCACGGCCATTCGGCCAATCGCCGAGACATCTGCAAAAGACGGTGCAGCCGGCAGGTTGCTGAACTCGGCAATCACCTGCCTGCGCCGCCGCATAAGCATATCCCGTCCTTTGCGCCCGACGGCGATGTAACGCACCGGGGTCTCGGAATGACCGAAACGCTGGGTGACGTAGCGGATGACATTGGTGTTGTACGCGCCCGCCAGTCCTCGGTCACCGCTGACGACCAGCACGAGCACATTACGGACCTGGGACCTGCGCGTCAAAAGTGGATGCAGGTTCTCCCGCCCCGGCTGTCTGGCGATATGCGTCAGCACCTGCCAGGCCTTGGAAGCGTAGGCACGCGTCGCCGAAACCGCCGCCATCGCCTTGCGGACTTTGCTGGCAGAGACTGCTTCCAGGGCACGCGTCACCTGCGAGATGTTTTTGACGCTGCGGATTCGCATCCGCATTTCACGAGCTGAAGCCATGTTTTTTTTCTTTATCCTATTGCCAGGTCGCCTGGAAAGCAGACAGCGCCTCGCGCAGCTTCTTTTCGTTTTCTTCGGTGATGCGCTGGTTGGCAGCAATATCCCTGGCAAGTTCTGGATGGGAGCTGGAAAGATAGCGCAGCATTTCGACTTCCCACTTTCTCATCTTTTCGACCGGCACGTTGTCGGCATAGCCGTTGGTCCCGGCAAAAAGCACGATCACCTGGTTCTCCAGAGACATCGGTTCGTATTGCGGTTGCTTGAGGATTTCCTGCATGCGCTGACCGCGCGTCAGTTGGGCTTGCGTGGCTTTGTCCAGGTCGGAAGACATCAGGGCAAAAGCCGCCAGTTCACGGTAAGCAGCCATGTCCATGCGGAGCTTGCCAGCCACCTGGCGCATGGCCTTCACTTGTGCCGCACCACCCACGCGCGAGACCGAAATGCCCACGTCCACAGCCGGGCGGATACCGGCATTGAACAGATTGTTGACCAGGTAAATCTGTCCGTCGGTGATGGAGATGACGTTGGTCGGGATATAGGCCGAAACGTCGCTGAGCAGGGTCTCGATGATCGGCAGCGCCGTCAAGGTTCCGCCGGAACCGGCCAGTTTTACGATCTTGTGGTCGTCGGGATTCTTCAAGGACTTGCGGGTTTCCTCGGCGTCGTGCCCGGACCGGGGTCCGGTGAAGACGCGGCCGCCCACGGCATCTTTTTCCGCGGCGAGGCTTTCTTTGAAGTCCTTCTTGACAATGACAACCTTGTTCGCCAGACGGGCGGCGCGCTCCAGCAGGCGGGAATGGAGATAGAAGATGTCGCCCGGATAGGCTTCACGCCCCGGCGGGCGGCGCAGGAGCAGCGAAACCTGGCGATAAGCCCAGGCGTGCTTCGAAAGGTCATCATAGATAACCAGTGCGTCGCGCCCGGTTTCCATGAACTCCTCGCCAATAGCGCATCCGGCGTAAGGAGCGATGTATTGCAGCGCAGCGGACTCATCCGCCGCGGCAATAACCACGATGGTGTGGTCCATCGCCCCGTAGCGCTCCAGCAGGGCCACGGTGCGTGCCACCGCCGCCTTTTTCTGTCCGATGGCGACGTAGATGCAGGTCAGGTCCTTGCCCTTCTGGTTGATGATCGTGTCAATGGCAATGGCCGTCTTGCCGGTCTGACGGTCGCCGATGATCAGTTCACGCTGGCCGCGGCCAATCGGGATCATCGAGTCGATGGCTTTGATGCCGGTCTGGACGGGGGTATCCACGTCCTGACGCTGCACCACGCCCGCGGCGATACGCTCAATGGGCCGGTAACCGCTGGCCTGGATCAGACCTTTGCCGTCCACCGGCTCGCCCAGAACATTGACCACGCGCCCGATCAACCCGTCACCAACCGGGACCGAGGCGATGCGCCCGGTGGCCCGGACGTTCATGCCCTCGGCGATCCCGGAATACTCACCCATGATGATCACGCCGACGGCCTCCTTCTCCAGGTTGAAGGCAATGCCCATCACGCCGTTGGCAAACTGTACCAACTCCTGCGATTTGACATTCGCCAGGCCGTTGACACGGGCGATACCATCACCCGCCTCCAGCACTGTACCGACGTCGGCAATGCCGATCTTCGGTTCGAAGGATTCGATTTGTTTCTGCAAGTCACTGGTAATCTGTCTAACGAGGTCAGCCATTTAGCCTCCGGGTCACCAAATATAGTCATTTACGCACGACTGCCCGGATTAAAGTCGCGTATCCGGGCACGCCGTGGGCATCTGTCAATCTGTGAACGGTCGCCCAATCCAGTCCATGCGAAAATGATCTAAGCAGGCGTAAAATTTTGCAGGGTCAGACTGGGTCAGGGGCTAATGATACCTGAAAGCACTTGCATTGTCTAGTTTCACCCCGAAATTACATCCTTTGAGGACGCCTGGCATTGCAAAGTCCCCCTGCACGGAAGAGCCTCTATTTCCGACGATGGCCGGCCGGCGGATGAACAACAGCGCCATCCGTCTTTTACTGACCGGCTTGGGCATATAGATCTCCGCGTGCACAGCATACGGGGAGAACACCCTATAATGTGTTGATCTCATTTATACCACTCGTCACCGCCGCCGAAACATAAAAGAAACGGTCAGAACCCTGGCCGTTTCTTTTATGTTAATGAAAGGATCCCCGTCCCGTACTGGAACCGGGACTATCCCGAAAGAGATCACTGTGACATTGAAATATCCCATTGATAATTTAGTGGGTCCTGGCTGGTCCAAACCAGGTTATCTCCATAAGTGATTTTGTAACCTTCCACATAGAACACGAAAGTATAACCAACATCCTGGGCCAATTTATCGGGCAGGGAGTAATTTCCTTGATCATCGGTCTTGGCGAAGGAGAATATATCTGCGTCGGCGAAATCATTGGCTGTCCACTGGTCGAAAGTAATGCCCGGGTTGAGCACATATATTTCAGCACCAGGCAGGGGGTTATTGCTGTCAGCATCCGAAACCTGGCCGAAAACGGTCACCACGCCCAGATCGGAGGGCTGACCTGGGCCATTGTTCGCACTTCCGCCAACGACAACATCCGATTGGGTCAGAAGGTCGAAGTTCTGGCCTGCATATAGTTCGATGTGATAGTTTCCTTCAGGCATATCTGACTGGCCATTAGACAGACAGGTAAACGTGTTTCCCTGGTCGCCGAAATTCCAAGAATACTGGCTACTGTATACTATTTCGCCATCAACCGTCCATTCTTCAGCCCAGGGTTCACCATCGGTCATGCCGCTGAAACTGAACGCAGCCGCCATGGCAGGGGTACCCGAGGGGAAGGCATTGACCTGGTCTATTACCTGACAATCTGAACCACCCGTAGCGGTATACCAGGTGATTGCGCCGAAGGATTCACTACCACTCCCCGGTGAAGTTGGCTGAGATGGTCCACCAAAGGGGCTGGCATACTCCTGCCCCATCTGGGCAGACTGGATCAAAGGCAAGGCTAAATTCAGCGGGCGGAGGCCATTGATGAACCCGCCGATCGGGATGCAGGTATCGTTTGAATCCAATTGACCATCGCCATTTGTGTCCTGAACCACCCGGCAATCCGTGATATTGCCACCGGTTCCCGCTGAAGCGGTGGTTGGGACCCCAATGATGAAACCCGCATCATTGGCAGCCAACCCACCGGAATTTCCGCCTGCGATGGTTGCATCGGTTTTTATCCAGGCGCGATCGCCGAGACCTTCTTCGGATGTAAAACCGGATACACTGCCATCGGTGAAGGTGATGGTATCACCGCCTATGCCGGGAAACCCGAAGATATTGATATGGTCTCCCACGTGCAGATCGTCGGAATTACCCAACGCGACAAAAGGCAGATTCAGGCTGTTGGGGTTCACGTCAGCACCGTCCATGGTTGAAGTGATCTGGATCACTGCCAGGTCGAGAAATCCGTCCACTGCTTTTACTTTGGCAAAATATAAGAAGGCGGGCGGTTGGTCTTCCTGATCCATCAGACCGATTGCCAGTGCATCGGGTTCTATATCGGGGTTACCCTGAGAGGCCGGGCTGGCAACATGCGCATTGGTCAGGATCAATCCCGTGGAGCTGATTATGGTTCCCGACCCTGAATACACAGGTGTCAACTGCCCATCCTGGGATTTGAGAGCATATATTTGAACAGTTGCCTTGATCATATCAGCCCGATTTATGGAGGTTGGACCATTGTTTGAGGGTCCCGGATTTTGAGAAATCGGCGTCGGCTGTACTT
>Ga0265292_1002062_pt1 | contig 15061 bp, 16 predicted proteins | sample Munlanlewell296A_FD_189080 | JGI IMG/M metagenome (GOLD analysis project Ga0265292, IMG submission 189080) | Leachate microbial communities from a municipal landfill in Southern Ontario, Canada - Leachate well 296A | ecosystem: Engineered > Solid waste > Landfill > Unclassified | place: Canada...
TCGTTATCTTTAACGATCTGCCCATCGAGCGTGAATCATCTTTTGCCCACGTTAATGTCGATCCGCCCGGCTCTGAGCCTTTCATCCAGTACGATGGCAAGTCCTGCTCGAAACTACCTATTTCATTTATTCCGCTTTGAGCCGGAACTGGATTTTGAACTATTATCAGTATGATGGAAAAAAGACTAATCCACCATCGGGAAATGTTGCTATTTTTTTTCATAGCTTCTCCTTTAGATTATTTATTGATTATTTGAACTTTGATACTACAAGAAATCTTGTTATCAGAAAAAATGTTAATCATATCTTTTTGATAAATTTGTTTTGTAAGTGATTATTTAACATTTCTACTTTATTCTAATTTACAGATCGAAGTTGATTCTCTTACAATTAATTCAACAGGCACAAGTACTTTTTTGGGTAAAGATTTTTTATTCTTTAATGTATTCACGATTAACTTGAGTGCTTCAATACCCATTTCAATTTTGGGAACTCTTATTGTAGTTAGCGGCGGACGAACCATAAGATCCGCTTCAACATCATCAAATCCAATCAGAGATATATCTTGCGGAACTTTATACCCATTATCTTTTAAATAATGTAGTACACCTATTGCCATCGCATCATTGCCTGCAAATACCGCAGTTATATTCTTATTCTTTGAGAAGAGTTTTTTTGCCGAATTAAACCCGCTTTGCCTGTTAGGATATTTGGCATCTGCAACTATAAAATTATTCTTAACAGAAATATTTGCATTCACCAATGCTTGTTTATAACCGTGTAACCGATCAGATAAACTTGGATGCTCAATATCACCACCAATAAAGGCAATATTTGTGTGCCCAAGATTAATCAAATGATTTGTGGCCAAAAGAGCGCCTTGAATGTTGTCTATTAGGACTAAGGGGTAATTATTGGTGGGAGGAACGTAATCAATAAAAACAGTAGGGAGATTATAAGCGGATATTCTTTTAATAAGGGTATGGGGAATTTTTCCCGCTATAATAATTCCATCAACACTTTTGTTTAAAATAAATCGTGGTAAAATATCTTTTTCGTTAAAATCCGGTCTGATTGATGTGAGTAAAATATAGTATCCTTCACTTCTTGCCTCAAATTCGGTTCCTAAAAAAATCGTTGTATAAAATGGTTCGGTTCGCAAAAAGTGATCATCTGTAAGGATGAAACCAATATTCCCGGTTTTCCCGGAGACTAAATTTACCGCTGATTTGGAGGGATGGTAGTTGAGAGACTTGATTGCTTTTAATACACGATTTTTTGTTTCCTCTGATATCGGTTTACTATCATTGATTACAAATGAAACGGTTGCAATAGATACACTGGCTTTTTTTGCAACATCTTTAATTGTTGATTTCATTAAAAACTCGTTAAACGTTTAACCAAAATTTAATTTATTTAACCTTTAAAGTCAAGAGCTATTCAAACAATTGTAATAAAATAGTTTTGGAAGTAAAAAACTGGCTGCTGCACCACCGATATAATGTTGTTTTTAGGAAGCTAGACAAGGTGTTGTTTCAGGGCAGTGTAAAAAGGTTTGTATAAATGATAATTCCCCGGTTTATGCAAGATATGCGGTCATCAACTTTTCTTTACCTAAGGTATTTACCAGAAGGACTTCATCGTAACTCGCCGGTTTTTCATTTTCACCAAAGAAGTCTGTTTCGTTTCTCTCCTTCTGCGTAATTGATTTTGCTCTCTCGGCGGTCAGCACCGAAAGCTTTTCAACAATAATAGTATTGCCGCTTTCCGCATCCACCTTCCCTTCTATTACGTATGGTCCCATTGACATAGTGAGTTCCGCGAACTGTGAATAAGTTTTCGGAAAGATCACCGCTTCAAATGTTCCGGTAAGGTCTTCCAGTGAAAGAAATTTCATAATCTCCCCTTTGCTCGTTTTGATCCGTTTTGAGGTCATGTACCAGCCGATCATTTTAATTCTCCGGTTGTTGTATTTAAACATATCGGCTGATTTAGTAATATCTTTTGCATTAACTTCAGTATCAAAAAACTGCAGCGGATGCTGAGAGATCATATAACCAAAGAGTTCATATTCGTAGAGACTTCTTTCTTCCGGAGAAAAATCTGTTTGTATTATCATTTCTTTTTCTAACTTGATCGCCTCGTTGGCAAACAGATCATTATTGTATGCATCGAGAATTTTTTTATTTTTAAAATAGAGATCAAGCAGACGAAGCAGTGTAGGTCTTGTTAATCCGAAGCAGTCCATCGCTCCGCACTTTATTAAAGATTCCGTTCGCTCATGCCCCAAATGGGTGCGGACAAGAAAATCAATAAGGGAAACATAGTTTCCATTTTCATTTCTTTCTTCTACGATTATTTCCGCCGAACTTTCTTCAAAATTCCTAATTCCAATAAAGCCGATCCTTATTTCTTGATCTTTTCCCAAATATCCGTACATACTTTCATTAACATCCGGCAGCAATAATTTTAATCCGATCCGCTGCGCTTCGGTTATATAGACTGCGGTAGAATAATAACCGCCGCCGTTGTTCAACACTCCCGCCATAAACTCAGCCGGATAGTGAGCTTTTAAGTAAGCTACCTGGAACGAAAGCAACGCGAATGACGCGCTGTGCGCTTTGCAGAACGCATATCCCGCAAATGATTCAATCTGTTTCCATAATGCTTGCGATACCGTTGCCGGATATCCTTTCTCTTTACAGCAGTCGAAAAACCGGTCGCTTAGCATCTGCATGGCATTGTGGGAACGCATCTTTCCGCTCATCGCTCTTCTCAGCAGGTCAGCTTCTTCGAGCGTTAACCCTACAACGTGATGAGCGACTTTAATTACATCTTCCTGGTAGATCATCACACCGTACGTTTCGCCTAGAATTTCTTCCATTTTCGGGATAAGATATTTTCTCCGCTTCGGATCCTTGTGCCGCTCAATAAATTCTTTCATCATTCCGCTTTCCGCTACACCGGGACGAATAATTGACGAGACCGCTGTGAGCATTTCGAACGTTTCGCAGTTGGTCCTCCGCAGCAGTGATCTCATTCCCGGACTTTCGATATAAAAACAGCCGATCGTTCTTCCTTCGCGGATCAGTTTGCGGGTTTCTAAATCGGCAAACACTTTTTTATAATTGAAGAGATCAAATCCGGTACGCTTTACTTTTCTCTGCACTGCATCATATATTTTGGAGACTTGTTGTTCGCCCGGCGGTCTATAATCTGCCATGCTTATTAGTTTTGACTTGCTAGATTCCATTTTATTTGCCATATTATAGGTGAACATTTGCGCACTAATATATAAAGGAACTTGAAGAGAATCAAGAGCTAAAACAAGCGCAAAAACACACTTTTGTTGGGACTGATGCCTTATTCAAATAAGTAATTTATCTGTTCCTTAGTGAAACTCAGTGTTCTAAGTGCCTTAGTGGTAAAGCTTTCCACCACTAAGGCACTAAGGCACTAAGGTCACGTGGAAACACTAAGAATTTATTTTTAGTCGAGAGCAAAATTTCAGTTAGCTAAAACGAGCAGGATCAAGAGCATGAACAAGATTAAGATTTATGGTGAGAAGAAGATAGGATAAGTGAGAATAGGAATAGATTAACATATGTTCACACTTCACGCACATTCAAATTATTCATTGCTTAACGGAACCATCCGGATCGCAGAATTAGTCTCTTTCGCTAAAAAAGCGGGAAGTTCGTATGTGGCTTTAACCGATACTAATGCTATGTACGGCTTAATCCAATTTGCAAAAGAATGTTCGGCACAAAATATAAAACCGGTACTCGGAAGTTTGATTGATGACCCGAAGGAAAAGGGTTTATCAGCCATCTTTCTGGCAAAAAATAACGAGGGCTATTCCCGTCTTTGCAGAATTATCACTTCGCGAAAATTGAAAGAAGATTTTTCTTTAATTGATCTGCTCAATGAATCGCTTAATGATCTTTACATCATCACTTCTTCGCTCGGCCTTCTAAAAAAAATCCGGTTTGATATATCACTCAAACAAAATTTTTTTGTTGAATTAATTGTTACCGGGAAAACCAAAAGCAAAACACGCGAACTTTATGAATTTGCAAAACTGAATCAACTTCAAATTGTTGCTTCACATCCCGCTTATTTTTTAACCCGCGAAGATTTTCTTCTTCACAAAGTTGTAACTGCCATTAGATTAAATAGTGGGTTAGTAAATTTACCCGAAGATTCTACCGCCGATGAAGAAGCTTACTTAATTACACCGGATGATTTTGCACGGACCTGGAAAACCCTGCCGGAAGCAATTTGGAACGCTGATCGTATCGCCCAATCTTGCAATGTCGATCTGAAATTCGGGGAGTATAAATTTCCAACTTATACTTTACCAAAAGCGGAAAGCGCTTTTTCATATTTATGGAAAATCGCCTTCGAAGGTTTATCCGGCAGGTATCAGCCCATCACCGAACAAGCAATTAAACGGCTTCAGTATGAACTTGAGGTTATTGATGAACTCGGTTTTAGCGATTACTTTTTAATTGTGTGGGACATTATCCGAGAAGCAAAAAACAGAGGTATAATGCACATCGGAAGAGGGTCGGCTGCAAACAGTCTCGTTTCTTTTTGTCTCGGGTTTACCGAAGTGGACCCGATAGAGCAAAATTTATACTTCGAGCGATTCTTGAACAGAGGAAGAACTTCACCACCGGATGTTGATCTTGATTTTTCATGGAAGGAACGCGATTCCATCATCAAATATGTTTTTGAAAAATATGGGTATGATAGAGTCGCTATGATCTCAACAACAGTAACGTTCAGGGCAAGGTCGGCTTTCCGCGAAGTTGCTAAAGCTTTCGGCATTTCAAATTCGGAAATTTCTAAGTACAGTAAATTTATTCCCTGGTCAACTGCACACAGCCTTCCCAGCATTGCCCAGAAGTTTCCGGAAACACGGTCTTTGGATTTTACACACGAGCCATGGAAATCAATCGTTACCATTGCTTCTAAGCTGGCTGAATTTCCGCGGCACATCAGTATTCATCCAAGCGGAATAATCATAACGAAAAACAAAATTACAGATTATGTAGCGCTTGAGTACGCTAAGAATAAAGGGCTTGGATTGATCGTTACGCAGCCCGATATGTATTCCATTGAAGATATTGGGTTAATCAAAATAGACTTATTAAGCCAGCGCTCTCTCGGTGTGCTGAAAGAAACGATGAAAATGCTGAATGAATTAACATGCGAGAGTAATGCTTCAGCAAATGTTTTCCGGTTGAATATTGAAAGATTGCAAAATTGAGGTCAGTTGCCATTAGTTACTAGTGGAACATCTGATTTACACCAAAAAGATGTAGTTCCTTTTTCATCCCTTTGCCCGATTGAAGTTAGATGTTAGCAACAGTAGATTATTTCGAATTTAAAAAGAGTTTTTCCATTCTTGAATAACAGGAATTGAAAAAAAACGATATATAACAACTTAAAGGAGAATTCAATGAAACATATGAACATGGCCATTTTAACGGGGTGTGTTCTATTCACTGTAGTGGTTGCAGGTTGTGGAAGCAGTTCTGTGGTGGTCAATAAAGAGGCGTCAACATCGGCAATTCGTGCTGCTGAGGAGGTCGGAGCTTCCGGTGTTTCCAGCGCATCCCTCTATTTACAACTCGCAAAAGAGGAATTGGAGAATGCCAAGGGACTAGCTGAAAAGGGTGAGAAGGAACAAGCCGAGTCAATGCTGTCTCGTGCCCAAGCCGATGGCGAACTGGCAGTAGCGCTCTCTCGTAGTGATACCGACAAGAAGGAAGCAGTGAAGGCGATAGAACGGGCACAACAACTTCGAAAAGACAACCAATTACCTCAAGAAAGGAAGTAATCTATGAAATCCATGATATATCTTATCACAATGGCATTTGCCGGTCTGCTCGTTGGCTGCGGTGCAAGCATTCCTCCGACAGAGCTCATCAACGCACGTCTGGCTTACCAGCATGCGAGCACAGGGCAAGCGGCACAATTAGTTCCGGCAGAGTTGCACAAAGCACAAGCCGCACTTGAGATCGCTGAGAAATCTTTTCAGGACGATCCTAAATCGTTCCGTACGCGAGATCTCGCCTATATAGCAGATCGCAAAGCTAAGATGGCTGATGCGTTGGCTATTACCACCGCTGAAAATGCTGCCACTGCAAAAGCGAACAAGGATTACCAGGCGACCCAGACCGAAATCGTGAAGAACACTAAAGAAGACCTGGCTGCGTCAGAGCGCAAGACTGCACTTAAAACAGAACAGCTCGCCGCAGAACAAAAAGCAAGGGTTGATGCTGAAAAGCGGGCGGTTGATGCACTAGCCGATCTAGCCAAACTTGCAGCAGTTAAGGAAGAAGCTCGCGGACTTGTAATTACACTATCAGGCAGTGTCCTTTTTGCTTCAGGCAAATCAGCACTCTTGCCGGCGGCGCAGAATCGATTGAACCAGGTTGCAGAAGCGCTCATGGCGACTAAAGAGCGAAAGCTTACCGTTGAGGGTCATACGGACTCACAGGGTTCTTCCAGTTTCAACCAGGTGTTGTCGCAGCAGCGTGCAGATGCAGTGCGTTCGTACCTAATCTCGCGCGGTTACCCGAGTGATCTTATTCAAGCGCAGGGAATCGGTGAAGATAGACCTGTAGCAGACAATACCAGCGCCGAAGGCCGGGCAAACAATCGTCGAGTAGAGATTGTTGTTGATCGCGCAGCCAAATAATAACGAAGCATTAACAAAATGTAAAGTTATTCGATAGCTTAGAACAAGTTAATTGTTTCGAAAGCTGAATAGTAGCAATTGCGTTCAAAAAGAGTGTTGCGCAAAAGGTGTTTACAACTGACACACAACTAAAGAGGAAGAGCATATGGCAATGCATCCTGTTTTGACTTTGATTCTGATCGATGCAGACTATTTTGTAAACAAAAACAATCTCGATAATAATATGATCATCAATTTCGTTTAACTTAATGAAAGGTACAACAATGAAAGCAAGAATAGCTTTTGGATCTATCATCATGATGTTTGTTCTAACCCTCCCGGCAAATGCGGGTGGAAAAGGCGAACTTCAAAAACACTTCAACGATGCAGCTAATAAAGTGAAAGCAACAGAGAACGCATCCGAGAAACGTCAAATCCTTAACGAATCATTTCAGAGCATGTCCAAAGTCTTGGACAAGGTTCAAAGCTCAGGATTGATTTCGAATGAGGATCGCGTCGGCATTAACAGCTTACAAGCTACACTTAAAAAGAATCAGGATGAGCTTGCAGGCAACAATGGCTACGAGCGCGTGTCGGATGTGCAACTTAATGACTTCTCGAATTACGTCGTACAGAATATGGAGCAGGCTGAGATGATATCCATCAGTGTTGTCACTCTGCTCTTGATCATCATCCTGGTTGTGCTTTTGGTATAATAGTCTCTTATGAGCGAAAATTCGGTCTTCGATATGCAAAACTCGCACAACAGATCGGTCTGGGACGCCCCATACCCGATGCTTGTCATAAGCGTTTGTTGTGCGACGCTCATTATGTTGCTGTCTTCGTGTAGCGCCAACCTTCCCGTTCAGCGTAAAACTCAACTGGCGGAGGAAGGTGTGCTTGAGGTGCAGTACTCAATAATATGCGTCATTCACGGTGATGGTGACTATCTCTATCATGATACCAGTGGTAACGAATACAAAGCGGATGAGGAAGCTCTTGCAGGCGCAAAAAAGGTCGCTCAACAAAATCCCAACGCAGAAGTGTTTATCTTTCACCAAAGACCCAGGCGACACCTCCTGTTCATTTTCCCTCTTCGTGATGGAGAGTTCTTTTATTACCGGAACGGACGGCTCATCGCAAATGAAATGTATTGGCGCGATCAGGGACAATCATGCTTCGAACATGAAGTAGAATTATATCGCCGCTTCCGTGAGATAAATAAGGGCAAGACAGTGAGCATGTTCCTTTACTATGGTCACGAAATCCCTCAATTCGGTGGAGCGGGTTACGATGCATCATATCCGGATCGGACGTTCACCGTTCTTGACTTTGCGAATGGGTTGAAAGACTTCACACCTGAATCCGCAAGATTCAATCTCATGATCCTCTCCACATGTTTTAGCGGTACACCTTACACTATAGGTACGCTTGGACCCTTTGCGCGGACCATCATCGCTTCTCCCGAAAATCTTCATTTGTCCTATTTTGATTTTCATGCGCTGGAACGGTTGGATCTTAGTTTGCGGGATGGCGATGTGCCTGCTTTTGCAAAAAGATTCGCTCACCAAACATTTGACCGACTGGCAAGCGATCTCCAAACCGCAGTTAGCATTTCGGTGTACGATGCAGACCGCGTTCAGAATTACTTGCATTCAATTCACAAGGTTTACGATCATACGTTAACCACCATAAAAGAAAATTCCTCCTCCTCCACGGTACCGATTGAACACTGCGATTGCGCCGAACTTCCTGCATACGTACTCCCAACGATGAATAATGGAGTAGATGTATTTTACCGATCGGCAAGCTTCGGGATTTCAAAGTTCAAACAAAACCACTCAGGATGGGAATGCTGGCGGGAAATAGTTCCATAGTGTGGCAAGCCACTATGGAAACGGAAGACATCTCGCATAACAATAAAAAAGTAATGTGGAAATTTACCAACAAGAGATGGTCTAATATTCTCGGATCAATTACGTTATTGCTGATGAGTGTTGCCGGTGTTGCATTGATTTATTTTCAGTTCAAGTAGAATTACTTCATTTCACTTTTCAATTTACTATTTTGAATACTTTAACATATTCGGTAGTTCACTCTTCATTTGATCAAATTATGTTTTGGCTGTTCTAAAGATGTAGTTCCCTTTTCATCCCTTTGCTCGATAGAATATTTCCTTATAATTGGTGATAATGTAACCGGAATAAAATCAAATAATCTCTTATGAAATAAGAGATAAACTTATTATAATGTCATAACCAATGGAGGTTTAAAATGACAAATGAAGAAAAGGGAATGGGAAAAGGTTTACTCATAGGAATTTTTACCGGTGCCGCTGTTGGATCAATTATTGCTCTACTCTACGCCCCACAATCCGGGAAAAAGTTACGTCGAGATATTAAAACCAAATCAGAAGATTTCATTGACGATGCCGATAAATATATCTCGAGTACTAAAAAGAAAGCATCACATTTCATCAACGATGTAAAAAAAAAATCTGAATTGCTGGTCTCAGATGTTGAGGAAATGGTAAACGATCTTTTGGACGAATCTGAGAAAATACTGAGTGGTGCGAAAGAAAAAGTTGAAAATTATATCCAGACCGGCAAAGTTGATCTTGAGAATGAAAGCAATCCTTTCAAAAATTATAAATAAAACTGGAAAGAATAACAGAAGAGTTGAGTATTGTATTTTCAATTCCATGAATATTCTATTTCTCCGGTTTAGAATACGCGACGGAAATGTGGATTGTATTATTTCCACATTCCCCCATCGTCATTAAAATATAAAGAACTGCTCATGAGTGAGGTTTTGCCTTTGCTAAAAAATGCAGTCTCTTTATTTAGTACATGCATCCCTTATCCTTCCTCAAAAGTATTTTGTTGCGTCCAATACTGAGAATATATTTTGATCAAATCGATTCGGAATTCATCTTTTTCAATATTCATCCGGAACTCGTTTATACGTGCCGCGCCAATGTAAAAACGTAATCCGGATTAGTGTTGTGCACCTAAAGTTTCTTTACAGTCATTGAAAATTCAGGCGTATAAAAATATTTTTTATCAGAAAATCCATCTTGGAGGACCTCTGAAAAAGACTTAATGAAACTTAGTATCTGAGGTGAATGTTTTTCTTTTAAACTCTTCCAAGGGGATCTAACCTACCGCTGCAACTCCTCCAAAACAAGAACGATGTGAAAAGACTTATCTACTGTCTCCCCCCAAAGATGTAGTTCCTTTTTCATCCCTTCGCTCGATTGAATCACTATATTTCTCTTCATAGTTTAACATAGGAAATAAACAATTAAATAAACGTAAAGGATACTTACTATGTTATACACAATCGCCGTTGTTTTGATAGTTCTGTGGCTTCTTGGATTTGTCGCTATCCCTATTATGGGTGGGTTTATTCACATACTGTTCGTAATTGCAATTATAATGATCTTAGTAAACATTATTAGTGGACGACGTGGGCGTGCTCTCTAATGGTGTGTTAAGTACCGATTTTTTTTAACAAGCATTAATCAACTACATGAATGACATGTAAAATTAATTTAATAGGAGAATCATCATGAAAAAGCTAAACGCAATATTTTTAATTCTAATTTTTACCGTATCCCTTTTTGTTTCTAGTTGCACTGCAAGCGGTGGAATTTCGATAAGCAAACAACAAAGCGAAAAAACAGTAAAATTGACCAAGTGATAAAGACATTAAAAATGCTGCTAAAATAATGACTCGTTGGTTTTAACTAATTCAACCAAAATGGAAAACGATTCATATCTGAAGCAAAATTTATATTCGCAAATATTCCGGTGATTTTAAAAACGGACTAACAATAAAAGGAAAATGTATATGTCTAATTTTGCACTATATTTAATAGGAATTGTATTTGTAACCGGTGGATTAGCTTGGGCAGCTAATAAATTAGGCGCTTCGCCAATTTGGATTAGCATAGGTGTTATTATCATAATTGGCTTGGGAATTATGGCTGCCGTCTCAAAGACCCGGCAGAAAGAAAAATCTGATACCGACAAGTGAAAAACATAACAGTCTTGAAAATGTGTTAAATAATTAATCTTATTGTATTGAGAATGTTACTATCATTGAATTTATTTTTTCCCCTTCCGTCATCTCACTCAAAAGATGTAGTTCCCTTTTCATCCCTTTGCCCGATTGAACATTTCATAATAACTGTTGATAATGTAACCGGAATAAAACTAAATAATCTCTTATGGATTAAAAGACGAATTTTTTGTAATGTCATAACCGATGGAGGTTTAAAATGACAAATGAAGAAAATGGAATGGGAAAAGGGTTACTCATTGGAATTTTTGCCGGTACTGTTGTCGGATCAATCATAGCCCTTCTGTTCGCTCCGAAATCAGGAAAAAAGTTACGTCGGGACATAAAAACCAAATCAGATGATTTCATTGACGATGCCGACAAATATATTTCGGATACCAAAAAGAAAGCATCGCAATTTATCAACGATGTAAAAAAAAAATCTGAATTGTTGGTTGACGATGCTGAGGAAATGGTAAACGCTCTTTTGGACGAATCCGAGAAGATCCTGAGCGAAGCTAAAGGCAAAGTCGAAAATTTTATCCAGACCGGCAAGGTTAATCTTGAGAAGAAAGCAAAGCTATCAAAAACTATTAAAAAAAATGCGAATGAAAACCAAAAAAAGTGGGAATAGGGTTTTCAATTTCATAACCTGGCAAAGCTAGAACCAAAGAGTTGTCAGTTTTCAGTAATCAGCTTTGAAACCTTCGAGGTTTGGGAAAAATTTCTCTCTTATTGAAACTTCTAAAAAACCTCGAAGGTTTACGTATATTTTTTTTGCAAAATACTAATACCATTTTAAAAGAATATTTTTACTAACTACTTAATTCATAACTGGCAAAGCTAGAACCAAAATTGATTTCAGTCCACCGGTGGCGGAAAGGATTAACGATTTTAGAAGTTAGAAGATTTCAACAAACATCAAAAATCAAAATTCGTTAATCCTAGTTCTTAAATCATTATGTCAGGCACGTCAATGAGATTGGATCTATTGCATCGGATACTCCCACTTATATCAAGTGTGTGGTTAGTCCAATCTCTTTCGATTCTGCAAAGTTGATACTCAAGTAAGGAATCGGTAGCGGAGTTGCTGGGTGTTAGTATCCGTGGCGAATGTTTTTCTCTGAAGCTTTTCCCCAATGCTATCACAATCCGCTAAAACTCTTTCGAAGGAGGTATGATGTGAAAAGTCTTATCTACCTTAACCAAAAGATGTAGTTCCTTTTTCATCCCTTTGTCCTATTTACACGACCCTCATTTCTTCCTATGTTTATGCAGTGAATAATAGACCAAAACAGGTTTTACAAATTCACTACAACAAATTATAACCCGGGAAGAGGTTCTTATGAATTATTTTAATCTTACAAATACCCAGAGTATTATGAAACTGCTCATTCGGTCGTTTCATTTTTCAGTTGTAACTATTGCACTCACAGCACTGATTAGCACACAAACAAGCGCGCAAGTGAATCTTAAACTTGGTGGTGGTCTCGGAGTAATGAGTCCGGCGGCAGATTTCGGCGGTTCGACTATGCAATACTATGATGGTTCACGTTATGGACTCAGCGGTGGACTCAACATTCATGGAAAAGCAAAAATCGGATTTGCCGGATTTAATCTCGCGGGTGAAATTGATTACGCATCGTTGAGTAATACAGGAAATTCTGAACCGGGGCAAGGAAGAGTGGATATATCGCAAAAGATCATTTCGCTTAAAGTAGGACCTGAATTTCGTTTCAGCTTACCCGTGTTACCGGTTACTCCATACATCGGTTTAAACCTTGCATTGAATTCGTTTAGTGGTGAAACAACTTTTCAAGGGGTCTCCAAAGTTCCGAGCGCAACGTACAGCGTAAAAAGTACAACACGGTTTGGTGTCGGGTTCTCGGCAGGAACGGAAGTGAGCGTAGGTCCTTTCCTATCGTTGGATTTTAATCTCTCGTACAATTTGATGAATGTTTCCGGTAAAGAATGGAACGATGTCAATCCGGGAATTAACCAACGTATTGATTCCTATCTTGCTTTGAATGATGAACCGGACCCTCAGTACTCTGTTGATGAAGATAAACATTTCTTATTAAACGCGCGGACTATTCACTCGATTCTGTTCACCGTAAGCATCTTGTTCGGTTTGTAGTAGATCTAAAGAATTGATGGACATGCCGCATAATATTTTTTATAAAAATTATTTTAAAGAAAGTTCGAGACTTCAAGAAATAGAAAAAAGACCGGATGAATCGGTGACTCTAACAGTTCTGAAAAGAAGAAACCGGTCAAAAGAATTACCAACGATAAATCCGAATCAGTATCGGACAATTTAAAAACCAAAAAATAAAAGGAAAATAGCAATGAAAACTTACACTCAAGAATGGTTACGACTGAAGATCTCACAACCATTATTCCCGGCTCTGATCATGTTGATCACCATTTTTCTGATCACTGCGTCGAATGGATGCAAAGATCCAACAACAGCGCCGGCTACTTCGGGACAAATCAACATGATGGCAAAATACTCACCATCAAATTCTCCATCAGGTATGTTTCGCATAATGATCTCAACAGAGATTGCAGCAGGAACCGCTGCTATTGATTCTCTCCGTATTACACGCGCCCGATTTGTCCTGCGCGATATTAAATATAAAACCCAATCCGATAGTTGCAATTTTCGTGCAGCACCTTTTGTGTTGGAATTAAATCTCTTGAGTGTAATTCAGGATATTTCCGTGGCAGGCGTTCCGTTCGGAACATATCGCAAGATTGAATTTGATGTTCATCGTATAAATAATAACGATGTTACCCCTCTGCCAACATCTGAACAAGCACAATTTCAGGATTTCTTGAACGGCGAGAGCGATGGATACAGCATCATTATCAGCGGCATAACATATACGGGTGGACAGGGAACGGTATTCACGTTCAGATCGATAGTCAACGTAAAGCAGAAGATTGACTTAGTGCCGGAGATTGTCATAAGTGAACCTTCACCGGCAATCAACGCTACGATGCTTATTAGTTCCGGTGGATGGTTCAAATCTTCCACCGGTGTCTTACTTGACCCGGCTGACTCACAGAATGAAAACACGATATCTGATAACTTACGCGCCTCTATCAAAGTTTTCAAAGATAACAACAAGGATGGGAGCAAAGACACAAACTGACCATTTTGTTTTTGCGATTAGCTATTAATAAAATAGTCTCTAAAAAACTTAAAATATATCTTTGTACGCTACCAAGAAGATCAAATATTTAGTTATATCATCGTCCGATAAAAAACACATTTAGTTTCGGACGATAACTTCTAACCAGATGGACAACGGTTTATATCCTACTTTCATTCAAATAGACATTCGTGGAATTTTAGGGTGGTCTTCTCCTGTGGAATGGTACGGCTGATTACTTTTTTGAATAAATTTCTATTATTTTTATGTGCCCCACTCCCGCTGACTACAAATTACTTCCTTCTCCTTTCGAAATCGTAAAATAAAAACTACTCCCTTTTCCTTCTTCGCTCTCAACCCAAATTTTTCCTCCATGTTTTTCAACAAATTCTTTGCAAAGCAGTAAACCCAATCCGGTGCTCAACTCCCCTTCAGTTCCCTTTGATCCCACTTTTTCATCTATTTTAAAAAGTTTATTAACAACACGTTCAGAAATTCCAACTCCCGTATCTTGCACAGCTATTTCCACCATACCATTACTTATCGTTTTTGCTTTGATAGTAACTGTCCCCTCTTTCCTTGTGAACTTTACTGCATTCGAGAGAAGATTACCAAGAATACTATTAGTCATCCTTTCGTCAGCAAATACTTTTTGTTCTTGCGGAACTTCATTTATGATAGTTATTCCCTTTTGTATCGCTCTTTTATTTATTTGCTCACTATTTTCGGAAACGATCTTTGATAAAGAAAACTCTTCCGGTGTAAAACTAAATGAACCCTTTTTCAACTGTGCCCAGTCCAATAGATTTTGAAGCAGTTTATAAAGATTCTGTGCTGATTGGTTCATCTCTGTAATAAACTTAACTAATTCTTCAGGTGAAAATTCGTCAATATTTTCAGTCATCATTTCCGTCATTGCTAAAAATCCTTGGAACGGACTCCTCAAATCGTGCGCAATAATTGAGAAAAATTTATCTTTAGTAGCGTTGAGCTCTAGTAGTTGGTTGTTTTGTTGCTGAATAATTAATTCCGCACATTTACGAGCGGTGATATTGCGGCCAATTCCAACTAAACCAAGGATAATTCCTTTCTCATCTTTTAACGGAATTTTTGATGTGAGCAACCATTGCTTTTCCCCTTTCTCATCAAG